>Ga0315287_10000316_pt1 | contig 42182 bp, 27 predicted proteins | sample YL17G11_0_MG_FD_205037 | JGI IMG/M metagenome (GOLD analysis project Ga0315287, IMG submission 205037) | Sediment microbial communities from Yellowstone Lake, YNP, Wyoming, USA - YL17G11_0 | ecosystem: Environmental > Aquatic > Freshwater > Lake > Sediment | place: USA: Wyoming | collected...
GAGGGGGCAAAATGGGGAGGGTCCTATTTTTATCGCCCTTCCTTTTTCCTCTCTTAAATTTTTCGTCACTGTCGCTGTGAGCATCAGAGGATAGAGTGTGTGTGTGAGCGTGCGCGCGCGTGTGTGGTGTGTGTGCCTGCCTGCTTGGTTTCGGAGTGGAAATCAAACAGGCGTTCATGTTCATTTTCTCCATTGGTTGGCCGGTGACAAAAAAAAAACGAGATGTCCGCCTCCGACCCGCTCCTCCCAACCACCCTGGGCCACGAGGAGGACCGCCACGACTTTGACGCCCCGCTCCTAGCCTGCTGCGGGCGAGGAGGGTGTTACGACCCGGAGAGGTGAGGAGGTGGATGGAAGAAGAAAACGGCCGGCTGACGCCCACTTCCCATGACCCCGCTCTCGCTTCCATCCCCATCCCCACATTCCTCTTTCAACAATCACAGCTGCGGCACCTGCGCCATCGTCACCTGCCTCCCCTGTGGCCTCGCCATTCTCCACGGCCAGTCCACCCGCCGGTTCCTGGGCGGCGGCAGCACTACCCAGCCCCGCGCCTGGTGGGCCACGTGGCCGGCCCTCTCCTTTGGCCTCCTCACCCTCGGCGCCTGGGTCGTGCGGGCGCCGTTTGTGGTGCGCACGGAGAGCACCTGCTACCCGCTCGACGTCCACGCCCCGGCCGTGCCAGCCTCTCTGGCGGCGGCCTGTGCCCGAGGCCGGAAAGTTGAGGCCGTCACCTGGTGGGTGGCCATGCTATTTACTTTGTGTGGCTTATGCCTCGCCGCCGCGCGCCGGGTGGCGGCCCGCCGCCGCCACGGCCTCGGCGGCGGGCGCGGCGGGCGGTGGCCTGCTGCCCTCCTCCTCGCCTCCGACGCCCTCGCCTGGCTGTGCTGCCCGGCCTGTGCGGCGTGCCAGGAGGCCCGGACCGCGGCGGCGGCGTGCGAGGGCGGGGAGTGGAAGGCGGCAGGCGGGCGGGCGCGGACGGCGACGCTGCCTGGGGAGGTGGGCGAGGAGGCACCACCACCACCACCACCCGCCCCGTTCAGCCGGTGAAAGAGAAAAGAGATTGCATTTTTGTGACACTATGCCTGCTTTTGTACGCGCTATCGTCCTCTACCCCGCCGCGCCGGAGGTCGGGCCCCGGTAGACGTCGCCGCCCCCGCCCTCTCCGTCTTCCTCGACCGACGAGACGACAACAAACTTGATGACAGCATTGGTGGCCGAGTGCTCCCCGCCGCCGCCGCCGCCGTCCACGGGCACCAAGTGGGTGACGACGAGCACGCCTCGGGCGTCGATGGCCAGCTTGGTGGTGGTGGCGCCGCCGGACGACGAGGCGGGGTGGTGGTGGGCGCCCCCGCCATCGCCGCCACCACCCCACCCCCCACCCCCGCCGCCGCCGCCCAGCAGCCCGCCCCCGCCCTTCCCGGCTCCCGCGCCCAGGGCCGCCCGCAGCAGGCGGTAGGGGTAGGCGTACGAGACGGTGCCGCCAGCGCCTGCGAGGGCCGGGTCCAACCTGAATTCGGACAGGGAGGCGACGGGCAGGTCGACGGCGACGACCTCCCCGCCGGGGCCAGGGCCGGCCGAGAGCGCCGCGCGCGGGCCGAGACGCTGCTGCTGCTGGTGCGCCCTGCCGCCACCACCTCCACCACTCGACAGCGTCAAGCGGGCCGTGCCCCTGCCCGCGGCCGCACCCCACTCCAAGTCCTCCACCGCCTCCTTCAGCAGCGACGCGGGGGCGACCAGGGACGCGGCCGGCCCCGCCCACCCCTCCGCCAGGTCGCGCGAGGTCGGCGGGTCCGCCCCGTCCAGCAGGGCGGCCGTCGCGACGCACAGGGCACCGCCGGCGCCGCCGCCCTCCACGGCGCCTAGTTCCAGGGCCGCCCCACCGCCTGCGCCTGGCGAAGTGAGGACGAGGTCGGAAGAGGACGGCGCCGCGCCGCCGCCGCCGCTGCCGCCGCCACCACCACTGGTGAAGACGAGCAGCGCGTCGGCGAGCGGGTGCAGGCGGACGCCCGTCGCCCGGGTCGCCCAGGGCACGTCGTACTGGGAGAAGAGGGCGGGGGCCAGGAAGATGGAGGCCTGCATGGCCTTGGACTCGTCCTCCCAGCGCAGGGTCAGGCCGTCGTCGGCGATGACCAGGGCGCAGAGCTGGAGAGAGGGAGATGAAGGTTGAGAGAGAGAAAAAAAGATTGAGAAATTGAGCACGCGCGCCCGCGTCGCTCACCCTTTCACTCTCTCTCACATACCCACACACATACCTGGTGCGGCACGCCTGGGTCTCGGATGGACCGGAGCAGAGCGGCCAGGAGGCGAGCGTCCGGGAGGCGGAGGGTGGCGGTGGGCTCCATCGTCGGGAAAGTGAAAAAAGAAAATGAATGAATGCTTACGCCTCCTCTACCCACACCCCTCACACTTCTCTTCTCTCTCCCGCCGGCTCCGGCTACCCCTCCCTCCACCCCACCTCGCGGGCATGGTCACTCCGACCCATCCCCTGGTGACCGCAGGAGGAGGCCGAGCTCCTCCACCTCACCGCGGCCTCCCGCCCCGCCCCTCCTCTCCTTCCTCTCCTCCTCAGCCCATCGTCTGGACGACGGGGGCGGGCCGCCCGCTGCCGCTGCCGTCGGCCACAGCGCTCGCCGCGGCAGCGGCCGCCTTGGCACCTCGGCCCGCAGACCTGGCCGCGGCGGCGGCTGTTCTAGCTACAGGGCCCCTGGCCGCCTGGGCCGTATGCAATTTTGTGATGCCGGGCGGGGTGCAGGCCCGGGCGCTGGTGCCGCAAGAGGAAGGAGGAGGAGAGGCGGGCCACTCGTCCAAGGGGGCCCGGGTTGGTGAGGAATGAGAGTGTGTGCGTGCGTGTGTGGGGCTGTGAATGACACGCACATGAAACAAGCGCGCAGTCCTCTCTCTGCTCATCCTCTCTCACGAGGGGGTCGGGGGTGGGTGCGGGTGAAACGGCACAACAAACAGGCTGACCCCCCTCTCTCTCTCTTCATCGCGCCCTAGTCCGTGTCAAAGAGCACGCGCGGCCCGCCGGCCTTGCGCTTGGCCGCCCGCGCCAGGGCCGCCACGTGGTTCATGGTCGCGCACTTGGCGGCAGACCAGTAGCCCAGCCCGGCCTCGGCGTGCACGCCCCGCATGTCCAGGACGCGGAGGTGGGGCAGGGCGGACAGGAGGCCCGGGGCGAGTGGCCCGTCGGCCGCCTGGAGCAGCGGGTTGGCTGACAGGTCCAGGTGGCGCAGGGCCGGGAGCCGGCCCGCCAGGATGGCGGGCGGGATGGCGGTCAGCGCGTTGTCCGACAGGTTGAGGGCGGTCAGGTGGACGAGGGCCGAGAGGTCGGGCAGGCGGGACCGGGGGGGCGCGACTGCGGGCGCAGCTGCCGCGGGGTGGAAGGGGGCCCTTAAGGGCACCGGGGGCTGGCCGCCGCCGCCCGGCCCCAGCACCATGGGCCGCCCGCCACCGCCGCCCACCATCACCGCAAAGCGGGGCACCGCTGCCGCGTCCGCCGCCGCCGCGTCCGCCCCCAGGCCGGCGACCATGTCGCCCCCGGCGGCATGCACAGCGGCGGCCCCGTCCAGGCGGGCGTTCACGCGCGCGGCGGCGGCCGCAAAGCCGCCGTCGTCAAAGTCGGCACCGTCAGCTTCGTCGGGATTAATTTCCAGCAGCGCCGCCCGCGGCGGGCGGAGGATGAGGCCGTGGTGACCGGCGGCGGCGCCCAAGCCGGCCGCGGCGGCCAGGTCGCCCGCCATGCCCGCCACCGCGCGCTCTACCTGGGCCTGCCCCCCGTTCCCGCCGCCGACGCCGACGCCCGGCCCGCCCAGGCCCGCCGCCGCCCGGGCTTCCGCCAGGGGGTCCCAGGGTATGGGCTGGAAGGCCAGGGGCGGGGCGGGCGGGCCGGGGGGGGCCTCGTCGCCCAAGCGCAACGACTGGAGGGAGAGGACGCGCAGGTTGGTCAGGCGGGCCACCACGGCCAGGCCCGCGTGCGGGCAGGCCGCGACGTCCAGGTGGGTGAGGGACGGCAGGTCCGCCAGCCAGCCCGGCAACTCCGTCAGGGCGTGGTGGCCCCGCAGCTCCAGCTTGGTCAGCCGGGTGAGGCGGGCCCAGGAGGGCGGCAGCAGGGCGGGCAAGCCCGCGGCGCCGGGGCCGCCCGCGTGCACCGCGACGCCCGGCGGGTGGCCCGCCGCGTCCGCCGTGATGGTGAGCTCCTCCAGGGAGGACCCCAACGACCCCAGCTCGCCGCACGCCCCGGCGTCCAGGCGGACGTGCAGGTCCTCCAGGGCCAGCAGGCGCAGGGAGGGCAGGGAGCTCAGCATGCACAGCAGGCCCGCCCCGCCGCCGACGCCCCCGCCGCCCGGCGCGGCCAACGCGTGCGGTCCCCGGTCCAGCACTATGCCGCCCCCGCCCGGGCTGAACCAGTCGTTGCAGTGCTGGATGACGAGCTCCGTGAGCGAGCCGCGCAGGACGCCGCACAGCAGGCCGACGTGGGCGGGGCCGAAATTGTGCTTGCCCGCTAGGGACACAAAGTCGCCGTCGTCCGACCAGTACCCCTCCGAATTGGCCAGGACCAGGCGGCGGACGGCGCTGGACCGGGCCGCGATGAAGCGGACCATGCGGTCCGCGCACAGGCGGGTGGCCGTGAAGGCCGCCCGGAAATCGTCGTCCGAGGGGCGGACGTCGCTCCACCGGATTGGCGTGTGGACGGCCGTGATGAGCTCGTGCCCGAAATCGATGACGACCTCCGGCCACAGGCCTGCCTGGGCGGACGGGCTGTCCAGGGCGCCCCGCCACCGGCGGCAGACCTGGCCGAGGAAGGGGTAGGCGCGCAGGCCCGGGTGCGGCTCCCCCGGCGCGTCGAGCGTGCGGAAGGGCATGGGCGGCGGCGGCGGGGGCGGGGCGGCCGGCCCCAGGGCGGCCCGGGCGGCGGGGTCGAGGGCGTAGATGGGGCCGATGGCGGTGAGGTCGGTGAAGATCTGTGGGTGTGAGAGGCGCGGGGCGCAGGGGCGCGGGGGCGGGGTCGTCAGGGGTGGGAGGGGAGGTTGAAGGGAAGGGGAGAGCAAATGGGCTCTCCGTCTCGTGCCCACACCCACGCCCACGCCCGCTCCACGCCACGCCCGATGCACGCCAACGCCGACGCAAAGCTTTCTGACCTCCTCCAGGGGGTGGGCAAAAAAAAAGGGAGGGCGAGGGAAGGTGTGGTGGCGGGCGCGGTGTGTGTGGAGCGCGCGGCGCGCCTGCGCTTTTTTCTCGTGGGAGAGTCCCACTTGGCTCGGCCGCATGCAGGGGGCCAGACCCGCGTGGATCAGACCACAGACCCGCCACTGCACCCCACCAACGCATGCACCGGTCAACGGAATACATAGCAATGTGCGTGGCGGGGTGGGAGGAGGGGGCTAGACGGGGCAGGGGCCATCTTGACAGAAGGCGGCGGAGGGGAGGGGGCGCGGCGCTCTAGCCAAAAGCCTCCCCTTCGCCTCTCCTCCATCATCGTCCTTGCTTTGCCGGGCCTAGGCCGCGCACTTGCCGGCCTCGGGGCCAGCAATTGACGGCGTCAAGGCCGTCTGGGCCATCCCATAGACACGCCCGAGGCGGTGGGCGTGGGCGGCGCGGGCGGGGCGGGGCGAGGAGCAGCACCCCGCTCGCTCGGCCAGCAACAGCATTCAGTTGAGAGCATGGCTTTTTTGTGTTGTTGGAGACGCGCGCGAGCTCTGCTAGGGCCCGCCCCATTCCACCTGCAACCCGACCCATCCAAGGCATGGCCAACAGCGTGCACACACGCTGCGTGCATTGGTGGGCGGGCGCGCAAAGGGGTAAAAGCCAATTCCCCCCCCCCCTCCCTAGCCCCCCTCCTCCCTGTCTCGCTCACCTTGAGCAACAGCTCGTCGGGCAGGTCGTCGATCGTCGTCGCCGCCCGGGGCGGCGGCCGCCGCACTAAATGGGCAGTCCCCAGCAGGGTATGCCGGGGCGAGGTCTGCGGGGTGCCGGGCGCCTGCAGTGGGGCGGCGGGCGTGGTGGCCGAGGCCGGCGACCGGTGGCGGTGGGTCGCCAGCACGGCAGCGCCGGCGCCGCCAGGGCCGACGCCACCCTCCGCCTTGACGGGGCGGAGTGAGTGGGCGGGCGTGGCGGCGGCATCGTCCTCGGGAGACAGGCCCCGTGGGGGGGGAGGCGCGGCGCCTTTGGCGCGGCGGGAGGGGCGGCGCGGTGCCATGTTGGTGGTGCGCAAGGGCGAGGGGAGAAGGTTGGTGTGAAGGAGGCAACAGCGTGTCTCTTTTCACACACACACAAAAAAAAAAAAAAAATGCCCGCCGGCGTAGCCTTACCGCCCGCCCTCCCGGGATACGGCCAGGGGGATGGCCCACCGCTCACTCCCTACGCAATCGCTAGCATATCTGTCGCAGCGTGCGCGGGGCTGTTATTGTGAGTATTTCCTTTTTGGAGGGGTAAATCCCCCGCCCAACCTCTCCGTCCAACCCGCCCTTCGCCCTTCTCTCTATCTCTCTCTCCTCTCTCACTCTCTCTCCTCCCCTCTCTCACTCCCTGTAGCGGCTACGACCTGGGCATCACCGGCGGCATCACCGCCGCCCGCCCTTTCCTGACCGCCTTCTTCCCAGCCGTCGCGGCCCGCCAGGCCGCGGCGGAGGGCGCCCCACCGCCCGACCCGGTCGCGGCCGCCTATTGCAAGTTTGACGACCCGTTGCTCACCTTTTTCACCTCGTCCGCCTTCCTGGCGGCGGCGGCCGCGTCCCTGTTTGCGGGCGACCTGTCGCGGCGGGCGGGGAGGCGGGCGGTCCTGGTGGCGGCGGGGTTTGCTTTTCTGGCCGGGACCGGCCTGACCGCCGGCGCCGTGCACGTCTCCATGCTCGTGGCCGGCCGGCTGTTGCTGGGCGTCGGCATCGGCCTCGCCAACGCGGCCGCGCCCACCTTCCTGGCCGAGGTAGCGCCCACCCACCGGCGCGCGGCGTGCGGGATCTGCTTCCAGCTGGGCACCACCTTTGCCGTCCTGGCCTCGCAGGCCGTCAACTTTGTCATCCTTGGCGGGGGCGCGGCGACCGCCGCCGACTCTGCCTGGGCCCGCCATGGGTGGCGCCTGGCGATGGGTCTGGCCGCCCTGCCCGCGGCGGGCCTCACGGCGGGCGCGTTCCTGGTGTCAGACAGCCCCGCCTCCCTGGCGTACCGGGGCAGGGAGGCGGAAGGCTGGGCGGCCCTGGCCCGCCTGCGTGGCGGCGGGGCGGCGGGCGCGGGCGGGGGCGGGGGCGGGGGCGGGTCGCCCGGCAGCCCGCCCTCCGCGCTGGGCGCGGCCGTCGAGGCGGAGTGGCAGTCCATCCGCGCGGCGGCGGCCGAGGGCCGGCGCTCCGCTGTGGCCACCCGCCCCTGGACCCTGCCCTTCGCCCGCCGCCTGCGCCCGGAGCTGATCATGGCCTGTGCGGTCGCGGCCGGGTCGCAACTGAACGGCATCAACGCCATCCTCTTCTACGTCGCGCCCACGGCGGCGTCCCTTGGGGCGAGCGCGCGCGGCGCCCTGGGCGCCGCGGTCGCGGTGGGCGGGGCGCTCTGGCTGGGCACCTTTGTCTCCATCTTCACCGCCGACCGCCTGGGCCGGCGGCCCCTGCTCATACAGGGCGGCGTCCAAATGCTGGTGTGCGAGGTCGGCCTGGCAGCCGTGCTGGCCCGTTTCATGGGCAGGGAGGGCGCGGGCGGCCCAGGCGGCCCCGCCCTGCCCCCTAGCGCCGCGGCCGCGTCGCTTGCGCTGATGTGTTTCTTCGTCCTCGGCTTTTCCTGGTCGTGGGGGCCGCTGGGGTGGGTCATCCCGGCCGAGGTGTGGCCGCTGGAGGCGCGGGCGGCGGGCCAGGTAAAAAGAAAAAAAAAAGGAGGAGGAAGGAGGATGGGGAGAGGCGTGAGAGAGGGTAGGAGATCCCGAGCTCTCCACTTTTTCGCATCATCATTTTTCGCATCATCATTCCTCACCCCCTCATCCATCCCCACCCCATTCCCCGCCCCTCTACCACCCTCAGGCCCTCACTACCGCGCTCAACTTCCTCATCGTCGCCCTGACGACCCAATTCTTCCTGACGGGCCTGTGCGGGCTGCGTTGGGGCATCTACCTCCTGTTTGCGGTTTTCATCATTGGGTCTCTGGCCATGGTCGGGCTCTTCCTCCCTGAAACGCGAGGCGTGCCCTTGGAGGAGATGCCAGCACTGTGGGCGGGGCACTGGTGGTGGGGGCGCAAGGGGAAGGGAAGAGAAGAGGCAGACGCCAAGGCGGCGGTCGAGAGAACATGAGAAAAAAAAAATGGAAGGAAAAAACGCTCTCCCTCTCTTACCCGCTCGTCCATCCTCCTCTCTCTCTCTCCACTCGCACTCCACGCCCGGGTGCGCGTGGGAGTGGTGCCAGCCCCCCGCCTTATCACTCATCGCACTGATGGAGTGATGTGGGTGGCGACCCGGCGCTCACCCCCCAAACCCCGGCGGCGGACCCTCCAAAAAGCCCTTGCCAAGAAAGTACAGGGCGACCCCGAGCCCCAGCAGCGCCGCCAGCAAGGCCGCGACGCGCTTGGCGACGCCCGCCGCCGACCCGTCAAGGCCCGCCAGGTCGGTCTGGAGCCGGTCTGACAGGTCGCCCGGCGGCAGCGGGGTGGCGGGCGGGGCAGGCCTCGAAGGGGGCGAAGGCTTCCCCCCCCGCCCGCCACCCTCCCCGCCTGCCGCCGCTTTCTTGACGCCCGCCGCGAATTTGCGCAGCTGGATGGCGACCTGGGGCGACCATTTAGGGGGCACGAGCTCCAGGCGGCCGCCCCCCGGCGCCGCGCTCGCCGCGACGGCGTCCTCCCACTCCGCCACGCCCGTGGTCACAAAGCCGCGGCACGTGATCTGGGCCAGCTCGACGTCGCCAAAGCCGCCGTGGACGGCGGTCGAGTTGAAAAAGGCGGCTGCGGCTTCGGAGGGGGTGGGGTCGGCGTCCAGGACGGCCTCAAACAGGCGCAGGGCGCCCATGCGGTCACCGGCGGCGTACTTTTGGCGGCCCTGGGACAGGAGGGAGGCGGCCTGGAGGGAGAGGGTGGGATGATGGGATTATTATTTTGAGGTGTTTGTGTTTTTTGCTAAAAAGTCGCGTCCCTCAACACGCGCGCGCGGTCTATCATTCTTTCTCTCTCGCATCCCCAGGTGATAGGGCAGTGTTCCAGTGTCGACACTGTCTGTGCGCCCCCTCGAAAAAAGGACGGACCTTGGAGGGCGGCGGAGGGGCGCCACCGCCGCCGTCGACGGCATTGGCGGCGAAAAGGCTTCGGCGAAAAGGTTTCGGCGTAAAGGTTTCAGGCGCCTGGAAATGGGAGGGCCTGGGGGAGAGGCGGGCGGTGGTGGGTCGTGCTGGGGGGGGGCGGGTGGTGGCTGGGGCCGTGGCGGCTGGAGGGAGGGGGGTGGAGAGGGCCCGCATCGTGAGAGGTGTGCCTAGCCGGGCGCTCTTTTTTTTCGCTCACTCTCGAACTTTCGACGGGACGCCCTCCTTTCGTTCCCCCTACCTACTGCCCCACAGCCCCCTCGTCCGCCCTCTAAACACTGCACCGGACACGTCCAGACGTCCAGACCATTCATCCCCTCACCCGCCATGGTGCGTGCGCGGCAATCTAAAAGGATTGAGCGCCCCGTCGAAGCTGGAACGCAACCGGGGGAGAGCGCGCGCGCCCCCACATAACACACAACGGTCGGGCGCCCGCAACCGCCCGGGCCCGCCGTTCCAGGGCCTAGCAACCACACGCAGACTGAGCCAGAGCTTATACGGCTAGCCTGGGCGTGGATGCGGCATCGCGCTCCCCGTGTGACCCCCCTCTTTTGGGCCGGGGCTGTGGGAGAGCACTTGGGCGTCAAAAAAAAAAAACACGTTTGATTAGGTCCCCAAGCGTCTACGCCCTCGCCACCGCCCCCCTCACACCCTCCCCTTTCCGCATCGACTCCCCTCAATAGTCGCCAGACCCATCACTACTCGCCCCCCACGCGCGGGGTGGGCATGCTGGGCCGGCATCCAGCGCCGGGCGTGACTCGACTTCCCTTGGCCAGCGGCAGGTGCGTTTCGTGTTTTGTGTGTTCCTTTCCCCCGCGGGGGTGGGGAGGGCGAGGCCGCAACCCGGCCGCTAACCCCGTGGACGTGTTGAGGGGTGGCCAAGCTCGCCTCAGAGCGCGTCGGCGTGGGAATCGACTCGAGGCAAAGCGCCGCCTAAGAGGAGGGGCAGACGGGAGAGAGAGAGCCGATGCGCGGGATAGCGCGCGCTCGCTCGCTCCAGTTCCCGCCCCGCCCCCGGCTCTCGCCCCTTGCGGACGCGTCGCCCTTTGCACACACCCTCTCTCTCTCCACCTTTTCCCCCCGGCCCTCACCCCACTTTTCTCTCTCTCACACCCAGGCCGAACACGCCGCCGCCTACCTCAACTTCCTCTCGTCCCTGCCCCCCCTCTCCACCGCCCGGGCGGCCTCGTCGGCGGCCTCGGACGAGACTTCCACAACGTCGCCCCCCGCGCCCAGGCCCCCCGGCCCGCCCCTCCTCGGCCCCCAGGCCCCCGCCCACGCGGGCCGCCCCACGCTCGTCCTGGACTTGGACCACACCCTGGTCCGCTCGGTCGCCCTGCACGTGGCGGGCAGCGGACGCGGCGCGGGCGCCCGGCCGGGCCGGGTCGTCCTGCCCCGCCTGCCCGGGACCGACCCGGGCGCCCCGCTCACCGCCTTTGACGCCCGCCCGGGCCTCCCCGCCTTCCTCGCGGCCGCTTCCTCGCTCTTCGAGGTCGTCGTCTTCACGGCGGGCGCCCGGTCTTACGCGGACCCGGTCCTGGACGCCCTTGACCCGGCCGGCACCCTCTTCGCGGCCCGCCTGTACCGGGACGCGTGCATCCGGGTCGCCCCCGCCCCGGCCGCGCGCGCGCGCCTGGAGCGCGCGGCGGCCGCCTCGGCCTCGCCCCCTTCCTCCTTCCGCCCGCCGCCACCGGGCGGCGCGTGGGTGATGAAAGACCTGGCCGCCCTGGGCCGCCCCCTGGCCCGCACGCTGCTCGTCGACAACACGCCCACCGTCTTCGGGTACCAGCCGGGCAATGGCATACCCATCCCGTCCTGGCATGGGGGCGGCGGCGGCGGCGGCGGCGGGCCGGCGGGTGCGGGGGGCTGCGGGGGCGGCGGGCGGGCGGGGGCGCCGGGCGGCAGCTGCACGGCCGGCCCCGGCCCGACTGCCACCGATTCCGCGCTCCTCGACCTCCTGCCCCTGCTGCAAGCCTGCGCGACCGCCGCGGACGTGCGCCCCATCATCGCGGCCGCCTTCCCCGCCACCCTGGGCGTGGTGCTCGCGGCCGTGGCCGCCCACCCGGCCCTCTTTGCCGGGTGCGCACCCTCCGTCCTCGACGCCGCCGCACACGCCGAGGCGGCGGCCGCCAGGGAGGCCGGCCAGGCCTCGCCCCGGCGCAGCGCGTCGCCGTCGGCCTCGTCCGCCGCGTCCGCGGGCACGGCGGCGGCTGCGGTGGCGGGTTTGCATGCCCCGGCTGGCCTCCCCCCCGCCTGCCCCGCCGCGACGGCGGCCAACAACGCCCTGGCCGCCGCGGCGGCCGCCCTGGCGCTCGCTCCCCACAAAAAACGGCCGCGGTCAGCGAGCGTGCTGCCGACGCCGGCCCGGGCGGCGCCCGGGCGGCGGGGTGCGGAGGGCGGGCGGCGGGCGGCGGCCACGGCGGTGTGTGCATGATGTGCATGATCTTTCAACCTCCTTACTGCGCCTGGGTGCGCCGTGAGCCCATTTTTTCTTTTTACTGTATTGTTACTCTTACTGTGCCATCCCCCCAGTGTTGCTATCCCCCCAGTGGTGTGTGCGTGATCCCATCTTACTGTGCTATCCCCCCAGTGTTGTGCGCGTGATCCCACCTTACTGTGCTATCCCCCCAGTGTTGTGTGCGTGATCCCATCTTACTGTGCTATCACCCCAGTGTTGTGTGCGTGATCCCATCTTGTTTTCTTTATTGTTTCCTTCACTGTATGCTGGCACTCTCGGAAGAGAGAGAGAGAAAAAGGTGTGAGTGTCTTGTCTCTCCCCCCCAGGCGCGCGCGTTTTCTCTCTCATTTACGAGCGCGCCTCTCTTTTTGTGTCCCCTTGTGGGTGTGGGTGTGTGTAAACCCTCCTAGTTCCTATCAAATCCGAAAAGCCGGGCGATCACAGGCGCCCGCGCCCTCTCCAAAGTTGTCACAAATGACAATAAATAATAATCAATTATCTCATCTCTCACCACCCCGCACAGGCGACTCCCGCCCCCGTACCGGCGACTCCCGCCCCCGTACGGGCGACTCCCGCCCCCGCACGGGCGACTCCCCGCGCCGCCGCATGGGGCTGCCCCCCACCGCGCGGTCCAGGGAGTGGCGCATCGCGACGGACAGCCGGTTGAGGGCGGGCAGGGGCGCGGACGCCGCCCCGGTCAACACCGCGCTGGCCCGGCGCAGGCGGACTTCAGCGGGTGAGATGGCCCCACCCACGTCCGCCTCCTCCTCCGGCAGCTGCACGCCCGCCGTCTCTGCCTTGAGGCCACACACGCACAGCGCGGCGATGAAAGCCGCGCCCGCCAGGGCGCCCTCCGCGGCGGAGGTGTGCCCGGCCCGCACGGCGGAGACGGCAAGGGCGGGCGAGACCAGCGCCCCAACCCGGGAGAGCGCCGAGTTGAGGCCGAGCGCCAGCGACCGCACGCGCGTGGGGTAGAGCTCCGGGGTCGCGATGTAGAGGGCGGTGTAGCTGGCCATGGCCGCCCCGCGCGCCACAAAGAGGGCTGCATCCCCGCCGGTGGAGCCGGACGCGGTCGCCGCGAGCGCGGCGGTCGCGGCCGCCAACACTGACAGGGCACAGCCGAGCGTCACGCGCCGCCCGACCCAGTCAATGGCGGCCGCCGCTGCCAGGAGGCCCGGCAGCTCCGCGCACGCGTCGATGAAGATGGCGGCCATGTCCCGCGTCGAGTAATTCAGGCGCCCTCCCGGCTGGCACAGGCCGGGTTTAAGGCCCCCCGCGGTCCCGCCGCCGCCGCCCTCCCGCGTGGACGTCGAGAGGAGGACGAGGGAGTAGTAGGCGAGCGCGTTGACGGTCCACAGCACGCCCAGCACGGCCGTGTTGCGGCGGACGGAGGGGTGGGCGAGCTCGGCCGCCCGGGCGCCCGCGGCGGCGACGGCGGCGGCGAGGGAGGACGCCCTCTCCCGCAGGCGCGGCGTGCAGCCGCCGCCGCCTGGGAGGGGAGGCACGCCGGCAGCGGCGGTCGCGCAGGTTGGGTCGGGCACGCGCGCCGGCCCGGCCGTCGCCGGCGCGTGGGCGGCCACCACCAACCGCCCGGGCGGCAGGCTCGCCCGGTTCGCCTTGGCCAGCCGCGCCAGCACCGCCGCCGCCTCGTCCGTCCGCCCCGCGGCCGCCAGGAAGAAGGGCGACTCCGGCACAAACGGGATGAGGCAGGCCAGCAGGAGCAGGGGCAGCGAGGAAAGCGCGACCAGCCACCGCCACCCAAGCGTCCCCAGTACCGCCCACGCCAGCCCCGCCTCCGCCACGCTGCCGACCGTCCAGAAGGCCTGCACCGCCACCAGGGCCAGGCCCCGGGAGGGCGAGGGCGCAAATTCCATGAAGAGCGCGAACGCCACGGGCGCGCCGCCCAGGCCAAAGCCGACCGCGCCCCGGGCGGCCAGGAGGGCGGGGAAGGAGGTCGCGGCGGCTGAGAGGATGCCCGCGACAAAGGTGAAGATGGCGGGCGCGAAGAATGCCGCCCGCCGGCCCGCCGCGTCGGACAGGGCGCCCCAGGCGGCCGCGCCCACCATCATCCCGCCAAACACCGTCGCGCTCAGGGCGGCCTCCTGTGCGGACGACAGGCCCCACTCGCACCGGGCGGCCGGGCCCAGGAATGAGAGCAACATCATTTCCATGGCGTCCGCCGCCCACACCGCGCCCGTCAGGGCGAGCAGGACAAAGTGGAAGCGGCCGAAGCCGACGGCGTCGATGGCGTCGCCGACCGTAAACGTGTGGGACCCGGCGGCGGCGGCGGCGGCGGCGGCGGTGGCCGCGGGCGCGGATGTCAAGGGGGTGCAAGTGGAGGACGGGTTGGACCCCGGACCGCCCCGCAAGGGCGTGACCTCCGTGATCGGGGTGGAGGGCGCGGGGCGGACGGTGAGCGGGGCCGGGGTGCTGGCGGACCGGGCGGTCTGTTGTGTGTGGATGGAGAAAGAGTGAGAACCCTGGGTCGCGGGGCCGGTGCGGCGGCCCCCCCGCCTTCCTTCTCCTCTCTCTCGCTCACTTTCCCGCGCACGCACCTTTACCGGCTTGGGATGATCACTCATAGCTGCGAGCAGCGTGTTAGACGGGCGGAGCGATTGGTTGCGGTGCGTGGTGGTCGCCCGACGCCCTAGCTAGGGGCGGACAAAAAGAAAAAGTGTAAAAAAAATGAACCATATTCACTCTTCTCTAGTGACTCTCCACGATGCCGGCCCCACCGCGCCTACTCCTCCTCTGCGTGCTTTTGGCGGTGGCCGCCACAGCTGCGGCTTTACCCATACATACCCGCCACTATGTGACGACGACGGCCGCGGTCAAGGTGAGACTGAGAGAGATTGCCGCTGGGCGAGCGCGAGCGAGAAAATAAAAGAAAAGGGCGAAGCGCATGCGCTCCCCAGCCGCCGGCCCCAGCCCCCTCCCAGTCGCGCCCGCACCCTCCCAGGGGGCGGTGTAGTGGATGGAGGTGGCAGGCCGCAGGCGGGCGGGGAGCGTGGAAGCCGTTCACCTAGGTGTGCGCGGCACTGGTTCTGCTTGCTTTGAAGTGAGCAAGTCCGCGCGTTCCGCCCTAGCCGCCGTTTCTCAACCCCGCGCTCTTCTTCCCAATCCACTCAGGCCGACCCCCACGCCGCCTACGCGGCCTGGGCCGCCCACTGGGCCCGGCCGACGAGCGCCGCCGACTTCAGCGCCTGGAAGGTCAACGTCCTACCCCGGGCGGCGGCGGCTGGCCACCAGGTCCGCCAGAAGGCCTTGCACCTCAACGGCTTGGCCTCGCTGCCCCTGGCCACCCTCGCGTCCGGCCTGTCGCGCTCGCGCCACCTGTCGGCCCGGGCGGACGCAGCCGAGGATGAGCGGTTTGTGGCGGCCACCTGGGCGGCATTCCCCTATGCCGCGGAAGTGGCGGCGGCCGCGACGGTGGAGGCCGGGAGCGCGCCGGGGTTGCTGGGCGCCAGTGCTGCCCCCCTGCCAGTTTCTAAAAAGGAGAAACCTGTCCAGCCGGCCGTGGACTGGCACGCGGCGGGCTTGGTCGGCCCCGTCAAGAACCAGCACGTCAACAACACGCCCTGTGGCTGCTGCTGGTCCTTCGCGTCCACGGGCGTCATGGAAGCCGCGCTGGCGGTGGCGGCGGCAAAGGAGAGCAGCAACGGTGGCGGCCGTGGCGCGCGCGCTGGGCCTCCGCCCCCGCCCTCCCTGTCAGAGCAGGAGCTCATCGACTGCGACCGGGCCCCGCCCTTCAGCGATGCCGGCTGCGATGGCGGCGACTTTGAGGGCGGCATCCGGTACGCCATCAAGAGCGGCGGCCTGACGACGGAGGACGCGTACCCGTACGCGGGCAAGGACGGGCGGTGCCACCACAAGCGGGCGCGCGAGGCCAGGGTGGGCGGCGTGAGTGGGTTCCGCCACGTCCCCCCGAAATCGGAGGCCGCGCTCCGGGCCGCCCTAGTCCACCACCCCGTCGCCGTCGCCGTCTGCTGCTCCGACGCCTTCATCTCCGACTGGCACGCGTACACCGGCGGCGTCCTCACCTTCACCAACGGCACGGGCGCGGGCGCGCACCCGACCCTGGCCCAGCTGGCGGGGTGTGCGAAGCCGCTGGACCATGCGGTCGTGGTGGTCGGGTACGGGGTGGAGCCGGGCGCCGGGCCGGCGGGCGAGGACATCCCGGTGTGGCTGGTCAAGAATTCGTGGGGCGAGGCCTGGGGCGAGGGCGGGTATTTCAAGCTGGCGGCCGGGCTGCCGGGCGGAGTCAACAAGGGGAAGGGGGCGGCGGGCTTGATGAGCCTGCCTGGATTCCCCACGGTCGGCAAAAAGGGGGCAGAGGGGGTGGGCGCTGGGCAGGCGGAGATGGGCGTCGCCCGTTAACTTTTGGAAGTTTTTTTAATATATCTTAAGATTTTTCGCCTTCCTCTCCATTCCCCTTTTCGCGCGCGCGTGCCCCGCTTCTGCCCGCGTGCCTCTTCCACGCCCACGCCCACTCCAACCCCGCTCTCTCTCTCTCTCTCTCGCGCGCGCGCGCGCCTCTCAGGCCACCGAGTACGTCTCCACCTTGATCCCCTGCACGACCCGGGGCCCGGCCTCGGACCGCCCAAACCAGTTGCGCGCGCCGTCCGCGACGCGCGAGAGGGATAGGCCACTGTCCACGACGGCAGCCGCGGCGGGCGCGCCCGCGCTGCCAATGGCCCGGGATCGGCGCAGGGCCTCCACCTGGAAGTCCCGGTCCACGCCCAGGGAGATGGTGGGCTTGCCGAAGCCGCCGCCGGGCAGGCGCTTGGCCCGCACGCTGGCCCGGAGCGGGGCCTTGCCGAGGGCGAGTGAGGCGACCGCGTCCTGGGGCGCAAACGAGGCGACGGCTTTCAGCCCGCCCGCCAGCGTGCGGCCGACCGACAGCTGGTCCGACCCCTTTGCAAAGTTGCGGGCGGCCTGCAGGGTCAGCCCCGCAATGTCCGCCGTCCAGGAGCCGACCGCCGCCCGGGTGGCCGGGTTGACCGACGCAAACAGTCGGTGGGCCGGGTGGGGCTTGCCGCCCAGCTCCAGGGAGAATGCGTTCCCCTTTTCCGCCCACCGGGCGCCCACGTCCAGGGCGCGCCCGCCCGCCAGCTTGATGGAGTTGAGCACGGCGGCGGCGGCGGCTCTACCGGCCAGGTCGTAGGTGATGGTGCCGGTCGTGAAGTCGCCTGGTGGAGGAAAATGGGAGGGGGAAAAGGGTGGTGATGGGTGCCGTCCCTGGTCGCAGGGGGAGGCTCCACAGACCGGCTTGGCCGGCGCGCTACCCTTCATCTCTTTCGCCGCCCATAATTCGGGTCGGCCATTGCGGTCTTCACGCCTGGGCGTGTGAGCCGGTGTCCGGTGGTCACGCCAGGTGCGGGCACAGGAGGCGCGGGGCGCTCCCACGGGCGTGGCAGCCGCACGAGCAAAGCATGCACTGTCGCCGCTGCGCCGCGTTTTTTGCTCCCCTTCGATCGACGCACACCGCGCATTCTCACCTAACGGCTTGCTCATTGACACCCACGCCCCGGACATGGCCCGCGCGTTCTTGACAGTCGCCTCCGTCGCGGTCAGCATGTAGGTGATGCCGGCCTGCTTCTTTTTGGCGGACAGGATAACGCCGCCGTCGACGGCCGCAGGGCGGAGGCCGTCGGCCGGCTCGCAGTCCTTGAGGATGAGGTTGCCGGACGAAACAAAGGTGATGGGGCCGGAGCCGCCGGCACCAGATTTAGGCATCGTGTGGGCAACTGACGTGAGGTGGGGTGGGTGGGGTGGGCGGGTGGGGTGGGCGGGGGGGGGGCGGGGTGTCGAACACGCCCGGCGGAGATGAAAAAGAAGAAAAGTGAGGGGTGGAAGTGGTCGCGTAGTCTCTCTGTACCTACCGTCAACCACCGCGCCCACACACACCAGTATGCCATGCCGAACGCACTCTATTCACCTATGCTGGCTACGCAAAACACACCTCTGCGTGCAGTGGTACCCCTCACAACTGAAGGCAAGGATGGTGGCGGGTATTGCACCACCTACCCCACTCTCTCTCCTCCAGGCGCGCCGCGCGTGCAGTAAAGCTGGTTGTGAGCAAAAACGCCGCCGCCGCACGCACGCGCTCTCTCAAGGCAAACCACACACACACACACACACACATGCAGCAGCAGCAAAATAAAAACAACAGGCCCCGCTTGTTCTCAATCCTCCTCCAGCGGCGGAATAGTACGGAACTCGTCCTCGGTCTCGCGCTCCCCCACGCGCTCAGGGCCCACCCAGGAACCGGCCCCGCCTTTCTTTTCCTTGGCTGGCAGGTGGGTGCGGCCGTGGCCGGCCGCAGCGCTCTTCCGGTCATCCTTGATCGGCTCGTGCGTCGCGCCGTGCATCTTGGGAACGTGGCGGGCCTTGTCCGGCGGGCCTGGCCGGGTCGCGTGGGGCATGGTGGTCGCGTCCAGCGGGTCGTCAATCTCTTGGTCGTCCAGGGAGGAGTGGCGCTTGGGGGGCTTGGGGTCGTGCTTGTGCATTGCGTGGGGTGGGAACCGAGGCGGGTGGAAAGATGCGGGTATGGAGAAGGTGGAGTGATGTGATGAGTGATGACAGTGTGCACTGCAGCCAAAATAACCTCTCCGTGCCCACGCACGCTCCACACACCTTCACCCACGCACACACGAGCCACCCTGTACCGCCTGACCCCTCTCCTGCGTGTCCGCCCACACCGCCTCCTGGCCGGCATGGCGTCTCCCGCGGGGCCGGCGAATGCGTCGGCAAACAACGACAGCGCCGCGCCCGCGGTCTCCATCCCCCTGTTTCGCCGCCTCACGCGGTGGCGCCAGACATCCACGAAAGAGGGGCGTACAGCCGAGGCAGGCGTGTGCGCGCTGAGCGGGTGCGCGCTGAGAGACTGCGAGAGAGATGAGAGAAATAGGCCTGGCTAGCTCGGGACAGACCCGACCCGGCACTCCCTCCCTCACTTCCCCCCCGCCCCCCCCCCCAGCATTTCCATCACCCCGACCGACACGCCCGTCGGCCCCGGACCCCAGGACAACGTCCACTCCCTAGTCGCCGGCTCGCCCACCTCCCCGCCCATGGTCCTGCTGCCGGGTTACGGCTCCGGCTCGGCCCTCTGGTTCCGCAACCTCAAATTTTTGGCCTCCGCCTTCCACGTCCACGCCGTCGACCTCCTGGGCATGGGCCTCTCCGGCCGGCCGCCGTACGCGGAGTCCACCCGGGCCGCCGCGGAGGCCTGGTTTGTGAGCGGGCTGGAGGAGTGGCGGGCCCGGACGCCGGCCGTCAGGGACACCCCATTCGTGCTCGTCGGCCACTCCCTGGGCGGCTACCTGGCGGCCGCGTACGCGACTGCCCACCCGCACCGGGTCTCGCACCTCGTCCTCGTCTGCCCGGCCGGCGTCGCCCACCCGCCCGCCGGGTGGGTGGACGAGGCGACCGGCAAGGCGACCGTCCCGGCCTGGGCGGCCGCGCCCTGGTCCCTGTCGCGCCTCGCCTTCAAGACCGCGCTGGCCGTGTGGGAGGCGGGGCTCACCCCAGGCGGCGTCGTGCGCTCGCTCGGCCCCGTCGGGCCGGGCCTGGTCAAGCGGTACGTGCGCGGCCGCTTTCGGGATGGGGCCGACCTGGACGGGCCGGAGGCGGCGGCCGTGGAACGCTACTTTTACGCCCTCCTGGCCGGCCGGTCGGGGTCGGGCGAGCACGCGCTCTCCCACCTGTTGGCCCCCTTTGCCTGGGGCCGCCACCCGTTGAGCGGGCGCCTGCACGAGGTCGGCGTGCCCGTCTCCCTCATTTACGGGGAGCGCGACTGGATGGACCCGTCCGCCGGAGTGAAGGCAGCGGCGGCCGCCAAGGAGGCGCTCGGGCGTGGCTACCCACGCCCGGGCGTGCCGGCAGAGGCGGACCTGGCGGTCGCCATTCTGCCCTCTGCTGGCCACTACGCGTTCTTAGACGCGCCGGCCGCCTTTGCGGCCGCCATCGCGGCCCAGGCGTCCTACCTCCTCCCGCCCGCGGCGGCCGCGGCGCTGCGGGCCGCGGCGGCCGACGCGGCCGCCGCCCGCCACGGGGCAGCCCACCTGCGCCCGGGCGCGCCCCCGCATGAGGCCGCGGGCGGGGACGCAGAGGGCGTGGCGGCGGCGGCGGCGGCGGCGGCTGCCACCCCGTCCGGCGCGGCGGCCAAGGGGGACAAGATGGGGTCCCTGTGGAAGCGGATGGCCAACCCGCAGGAGGTGCATGGAAATGGGGACTGGAAGAACGGCAAAGGGGACGGGAACGGGGCGGTCTAGTAGAGAGAGAGGTGCTGGGGTGGGTTTGTGCCCGTTTATTTTTTGCTTTCAACCTCGCTTCATCTCCTTGCTCCTCCGTAACACGGCGCACACGGTCCCGGCCGCCAAGAACCAGGTCCAGGTCAGCCCAGGAGAGGCCAGCACCCCTGTAGCCCCTCCCAGCTGCCATGCAAAGCGGTAGGCAAAGCTGGACGCCGTGAAGGCAGCCGCGGCGCCGCCGGCGACCAGGCCAAGACGGGTGAAGCCGGAGAGGTTGGTGCCTCCTGCCCGCCGCCTCGCGCTGGCCGCCGCCGCGATCCACGCCGTGCACGGCGCGACCGCGCCCACCAGGTGCAGGGCCCCTACCCTCACCGCGTCCGGGACGTACAGGGAGGGCGAGGGCGAGCCTGGCGGGCCAGAGCCGAGCCAGGTGAAGCCGGCGGGGCCGTACAGCGCACGGACGTTGGCGGCGCGCCCAAACGGCGATACCAGCCCCCAGGGACCGACCAGCAGGTACAGAGCATACAAAAGTTGGGACGCGTGCGGGCCGGCCGCGCCCGCGTTGTCGCACAGAGCGGTCGCCGGCCACAGGAGCCAGGCGGCGAGGGCGCGGCCAGGCGCGCCGCCCGGCGACCGGGTGGCCAGGCGGTCCAGGCCCGCCGCCGCCTCGCGCCCGCCCAGCATCCCCGGCACCAGCAGCGCCCCACAAAAGTGGGCGGCCCACAGGCCGTAAAAGGCGGTGCGGCCGGTCGCCTGCCAGTCACAGGACACCGCCCAGGCGGCCAGGCCGGTGGTGGTGAGTGGCGGGCGGGGGTGGGAGGCGGGGTCCAACCAGACGACGGCTGTGGGGGATGAGGACGTCCAGTCGCCCGAGGTCACGCGGACTTCCACGCTCGCATCAGCAGCCGGGCAGGCGGACGGCGTGCCCTCAACGGGCCAGGGCGTCGCCCACAAAAAGGGGGAGGCCTCAGGGTCGGGGCGGGCCAGGGCGAGCGGGGGTGGGACTGCGCCCGAGGGGCGGCACGTAAAGTGCGCTGTCAGCCCGCCGGCGGGAGGGTCCGGGCGGCAGGGGGTTTCCGGGTCGGGGCTGGAGCAGACCGGGATAGCCAGGGCACGCAAGGCGGGCGTGCGTGAGGGGGAAGAATGAGGGCTGGCGGCGCCGTAGCGTGCGTCCCCAGGCGACGTCAGAAGCAGGGCGTGGGCTCCAACGGCGGCCGCCCCACGGCCAGGCGCGCCGGCGACGCCGGCTTCCACGCCCACAAATCGCAATGAGGGGGAGGGCGCGGGAGACTGCTGCCCAGCCGCCTTGGCCTTGCCCGTCACCGTCACCGCCTCTCCGGGGCCTCCCTCCATGCGCAGGTCGAGGAAGGAGATGACCCCACCATCCACCGCGATGAGCCGCACAGCCCTCTCCGTCGCCCAGGCGGCGGCCACCACCTCCGCCAGGCTGCCGTTGACCAGTCGGTGCAGGCGGTCACCAAACACGGCGTGCAGGTGGCCGGCGATGTAGGTGGACGCGCCGGCGGCGGTCAGGGAGGACGCCACGGGTGGCGGGCGGGTCGTTTTGGATGGAGAGGGCGGCGCCGCCGCACGGGGAAGTGGGCGCGCAATGGTGGCCAGAGGGTAATGTCCATACGCGAGCACAGGCGGCTGAGGCAGGCCCAGGCCCGCACAGGCGGCGGCGTGATCCTCCCGCAGGCGACGGGCCGCGTCCTGGACGGCCGCATCCAGCGCCCCATCATCCCCGACCCAGCCCGCGAAATTGTTCGCGCCCGCGGGGCCGGGGGTCGGCGTCGCGTCCACGCCCAGGAGGGCCACGCCCGGGCAGGCGCTGCCGTAGCCTGCACCCCCCGCACGGCTCACACCGCCGGCCGACGACGCGACCGCCCCATACACGCGCGCCCCGGGCGCCCGCCGCCCCGCCCCGCCCCAGGCGGGGAACTCATCGACCGCCCCGCCCCGGGCTGGGACGGCAAACGCGTCGTGGTTGCCGCGCAGGTCCAGCAGGGAGCCTGCTGACACTTTCGGGTCGCTCCATCCCAACCCCGCGGAGAGCGCGTTCACGCCTCGCCGGTACGCCCGCCACTCCGCCTGGGCCTGGCGGGACGAACCGTCGGGCGCCTTGGCGTGCGTGAGGTCTCCAGTAATGATGAGGCCGGCCGGGCGGGCGTGGCGCAGGGCGGAGCCCAGGGCGCCCAGGTCCGCGCCCGTGTCACCCAGGGTGTGGGGGCGGGGTGGGGAGGCAAAGTGCAGGTCGGAGAGGTGGAGGAGGAGGGTGGGCGGGGGAGGGGTGGTGGAAGGCGCGGCGGCGGCGGCGGCCACCAGGGAGAGGGTGAGGAAAAAAATGGGGAGGCGGGCCGGGCAGCGAGCAGCGCGCTTGCCGTTCCTCATCTTTTTCCTTTTGGGGGGCGTGCAGACTCTCTCCTTGTAAACCACGAATCGCGGTGCCATGAGAGTGAATGGAGCGGTCGGATGTCAGAGAGGATGGCGTGGCGTGGTGTGCGGAGGCCAGGACCGGGCACGGAAGGGCGCTCGCTACACAAAGGGGGAGGCCAATTCGCCAAGCGAGCAAACAAAACAAAACGAAGAAATGGGGCATGACTGGGATGTTGCTTCACTTTTTGTTCATTTCCACACCGGGGCCGGGCGTTTAACCACCACCCCACCGCAGCCATGTCCTCCACCCGACCTTCCACCTGCCCCCCCACCGGCCGCCCTACCCCGGACCGGACGATGGGCGGTGGCGGCGGCGCGCCGGAAGGCGCGGATGGAGGCGAGGCAGGAGGTAGCGGCGCGCCTCATAACTCCGCCCTCGCCCGCGACGCCCCTGCCGCCGCCGGCCCCGTGCCCATGGATGCGGAAGGCGCCACCTCCCCAGTCTCTGCTGCCTCCTTATCGGCAAGCCTGAGCGAGGGTGGTGAAGGTGGAGGAGGGAGGGCGGGCGCCACAAGCGGCGGGGCGCCTGGCGCGGTTACAGCCACCACCACCTCGGCAGCCGCCACCCCGCTCCCGGGCGTCGACCCCGCCTGGGCGCACCTGGCGTCGGCCACGCCGGACGCGGTCATCCTGCTGTGCGTGGATGGCAAGCCCGGTGCGGATATCGGTGCCCCACCACCCGTGACCGCCTCCATCTGCGGGCGCCGCGCCCGCCTGGGGTGGGAGGCGCGCCCGGCGGGCGCGTTCCCGGCCCGCCCGCTCCCCGCCTGCCCGGCCGCGGCCGGGCGGGTCGCCCTGTACGGCGGCGGCGGCGACCCGGTCGAGGAGGACGAGCTGTACAGCCTGGAGACCTACCCCTGCGTGCGGGTGCGCCTGCATGAGGCCCGCCTGCGGGCGGCGTCCGACCGGGTGGCGGTGAGGAGTGGAGAGCAGGGAGAAGAGCAAAAAAAAAAACGCGCGCGCGCGCGCGCGCGCACGACCGCGCGACCGCACAGGGTGTGTGGGTCGGGCCGGCGTTTCTGACCACCCCTCACATCCACCCTCTCTCATCACCAGGCCGACATGGACCGGGCCGGCGTGCCCCACCTGGTCCGATCCGTACCCCGCGGCCTGACCCGGGCGGCGCTGACGCTGTTGCGGGGGCTGTACGAGGAGGCCGCCCTCCCACCCGCGGCGGATGGAGGGATGCAGCTGTTGCTGGCGGACGTCCTGTCCCTGGCCCGGGCCTGGGGCTTCCCGGCCATTGCGGAGGCGTGCGTGTTCCGGTTTGCCTCCGCCCCGCACGGGCGCCTGGCCTGGCCCGTCGCCACCCGGCTGGCGGCCATGGTGGCGGGCGGCGGATGGGGCGAGGGGCGGGGTGGTGGCGGGCGGGGTGCCGGCTCCTCCACCTCCACCTCCAGCCCTCGTGCGCTGCCGCCGGAGGCCGTGCCCCTGTAAACGGTCTTGCAAGATCAGGCCATGGCAACCGCGGCCGTGAGCGTGGAGGCTTCGGAGGGCGAGGGCGAGGGCGAGGGCGCGCCGCCTCCTCCGCCCTGCCCTCCTCCCCGCTCGCCCGGCCTCGACCGCGGCCACCAGCCTCCGCCGCCGCCCCTGCTCCTGCCGGTCGGCTTGGACCTGGACTTTGTGCTGGACACCCCCGCTCTGCGCGCCGCCTGGGTCGCCCTACCCCCCATGGCCGTCCTCGGCCTGCTCAGCGACGCCCGGTGCGCGGCGGGGAGTGAGAACTCAGCCATCGCGGCCGCGGCGCTCTGGGTGGCGGGCGGGTTGGAGGGCGACGGCCCGCCGCCGACACGCCCGGCCCCTGCCGCCAACCCACCTGCCGCCCGGGCACGCTGGGCGCCCGTGCTGGCGACGTGCTTGCGCCCGGAGCGGGCGACGCCCCTGTACGCGGCCGCACTCCCCTCGTTCGCGCCCTGGGCGCTGGGGACAGGGGGCGGGGGTGGCAAGGCGGCGGTCAGGACTGGCGGCGCCTGGGTCACCGCGTCCGCCCCTCGCGCCGCCCAGCTGACCCGCCCGCCCTCCGCCATCAGCCGGTTGGACATCGAGTACAGCGCGGACGCGGCCAGCGTGGCGGGGCTGGTGTCGGCAGGCGCCGCGGCCGCGGCCCCTCCCCACCCCCCTCACCATCCCCCGCCCCCGCCCCCGCTGCCATCGGCGCCCCGTTTTTTCAGGGGCCTGTTCTGGCACCTGTCCGTGGAGCCGTGCCAGTCGGATGCCAGCAAGGCGGGCCTGTTTCTGCATGCGACCTACCCGCCGGCGGCGCCAGGGCTGGCGGCGGCTGTGAGCAGGGGGCGGCTGCTCGCGGCGGCGGCCGCGGGCGGGGCGGAGATGGCAGGGCTGCTGCCCCAGGCCGGGTCCCGCCCGCCCGCCGGCGCGGCGTGGGTGATCACGCAGAGGCCGGCGTCCGCCTCCGTCGCCCCACTCAGGCTGGCGATGGCGGCTGTGTGGCCGGCGACGACGAGCTATGGGCTGGCCGGGATACGGGTGAGATTGGAAACATGGGGAAAATGGAAAAACGGGAGATAGAGAGCTTTCGATGGCACGCATGTCTCTTCTCTCACATCTCGTACAACCTAAACTCATTTTTCTCATTTCACATAGGGTATGGACAGTGAGACAGGGTCGGCGGGGGCGTGGGTGAAGTGTGGGCAGCTCCGCTTTTCGGTGTGCGTGAGCGAGGTGTTGTGAATGGAGAGGGGGGGGGGGGCGGAGGAGAAATGAAACGGGGGGGTCGGAGGGGGAGTCCTTTTTACGGGGGGACGTGCATGCGCAGGCGCCGAGGCATTTAAAAGGAGAGCTACTGAAGGGCGATACGGTGTGTTAATGTTGTCGTGGGTGGCGACAGCGGCGTGGGGAAGTATGCTGGGGGTGGAGATGGAAAATAATTGAAAAATGAATCGAGGGGGCTAGGTCGGGAGGGGCGAGCGTTCACACACCATCAAAGAAACCTTTTCCCTTTTCATTCAAGCCTCACAAAAGACACCACCCCACCCACACACACCCCACACAAATGCGCTCGTCAACGACCGGTACGCCGCTGGCGGGGCGGGGGGGCGGGGGGTGTGGACGTGCGGCCACGGGTGGGCACGGGCAAAATGAGGAAGCCGCGACGAGAGAGCACGTTGTGTGCGCTGCGCTCATCTGCTCATCTGATCTGCGGCAAGGCCCAGCTTCTCTTTTCAACCGCGCCCGGCCCCGCCCACCCACCCCGCACGCACCCTCCCTGACCCGACCCCGGCCTGTCTCTCTCTCTCTCTCTCTCTTCCGCCCCCCGGCAGAATCGTCGGCGGCCGCCGCCTCCACCGGCGCCGCCAACGGCAGCAAGGCCCTGATCTTCTCCAACATCCGGATCACGCTGGCCGACCCGGCCTCCGCCAAGACGCCCTTCATCGTCCTGGAGAAGGCGGGCCGCAAGGTGCAGACCCGGGCCCTGCGCAGCAGCAGTGGTGGGGGTAAGGACGCGGCCTGGGTGTGGTCGGACGCCTACTCGCTCGAGTGCGGCCCTGAGGGTGCGGGCACCACCCCAGCGGGCGCGGGTGGCGGCCTGCTGGCGGCCGTCTACAACCACGGCCTGCTGGGCCTGCGGGACTCCCTGATCGGGGCGGGCGAGGTGCCGGCGTCCGCCCTGCCCACCTCCACCTCCTCGCACGCCGCCTCCAAGCCCCTGACGATGGCGCTGACGGAGGATGATGGCACGGCCGTCGGCTCCCTGACCTGCCAGGCCCGCCTGGTGAATGCGGCGGACGTCCAGCGCTACATCATCGGCGGCGAGGAGGGCGGGGCGGGCCTGGCGGCCGGGGCGGGCACGGGAGGGGCGGGCCTGGCGCGGCCCTCCCCGACCCGCAAGGCGGACGCCAAGGAGGAGGCCGGCCGCAGCCTGCCCGTGGGCGCGGGCGTGGGCACGGGCGCCGGCATGGGCGGCATGGGGATGGGTGGCCAGGCCACCGCCACCACCACCCGCCGCGAGGGCGCCATGGACCGCGCCAAGGATGAGGTGGAGCGCAAGCGCGAGGGTGCGACGGGCGGTGGCGGCGGCGGGACGGGCGTGGGCACGGGCGGCGCGGGCACGGCCCGCACGACGCGCACGCTACCGACCCGCTCCCGGGACGTCGACTTTGAGGGCGCGGGCGCGGCCGGCGCCTTCTCCTCCTCCGCCGGCCAGGGCGGCAAGGCCTACGGGCACAACCTGCCGGTGGGCTCGGTCCTGGAGGAGCGCGAGACGACGGCGGTGGAGGAGCGGGTGATCGAGCGGGAGCGGGTGCAGCCCGAGCGCGAGGTCCGCGTGTTTGAGCGGGTCTTCAAGGTCACGACCACCTTCATGGGCGAGCGCGAGCTCACCTCCCGCCGCCGCATTGAGACCCTGCCGGCGGTGGTGCACGAGATGGCTGTCACGGCTGCCGCCCCAATCGAGGCGGGCGCGCCCAAGATCGAGATCGAGCGGGGCGCGCAGCACAAGTATGTGGCGCCCGGCCCGGCCATCGCGACGGGCGGGGTGGTCGGCATCGAGGAGGAAGGCATCAGCGGCGGTGGCAAGGGGGGCCGCAGCATTGGGGAGGCCATCAAGGACACCTTTGGCATTGGCCGCCCCTCCGGTGGCGCGCAGTACGCGGGCGAGGCGGAGACGGTGGGCGGCGGCGCTACAAAGGGCCGGACGAGCGCAGACGAGCGGGCGGCCCTGTCCCGGGCAGAGGCTTGACTTTTTGATTTGAGAGGCAGAGAGGTTGGGAAACGGGGGTTGTGTGTGTGCGCGCGCCCCGCCGGACGCTGCGCGCCCTCTCCTGTGTGCCATCTTAGTGCATTGGGCGTTTCTTTTTTGTCCCCGGCGTTGGGACACGCAAATGGAGAAGAGTTGGATGGAGAGATTGAGAGAGGTCGGTTGAGTGCTCTCCCTTCCTTTTCCTCCTCCAAAACAAGCGAGGGTTGAGTATTTGCGCGCGCCTTTCCACCCCCACCCGCACCCCCTTCCTGGTGCGCTGCGCCCCTCCTTGTGTGTGTGCAAAAAGAGAAAATAAATGAGCCGCCAAATGGCGCGCACCTCAAAATATATACGTCTCACGCACGTGCCCGCGCAGGTGGGCCACCACTCTCCGCCACACGCTCACCCGAACTGAAATCAGAATCCTAACACAACACAGTACGTCAGCGCGCACACACACGCACGCACACTCTCACCCTGTCCCATACCCTCCAAAATAGAGAGTAGTGAATGGTCATCACCTAAACCCGTCCTCCCGCATGACCAGGACTGTCGCGGGCGAATGAGCGACGCAGTGTTGTGTGACGGAGCCCAGGCAAAATCTCGCCAGGGCGCCCTTCTTGTTGTGTGCGGCAATGACCACCAAGCCGACTCCCGTCGCTCGCTCGCAAATCAAGCCTCCAATCGTCTCGCACGACGCGTCGGCGGTCGTCACGGTGGCGAGCGTGTAGCGCGCACCCGCAGCATCGGCCAGTGGCGCAAACCGCGCAGCTATGGCGGACCGGACGGCGTCCAGGTGGCGCCCCGCTTCCAGCTTGGAAGCGGAGCCAAACGGTGCGCTAAACGCGCAGGCGGTGGGGGCCGGTGGTTCCGGGATGATGCGGAGGAAGAGTAGGGTGTCGCCTGGGAAGGAAGGTAGAAGTTTTTTATGGGGAGGGGGGGGAGGGGGGGGGGGGCTCGCGTTCCTTTCCTCTCTTCATCATCCTCATCATCCCTTTTTACCTGGCCTGTACACGTGGGCCAGCGTCCACCGGAGGGCGGCGAGGCAGGCCTGGTGAGAAGGAATAGGTGTGTGTGAGCGGACGCGAAGACAAGTGGTTGTACGTGGAGAGGGGACTTCGATGAAATGATGATGCAAAAAAAAAAAAAAACTCACCTCGTTGTCTTCGACTGGGATGAGCAGGGTGCGGCTGCAGCTTCCTCCAGGGGGGGGGGGGGACATCGAAGGACTGGAAGTCGTGGGGTTCATGTGCGGAAAAGGGCGGGTTCGTGGTGCGCGGGCCGTTTCGAGAGAGGAAATTTTTATTTCTGACGTGGAAAATTATGACAGTCGGGGCAGCAGCCGCTTAGTCCAGTGGTGAGTCCTTCCCTCCCGTCTCGCCACGCGCCCTCTGTTGTTGAAACAAAACAAAAAAAACCCTTTAAAACACAACACAACCCACACCCTCCGCCCCAGCGATGCCCGCCTCCGCCCTGGCCCGCCCCAGCTCCGGCGTGGGTGCGGCAGCGGCCCGCCCCCGTTGCCCGCCTGTCTGCCGGCCACTTCCGGCCGGCCGCCCGGCACTCGCGGCTCGCCGCCCGGCCGGGGCCCGCGCGGCCCCGCCGGCAGCACCCAGCAGCACAGAGGTGAGATTAAATGGAAGAGTGCTTGCGTGGGTGTGAGTGAGGGAGCGCGCCAAGGCAGCGATGAAGGAGGAGAGGAGAGGAGAGGAGCAGCGGCTGGCATTTCCCCGCAAACCCCGCAAACCTCTCCTGCTCCCACGTTCCATCTTCAACGCCTGGCACGTCCTCTCTCTCTCTCTCTCTCTCTCTCTCTCTCTCTCTCTCTCCCTCTCTCTCTCTCTCTCTCTCTCTCTCTCTCTCTCTCTCTTTCGCTCACCATCCCACCACCCCGCACACGCAACACAGGCCCCTCCTCCTTCACCTCCACCACCTACTCTCACCCCCACCCGCACCTGGGCCGTCCCGGACTGGGCGGACGCGTTTGCGTCCTGCACGACCGAGCACGCCTACTGGCCGGAGGTGGAGGGCACCATCCCGGCCGACCTGGTCGGCACCCTGTTCCGCAACGGGCCCGGCCGGTTTGAGCGGGGCGGGGCCCGGTACGCGCACATGCTGGACGGGGACGGCCTCGTCACACGGTTTTCCTTTGCACCGCCGCTGGAGGAGGAGGAGGCGGCAGCGGCGGGCGGCGGCGGGGCGGGCGCGGCCGCCTCCTCGCCCTCGGCCGCCACCACCCCGCACGGCCACCCGCACCCCCGCTCCCGCCCGCCGGGCGCCCGGGTCCACTTCACCTCCCGCTTCGTGCGGACGGCGGAACTGGCGGCGGAGGAGTACGCGGGCAAGGTCCTCTTCCGGTCCACGTTTGGTACCGCCAAGGCGGGCGGCCCGATGGCAAACGCGTTTGACATGAAGCTGAAGAACCCGGCCAACACGCACGTCATCGCGTGGGGCGGGCGCCTGCTGGCCCTGTGGGAGGCGGGGCCGCCGCACGAGCTGGACCCGGCGACGCTGGCCACGCGGCCCGGCCCCGCCACGCTGGGCGGGCTCGTCTCCCCGGGCTCGGCCCCCTCCACCACCGGCTCCGCCCGCCTGGATGCCGCCCTCGGCCTGGGCTCCGCGCTCACCGCCCACCCGCACGTCGCCCCGCCCCCCAAGTGCATGGCCGCGGGGTGGGAGGACGCGGCCAGCGGCGACGCGGGCTCTGACCAGGTCGCCGACCGGCGCCTGGTGACGTGGGCGTGGCGGTCGCGCCTGCGCCTGGGCGGGGCGGCCGGCCTGACGCCGGACCTGCAGGTCGAGGTCGCCGAATTCGCGGGCGACTGGTCCCGGGTGGGCACCGCCAAGCTGACGCTGCCGGGCGCGGCCTTCAACCCGCACGACGCCGCGGTCTCGCTCTCCTCCATCATATTTTTCCAGACCGCCACCCAATTCTACCCGGCCCCCTACATCTTTGGCGTCGCCGGCCCCGCCCAGTGCGTCCACATCGACGGCGAGGCGCCCATGCTGGTGCACGTGGTCCCCCGGCCGGGGGTGGGTGGGCAGGAGGCACGCGGCGCGCCCGCCTCCCCGCCTCCCACCATCACGCTCACCTCCGACGACGCGTCCTTCCTCGTCCACCATGCCAATGCGTTTGAGGTGCCCGGCTCCAAAGGCCGCCGCATCGCCATTTGGTCGTCCGGGTGGGACCCGGAGGCCCTGGTCGCCCTGAAAGCCTCCAAGGGCGGCATGCTGGGCTCCTGGAGCGTCGTGCTGGCCGGCCGGTTTGACGCCGTCCCCTTCTCCACGCTCATGTGCCACACCCTCGACCTCGACGCGCGCACCGTCACGCGCACGCCCCTGTACGACGCGACCGCCGCCGAACACCCGAAAATCAACCCGAGCCGGGCGGGGACGGCAACCCGGTTCGTCTGGTTCACGGCGGCCGCGCCGGGCGCCAACCCGCCGGGCGTCTCCGGCCCGCCCCAGGCTATCATGAAGCTCGACACGCTGACGGGGGCCACCCAGGCCTGGGTCCCGGGGCCCCGCGTCTTCACGGAGGAGGTCGTCTTTGTGCCCTCCGGCGGCATCGGCGGCCCAGGCGGCCCCGCCGAGGATGACGGGTGGTTGCTGGCCATGACGTTCGACGCGGGGACGGGCACGTCGTCCCTTGTCATCTTGGATGCGGCCGCCGTGAGCGCCGGCCCCGTCGCGCGCGTGCGGCTGACGCATGCGGTCCCGCACGGCCTCCACGGCGACTGGACGGACGTGGTGTACGGGCCAGGTAGTGAGGTCGCGTACGCGCCGTCGGATGCCGAGGAATAAGGAAGAAAGGGGACCTTAGGTGGTGGATGGATGGTCTTTGTCCTAGGCAGATGTTTTTTGTCGTTGTTGTTGTTGTCCATTTTGGGAGAGAGAGAGAGAGAGGGAATGAGAGAGAGCGAGAGAGAGCAGGAGTGCGGTTGCAGAGAGAGCGAGAGAGATTGTAGGGCACGTGGGGAGACGAACGAACCACGAACCTCACAAAACCCTCTCTCTACCAAACCACCCGCTCTCGGCCGACACGATCCTCCGCACCAGCCGCCCCGTCGGACCCGCCACCACGCTCACTTAAACCAGGCTCCCCCCACCCCACCCACCCGCCTCACCTTGCGCTGGCCAGGCCCGCCCACCCCCGCCGACACCAGCTCCCGCACCCGCACCCGCGCCCCGCCGGGGACGCCGCCGGCCGCGGCCGCCTCCCGGGCCGCCCCCGCCAGGGTGGCCCCCCCCTCCAGGGCCTTGATCAGGGCTTTCACGGCATTGCGGGGCGTGCGCGCGCCGTGGAGTTTGACTCCCACGTCTGCCAGCCCCGCCAGCCGGCACACGCCTGCCGCCAGGGGCCCCGCCCGGATGCCGCGCCCGGTCGGCAGGGGGAAGACGGATGCTTTCACCGACCCGTACCAGGCGGTGGAGGGCGCCAGCACGGTCGTCCGGGCGTGGCGGGGCACGAAGAAGAGGGACGCCCCACCCAGCGCGGCGACTGTCGCCTTGCGCACCGCGTCCGCCACCTCGGCCGCCCGCCCCGTGCCCAGCCCCAGCACGCCCGCCCCGTTCCCGGCCACCACCATGGCCGAAAACCGGGACACCGACCCGGTGTTTGACCCCTTGGAGGAGCGCGTCACGTCCACCACGCGCGTGCGGAAGCGTCCCAGGAAGGCCGCCTCGGCCGCCTCGGCCTCGGCGTCCGCGGCCGGGTCATCGGTGGGCAGCCTCGGGAACGCGGAGGCTTCCTTGCCGTCCAGGATCCGCTGCATGATGAACCGGGCCCGCGTCCGGTTGGACGTCTCCATCTCGTGCAGCATGGCCTCGATGCGGGACCCGCCCGCCAGGACCGAGGCAAAGGGGGCGGCGCCATCCTCCTCCCCGGCCGCCGCCTCCCCTCCGCCTGGTGCTGCCGCTGCCCCTGACTGCGCGCCACGCGGGGGCTTGGCCGGGGTTCCAGCCGCGGCCCTCCTGCCTTTGCCTGCCTTCTTGGCGGCTTGGCTGCCAGAGGGGCCGGCCTCATCGTCGGTGTCGTCGTCGTCGGAGGAGGAGGAGCCGCCGCCGCCGGCCTGTGGACGGGGCATGAGAAAGGTTTGTGGGAAAGGGGGGGTGGGGACGAGAGAGAGTGCGGCTGCTGCGCCCGGACGCCCCCCCGCCTCATTCTCTCCTGGGTTCGGCTTGGGTACGCGAACAAGCCCTCTCTTCAACCAACGCACCGTCCCAGCAAAGCCGCGGAGCGGGGCCGACGCCAGGGGCGCGAGGCGAGTGGCAGAGACACTGCCGCCGCCTCGCTGAATCGGCGCAAAGAGCGTGCTAATTGACGTGCAGGCGCCCGCTTCTAGCAGCAGCCCTCGCCTGGTGTGCGGCAGCAGTGCCCGAGGGTCTAGGGCTGTGACTGCCCGGCGCAGCATGGCACTTAAGAGTGTGAGTGCGCGTGTGTGGGGGGGGAGCGGGAGGGGGCGAAAAAAGTGTGAAACGCCTTGGCACTCACCCCCAACCCCCGACCTCCATCTCGTCCCGCCCCGCAATGAGCAACGCCGCCGCTGCACCGCCCTTCCCGCCCTTCTTAGAGGGGCGAGCGCCCGGCAATACCTTGACCGCAGCTTGACCGTGCGGTGTGGGGTCCGCCAGGGGCAGCGGGAGGGCGGCGGCGGGAGGCGCCGGTCCGGGCGCCTCGTCCTCGCCCGCAGCACCCAGCCCCTCCTCGCTTGCCAACCGCCCGACGGCCGCCGTCTCCGCCTTCTTCTCCTTGACCTTCTCCTTCTTCTCCTTGACCTTCGCCTTCTTCTCCTCGACCTTCTCCTTGAGCTTCCTCTCAAATTTGACCTTCTTCACATGCGACGGTGAGGCAGGCGGCGGTGGCGGCGGCAGGGCACCGTCGGCCCCCCGCCCAGCCACGCGCTTGTCATCCAAAATCTGCAGGTCCGGCAGGACGGCGGCCAAGGCGTCCTTGATGCCGTCGCACCCGCCCAGCGCCGTCCCCCGCAGCGTCACCGCCCGCAGCCAGGGCTTGCCGGCCAAGGGCGCGACCGCGGCCGCCAGGCCCTTCTTGCCTGCCGCCCGCCCGCCCAAGCGCGGGTTGCCTCCCACGTCCAGCACGCGCAGGCGGGCGCCCAGCCCCGTGGGCAGGGCCGACAGGTCATTGTGGCCGGCCCGCAGCTCGGCCAGGGCCGGGCAGGGCGTGACATCCAGGGCCGTGAGCTTGTTGTGGGCGGCAGACAGCTTTGTGAGGGCCTTGGCAGCCCCCTTGGCCAGGGCGGGCGCCAGGTCGACAAACGCGTTGTGCTTGATGACGAGCGTGGCCAGCTCCGGGGCGGACCCCAGCCCGGTCAACCCCGTCAGCTTGTTTTCAGACAGGATGAGGGCGGCGAGGGCCGGGAGGCCGGCCAGGTGGAACGTGCCGGCCAGGCGGTTGGACGAGAGGTCCAGCACACGCAGGCTGGCCAAGGACAGCGAGAAGCAGGACAGGGCGTTGGCCTTGAGGTCGAGGTGCTTCAGGGCTGGCGGCGGGACGAAGGAGGCGAGGGCTGCTATCTTGTTCCCGGCCAGGTCCAAGCGTTTGGTGGTGGCCAGGGACGACAGGTCGGCGAGCTGGGAGAGTGGAAAAAACAGTTGAGTTGATGAGGTTGGGAGGACGCCGAGGCCGCCGACGGCAAGCGTCCCCCCCTCTTCTTCTCGTCCTCGTTCCCCACACGCTCCGTCCTTGCGCACACACCTCCTCCATTCCCTGGGCACAGCAGCTGATCCTCTCGCCGGCTCCCAGTTGCGCGGCGGCCGCGGCGTCCAGGATTTTTGGAGGCATCAGGGGCCGCCACGAAAAGTAAACGCCCGCACCGCGGCTAGTTTGACGTGAAATGAGAATTCTCGCTGTTTATTTTTACTTTTTACATTCTTTATGTCGCGCCCGGAGGCTCCCGGAGCCTCCTCATCACCGCTCCCGCCTGACGAGCCTGGCGTGCGGTACACCCGGCCGCACCGCTGCAACGACCGGGTTGAAGACCTGATCCAGGTACGCGTGTGAATGAGAGAGAAAGAGAGAGGAGTGAAAAGGAAAAAAACGACGGCGGGGCGGGGGCAGCCCCCGGCCACGCCAGGAGAGACAAGATGAAGAACGCACCGGGCCGGCCGGCCCACGCGCCCGTGCGCGCCTCCGTCACTCACACGTCCACCGCGATTCTCTCACACACTGCAGACCCTCACCTCCGGCGCGCTCACCTCACTCCCCGCCGCCGCCCGCGCCCTGGCCTCCTGCCTGCGTTCTGCCCCAGGGTCAGAACCGCGCCCGCCAGGGCTCCCGTACATTACCCTGGCCGACGGCGCGCCCTGCCTGGCCCCACGCCGCCTGGACTTTCGAGGCAAGCGCTGACTGAAGGGAGAGGTTCTGCATAGTTTTTTGGCTTCGTCGTCGTCATGCACACACACGGTGCGTGTGCCATTTTCCATCAACCCCTTCCCTTCCTGCTCTCGCGCACACGCCGCATGACGAACAAAACTTCTCTGTTTGCTGACACACGCCGCCCTTTCTTTATGAAGAGGGCGGCGCATTTGTGCGCGGCTGTTTGGCTGCACACAACGCATGATTAGTTAATCAAACTATAACTACTGATGGCACGATGCATTTCTTTGAGGGGGGGGGGGGGGGGCCGTCTTCGCCAGCCGCGCGCGCTCTCAAACCTCTCGCCTCAATCCCCTCTCTCCTCTGTCTCCCCATCTCCAGCGCCGGGACCGGAAGGAATGCCCCGCCCCGACCCGGAACGCGCGCCCGTGCTGTACGCGCCGCCCATTCTCACACAGGGGCAGGGCCCTGCCGCGCTGTCACCGCCACCGCCGCCGCCGCCCCTCACCGACCGGGCGGCCGCCTGGCGGGGCCGGCGGCCGCTCATTGTGCGAGTGCTTGCCGTCCTCTGTGCTCAATTTTGTGCCGCCACGGCCGTCGGCCTGGCCCTGACCCTGGCCCCAGGCGCGCAGGCGTACGTCCGGGCCCGATCCTGGCCGGTCGCCTCGGCCGCCACCGCCGCCACCCTTGCCTGGGTCGCCCTTGCCGTCGCCCAAGCGAAAGCTGGGGCATCGGCTAGTTACTCCTGCGCCCGCCTGCCCCTGCTCGCCCTCTTCTCGGTTTGCCTGGCCCTCTTCCTGGGCACCCTGGCGGCCCGCCTGCCCGGGCCGGCCGCCCTGACCGCGACCGTCGGCGTGGGCGTGCTGGTCCTGGCCGCCATCCTCGCGGCGGGCGCCGGCGTCGACCTCACGTGCGCTGGCGCGGGCGCGACCGCCCTCCTGTGGGCGGCCGCTCTCACAGCTGGGGCCACGATCTGGGTCGCCCGCGCCCACGGTGACCGGTGGTGGGTGACCCTGCTGGCCGGGCTGGCGGTGTGCGGGGTCGCGATATACCTCGCCCTCGACGTCCAAGCCCTGGCCGGCCTGGGGCCGCTCGCGGGCGGCGGGCGGTGGGGGTGGCGGGCCGGCAGCCCGGCCCGGCCGGCCCGGTTGGCGGCGGATGACTGGGTGGGCGGGGCGGCGGCCTTGGCGACAGACCTGGGCCTAGGCTTTGTGGCGGTGGGGGCCCTGGCGTCGGGCGGGCGGCTGTAGGGAGCCCTGGCGTCGCGGGCGGGCGGGTGGCTGTAGAAGAAGTTTTTTTTTTTTTTTTTTTTTTTTCATCCCCGGCTTCAGCCTGGATGGATCGCGCGCTCTCTCCATATTCACATCCCCCTGCGCGCGCGCGCGCGCGTGTGCGTGTGCGTCTGTGTGTGCGTGTGCATTCAAAAAGCGATCCATTCCATTTCATCACAACAACCCAAACCCTCCTCCTTGCTCTCATTTCGCTCCCGGCGGCGGCGGCGGGGGCGTGATCTGCGCTTCCGGCGCGTCCAGGTCTCGGCAAAACGGGCCGGGCGCCTTGCCCCCGCTCCCCTCGAAGGTCAGGCTCGTCCGCCCGCCGCCGCCCCCGTCCTTCCAGGCCCCCGTGTTGGAGCTCCCCACCGGCTCAGCGAATTGCCGGTGCTGGGACCCGACTTTCGGGGTTTTGCCGGCCTTCAGGTCGCGGACGATGGCGACCGCGTCCGTCGGGGTGAGGTCTTCATAGTACAGGTACGAAAAGCCTTCCACCCCGCCCCGGTAATCCGCGACGGCGACCATAGGCGCGTTGACGCAGGCGCCCATGCACTCCATCTCGCCCAGGGTGAAGGTGCCGCAGGGCGTGGTGCCCCCATAATCGACCCCGAGCTCGGCCACCAGGGCCGCGTGCACGGCTTCCGCGCCCGCCAGGCGGCAGGGCGTCGTCCCGCACACCATCACGTGGAGCTTGCCCATGGGCGACCGGTTGAACATGGTGTAGAAGGTGGCGACCTCGTACACGCGGATGGGTGGCACGCCCAGGACGGCCGCCACCTTGTTCATCGCGCTCAGGGACAGCCACCCGTCGTTCTGTTGTTGGGCCAGGTCGAGGACGGGGATCATCGCGCTGGCCGCCCAGTTGGAGGGGTAGTGGGACAGCAGGGTGGCTATGCGGTCGTAGTTGGCGGGCGTGAAGTCAAAGGGGGTGGCCTTGTTGTTGGCGGGCGAGTCTTGGTGCTGTGGGGTGACGGGAGGGAGGAAATGATGAGGGCGCTGCCACCCGCTCTCTGTTGTCGTTGTGCGGCCTCCTCTATTTTCGCGGCATTTTTTGCCCTCCTTCCTCGCCCGCCGCCTTGCGCCCGGTAGAGGAGAGGGCCAGCGCATACATGGCGGGCGTGGCCAGGCGCGCGAGGAGGCAGGTTGCGCCCCCCGCACTGTGTCCCTAAAACTCACCGTGTTAAACACGTCGTGCGAGTTGGTCGCCCACCGGCGCTGGTGGGCGGCAGCGCTGCCGCCGCCGGCGGCCGCCCGCCAGGCGGCGGTCGTCGTGGAAGGCGTGGTCGCGTCCGCGGCACGGGTGAGGGCCTGTGTGAGACAGTTGTTGGGTGAGGGCGTGAGAGAGAGAAGGGCGGCGCTGTCGATCGGCCCCGCTCTTGCAGCCCGGCGCTCGCTCGCACATCCAAACTCTCTCTCTCTCAAGTATAAGCGCATACCTCAGCCGCGGCGGCGGCGGCTCGGCGGCCGGACGTGCGGGCCAGGTGGGCCAGCATGATGGGGGGTATCGCGAGCTTGTGTGTGCGCGCAGTGGGAGAATAAATAACAAAGGGAGGTTGTGTCCACCCCGCTCACTCTTCGTTCGTTCACTCGTGTGCCCTTCTCTCCCCCGGGCCTCTGCCGCCCCTCCGCTCACGCTCAGCCCCTGCATGCGTCCGTTTCCCGCCCCTCGCATCCACATCCTGCGTGCGTGAGAGACTAGGGTGTGGGTGTGCGTCCTCAGCGCATACACGCTTCCGTCGTCCGCGTTTTTCCCTGCGCTCCTCCCCCATTCGCCACTGAATGTCCGTCGCTGCCGAGTCCTCCCCCATCGCCGCCGCCAATAAGCTCCTGACCAAACGCACCTACGAAGCCTCCTGTCCCCCTGACGCGGCCGCGACCTTAGCGACCCAACCGTCCGCGCTCAAGCGCGGGCGCGGCGCTGCCGGCGCCGGCGCCCCGGGCGACGAGCCACTCCTTGCCGGCCACCAGCACCCAGCCTCCTCCTTCCACCCGGCCGACCGGGCGTACGCCCTCGGCGAGGCCGCTCGTACCGCCCTGCGCGGCCTGTTTCCGGAGATGAGCGAGCAGGTATGAGAGAGGGAGAGGGAGTCCGGTTTTCTCTTGCATGGCGTTTTTTTCGAGTGTTACCGGGCGAGAATAAGCCCTTCCCGCCACCCTGCCTTCCCCCCCCTCGGGCGTGCCGGCCGCTCTGTCAGAGGGTGTGCCAAGAGATGGAGCGCCTGGTCGGCGGGCGGGAGAGCGACTGGCGAGAGCACCTTGCCCGCGCTCGGACGCTTCTCTGAAAGACAACGCCGTCGAAAAAAAAAAACGCCAGCGCTGCTTGTCCCCCTTCAACCACCACCCACACCTTCACCCGTCCAACCTCTCCTTCACCTCTCCTTTGTAGACCGTCACCGAAGCCCTCTACACTTGCGGCGATGACATCGACGCCGCCGTCCGCCGCCTGAGCGAGCTGCGCCTGCGGGCGGGCGGCGGCGGCGGGGAGGAGCAGCGCCGGGCGGGCGCCGCCCCCGCCGCCCTCAAGAAAGCGGCGGCCGCTGCCGCCGCCGCCGCCGCGCCGTCCCGGGATGGCACGCCCGCGGTCGACCCGGCCCGGGAGACACCCGGACCGGCTGGGGCGGCAGGAACGGCGACCGCGTCGCCCCCACCCGCCGCCGCCACTGCTGCTGCCGGCCCTTCCTCTCACACGGCTGCTGCCGTCGACGGGTGGGCCGAGTCGGTCGTCCGGGAGATGGCCGTCGCAACGGACGTGAGCGATGCCTTGGACCGGGCCCGCACCGTCCTGCGCGGCTTTGCGGCCAGCCTGGCGAGCGCGGACGCGGCGGACGGGGGGCCCGCGGCGGCGTCGGCGCGCGCGGCGGCCCTTGAGCGCGACTGCGGCCTCCTCAAGCGGGCGGTCACGCTCCAGGCCGCCCGGCTGGCGGATGCCGCCCAGGTCCGGGCCCAGCTGGAGGCCGCCCAAGGGCGCGTGCACGCGCTGGAGCTGGCCAATTACGGGCTGGCCGCCCACCTGCGCGCGGCGGCGGGCGGGGCGGGCAGCGTGCTGGGGGGGGCCGGGGGGGGGCCGGGGGGTGGGGGCGGCCACGGCCACGGTGGCCACCAACATGGCGGGCCCCCGCCGGATGTGTTCTAGATGCAGAGAGAGAGAAGGACACAGAGAGGCGCGGGACGCGCGTTGGGCTGTAGAGAACACACAATTTCCTTTTTTTTCAAAAAAGCTGCAAAAGCTAACCCACCCTCTCTCTCCCTCCCCTCCAGTCCTCTCAAGACCGCAGCGCCGGCTTCTTCTCCCGGTCCGCGATGCGGGCGGGCTTGCTGCTGGTCGACTTGAAGCGCCCCTTCCCTTCGGCCGCCTCGGACGCGCCGACCTTTCGTTTGATGATCTGGACGACGTCCTCATCCTCCAGCTGGTGCGAGAGCCCCGCGCGCTGGGGGTAGTGCTTGGCGCTCGTGCCCCACACCAAGGCGTACGACAGGTCCGGCGCCAAGTGCCGGTGGATGCGGTCGCACAGGTGGCGCACGGTGATGCCGCCCCGGTCGGCGGAGAGGACGACCGGGTCGTCAAAGTCGGGGCGGGCGCCCACCTTTTTCGTGTACGCGCGCCGCAGGGCCATGCTGCCCCACATCCCGTCCAGCAGGGCGTCCAGGTTGAGCTTGGCAGACGCCGAGATCGGGATGGAGTGGGGCTGGCGGGCAAGGGTGTCCACCTCCTCGATGGAGCAGACGTCGATCTATGGGGAGGGAGGAAGATAGGGAGTTAGAGAGAGGACGGGGACAAAAAAGCGTGAGGGAGGGGAAGCAACCTTTTTCCACCATCATCCATCTCTCCTGTCACCTCTCCTTTTCATTTCGCACACTCCTTTTTGTACTTACCTTATTGTACACGTACAGGCACCGGACATACCGGCGGTTCCCCTCGATGACGTCGATCAGGTCGTCCGCGCTGCAGTCCCCGCGGACGAGGACCTCCGCGTTGTGGATCTTGTATTCGTGGAGGATGCGCTGGACCAACACCGCGTCAAGGCCCTGCGTCTGGGCGACGGTGGCGGTGAACGCGATGCCGCCCGTCTTGCGGGGCTTGTAATAAATGGCGGGCGGGGCCCGGTTGAGGCGCATGCCGACGGCCTCCAGCTCGCGCGTCAGGATGGCGGCGTGCGCGGCCGGGCGGGAGGCGTCCAGGACCATAAGGAGCAGGTCGGCCGACTTGCACACGGCAATCACCTGGCGCCCGCGCCCGCGCCCCTCGGCCGCGCCCTCGATGATTCCGGGCAGGTCCAGCAATTGAATCTTGGCGTCCCGGTGGTGGATGACGCCCGGGATGCAGGTGAGCGTGGTGAACTCGTACGCGGCCGCCTCGGACTGCGTGCCAGTCAAAGCCGTCAACAGGGAGGATTTGCCAACAGAGGGAAACCCGATCATCGCGACTCGGGCGTCGCCGTACCGTTGCACCTCGAAGCCCTCGCCCGATGCCCCGCCCTTGGAGGAGGGCTCCTGGAGCTGGGTGCGCAGCTTGGCGAGCTTGGCTTTCAGCTGCCCGAGGTGGTATTCGGTGGCCTAATAGGGAGAGAAAGGTTTTTGAGGCGGAGGGGGGAGGATGAGAGAGGAAGAGAGACAAGGAGAGCGTGGAGGCCGTGCCATGTCTCCTCTCCTCTCTTTTTTCATCCGTTACCTTGTTCTTCTGGGTCCGTCCCATCTCGTGCTCGATCTCCTTGATGCTGTATAGGGGTGGTGGTGGGAGGGTGGAATGCGGCAGGGTAATGATGAAAAGTCTCGTTGCGCCGATGCTCACTTCATCTCTCCAGGCACACGTCCACACCACGCACGCTGGGCCTGCTGGCACGGGCGCACAGTCGTGCCATACTCACCGTTCGATAATGCCCATGGTGGCAAAGGGTGGTGTGTGGGTATGTGGCACAGCGCCGATGAAGAGTGGAAAAGAAAAAGGAGGCCGGCGGCGGCGGCGCGAAGAGAAGTGAGCGCTTGCGGGTGCAAGACAGCCCACTTTATTTTATTTTTTCATCCATCATCGACATTTCCACCGCCATGTCCAGGCGCCGCCCCGGCTCGCACGCCCGAGGAGACAGGCTACCCCCTCCACCCGGCTTGGGTGGACAGGGTGGTAGTGGTGGTGGGAATGGGAGGCAGGGCGGCAATGGCGGCGGCGGCTCCACCTCGCCCGTGCGGGCGGCGGCGCGCCCACTCAACCTTCAACAGCCGCCTTCTGCTCGGACCACCTCGGCCGCCGCCGCACCGCCCGCCCCGGTGGTGGCCGTGCCCGCACCTCCGCAGCAGAGACCGCAGCGCCAACAACCACGCCCCGACTTCTTCATCGCCCACGCCCCCTCCCTCGCCCACGCCCGGGCCGTCCTGGCCGGGTGCGCCCTCCTGTGGGCGGCCGCGGTCGGGGCGGGCGTCTTCCTGGCAGCCTCCCCTCGCTTTGACACGGGCCGCCACGCCGCGCCGGGCGGGCTGCTGCTGTGGTTTGACCGGGCCCTGCGCGTCGCGGGCCCCGCCCTCGTCGTGCCCGCCCTTTCAGCCCGGCTCCTCGCCGGCTGGTTGCGGGCCGGCCCCCGCCCGACCCACCACCACCCGCTCGCCGTGCGGTCGGCCGCCCGGGCGGGCGCTGTGTACGCGGCCGCCGCGGGCGTGCGGCTGGGGATGTACGCCCCACACCAGGCAGGCTTCCTCGGGGCCGGGGTGGAGGCGGTGCGCGGGCTGGCGGCCCAGCCGGCGGCGGTGTTGGTGGAGGGGGTGGTCGAGCGCGCGCGCGCGGCGGCCACCGCCCTCGCCTCCACCCACCCGGCGGCCTCCTTTCACGCCGCGGTGGGCGCGGCTAAAGCCGCGTATGCGTCTGCTGCGGACGCCGCGGCCCGCCACGCCGGCACGCACGTCATGAGCGACCACCTGCTGCTGGGGGCGTGCGCGGCGGCCCTGCTGGCTGGGGAGGCGGGCGTGCTGGGCGCGGAAGCCCTCGCACACCGGGCCCGGGCCGCGGCGGGGCGGCCTCCCGCCGGCAGGGCGCACGCCCTGGCCTTGCATGTTGGATTGGCGCTTGCCATCGTTGCCTACCTGGCCCTGGCGGCGGACATGGCGGTCACGGCCGCCCACTTCCACGAGCCCTTCGAGTCACTCCTGGCCGCAGGCTTGGGGGGCCTCGTCTTCCAGCTGCCGCTCGCGGCCTGGCTGGTCCAGACCTGGCCCAGAGGTCGGCGGGGGCGGGGCGAGGGCGAAGCCCGCCGCCGCCGCAAGGGGTGGAAGAAGGGGAGGGGTGGGGGTGGGGGGTCGTAGGAGGGGGTTGTGTGTGTTGAGTTTCCTTCCGCATCCCACCATCCAGCCACACGCCGTGTTCTCTCTCTCCGCCGCCCGGCCCGTACGCACCACACCACACACAATGCACGCTCAATCGCCAAGGGACTCAAGGGGGGGGGGGGGGGACACAGGTACGCTCCCCCACCCCCACCCCCACCAA
>Ga0315287_10000318_pt1 | contig 42023 bp, 26 predicted proteins | sample YL17G11_0_MG_FD_205037 | JGI IMG/M metagenome (GOLD analysis project Ga0315287, IMG submission 205037) | Sediment microbial communities from Yellowstone Lake, YNP, Wyoming, USA - YL17G11_0 | ecosystem: Environmental > Aquatic > Freshwater > Lake > Sediment | place: USA: Wyoming | collected...
AAGGACGGCACGCCCTTGATCGCGGGGAAAATACAACTGCAATCCGAGGGCGCAGAGGTTTATTACCGCGAAGTTAAGATTCAACCCATCACGGAATTCCCGGCGGAGATTCAAAAAGCTTCCGGCCTGAATGCGCCGGCCCCGGCGAAATCCAATTGAGAGGACGCCGCCATTCGCAAACCATCTATTCTTGAAAATCAATTCTATGAATACCGTTAGCAAACAAATCAGAGACAGCTTTACCATTACCTTGGCCTTGGCTTGCCTCACTGCACTTGCCATCACTGCAACCGCCGCCACCAGCCCGGCCCTGACTCCGGCCAGTCTCACGTGTCAGGGGCTGGTGAATCCGCAGGGACTGGATGCGGCCCAGCCTGAGTTGAACTGGATTTCCATCAGCGCCGACCCGGCGGTGCGGGGACAGGTGCAAGCGGCGTATCAAATTCTCGTCGCGGACTCGGAAGCCGCGCTTGGCCAGAACGTCGGCAACCTGTGGGATTCGGGCAAGGTTATGAGCGACCAGTCTGCGCACGTGGCTTATGCCGGTAAGCCGTTGCTGTCGCACCAAGCCTGCCATTGGAAGGTGCGCGTCTGGAATCGGAATGGCGTGGAGTCGGCTTGGAGTCAGCCGGGTTTCTGGACGATGGGCTTCGTGACACCCGACAAGTGGCAACTCAACTGGATCGGTGGCGCGGGCCGCACCGGCCTCTTACGCAAAGAGTTCACGGTCAAGCAAACCCTGAAGCGGGCCTGGGTCTATACGTCCGCGCTTGGGTTCTACGAGTTGCGATTGAACGGAAGCAAAGTTGGCAGCGATCGGATCGCCCCCGGCTGGACTGATTATTTCCGGCGGGTGCAATACAGGTGTTTCGACGTTACCGATCAGGTGAAGCGCGGGGCCAACGTCATGGGCGTGGAAATCGCGCCCGGCTGGTTTGCGGGCAAGATTGGTTCGCATGGCCCGAGCAAATACGGCAAGACCCCGGCCTTTGCGGCGGAGCTTTTCCTGGAATTTACGGATGGCACCACGCAGATCGTGAAGAGTGATCGCGCTTGGAAAACGAGCGAGGGACCGTTGACGGCCTCCGATATGCAGGATGGCGATCAGTATGATGCCCGATTGGAAAAGACCGGGTGGGACCTGCCGGGCTACGATGATTCCAGTTGGATGGCTGCGGAAGTGTTGCAAGGCGAGAACCGAAACCTGGTCGCGCAGCAGGATCAGCCGATCGGAGTCGTCCGGGAAATGAAGGCAGTGAAGGTGACGGAACCCACCCCCGGAGTACATGTCTATGACTTGGGGCAGAACATCACCGGGGTGGCCCGGATTGCGATGCAGGGAGCCAAAGGCACGAAGATCACTCTCCGGTTCGCCGAACGGCTCAATGCTGACGGCACGCTGGATTTCACGAGTCTAAGGGCGGCGAAAGCGACGGATACCTACATCCTGAGCGGGAACGGCGTCGAAACCTTCCAGCCGAAATTTACCTTCCACGGCTTCCGCTGGATTTCCATTCAAGGCTTGGAAAAGGCACCTGCGCTTTCCGAGGTGTCCGGCATCGTCATCTGTAGTCAGGTGCCGGAAATTGGTTTCCTCGAGACTTCGGATGCGGCGTTGAACCATCTTCTGTCGAATATTAAATGGACGGCCCACAATGCCTTCATGTCCGTCCCGCTGGATTCGCCGCAGCGCTCCGAGCGTCAGGGATGGACGGGCGACGCGAATGTGATGGCCGCGACGGCGACTTGGCTTTTCGACATGGACCGGTTCTATACCAAATGGGAGGGCGATGTCCTCGGGGCCCAGGCCTACAACAAAGGCGAGTCGGACGGACTCATGCCCACGGTGGCTCCCCGCTGGGCAGAGTCGGGCGGTGGCAAAGGGGGCGGCTGGGGCGATGTCGGGGTGAACCTTCCGTATGTTTTGTGGCAGCGCTACGGGAACACCGAGATCATTCGCACCAGCTACGTGGGTATGCAGAAGTGGCTGGCCTATCTGGAGCGACACAGCAAAAACCACATCATCCCGGCCAGCTCCAGAATCTCCACGGCCGGCGACTGGGAGGACGTGAATGATGAAACGCCCAAAGATCTGGTCGCCACGTTCTATTGTGCGCTCGATGTCTCCCAAGTGGCGGAAATGGCCGCTGCGATTGGGAAAGACGCGGACGCCGCCGCCTACCGCAAACGGTTCCAAGAAGTCCGCGCGGCGATCATCAAAGAATACGTCGCTCCAGACGGCACCGTCGCCAAAGGTTCGCAGACGGCGCAGGTGTTTGCCCTCCACCTCGGACTTTACCCCGACGGTATGCGGGAAAAAGTTCTCGGCAAGCTGCTGGAGAATATCAAGGCGCACAAAGACCATCTCACGACGGGCTATCTGGGCACGCAATGGCTGCTCCAGGTTCTCGCTGAAAATGGACATGCGGATGTCGCCTACAAGATACTCCTCCAGAAGACCCAGCCGTCGTGGCTCTTCATGGCGAGCATGGGCCAGACGAGTCTCTGGGAAGGCTGGACCTCGTTGAAGCCGGACGGCACCTTTGGCAGCAAGCGGACCTCGCTCGGCCACTCGGCACTGGGCTCCTGCGGCGACTGGATGTTCCAGAGCATCGGCGGCCTTGTTCCCGATCCCATGAGCCCTGGCTTCAAGCACTTCATCATCCGGCCGATTCCGGGCGGAGCGCTTACGAACGCGGAGATGAAATACCAATCGCCACAGGGCCAAATCACCAGCCATTGGACGCTGAAGGACGGCCAATTCAACCTCGAAGTGGAAGTGCCCGTCAACGCCACCGCGACCATCGTGTTGCCCACCGCCGACACCGCGAGCAGCACCGAAAGCGGCCGGCCCGTCGCGGTTTCGCCCGGTGTCGTTGCAGCGGGAACCACCCAAGGATCGGCCAGCTACAATGTCGGATCGGGGCGCTACTCCTTCGCGGTCACGCTCGAACCCTGACGTTATTGGAGTAACTATGAAACGACTGAAAATACTAACCGCACTGATAATAATCGGCCAGGCGGCCGGCCTTATCGCCGCCGAAAAAAGGCCGAACATTGTTTTTGTTCTGGTTGATGATCAGCGCAACACCTCCTTGGGTTGCGCGGGTCATCCTCAGATCAAAACGCCGGTCATTGATCGCCTGGCCGCACAAGGCGTCCGCTTCGAAAACGCCTTCGTGCAAACGCCCATCTGCATGGCCAGCCGGGCCAACCTGTTCACCGGCCTGACCACCACCACCCACGGCTATCACGCCAAGCCCGGCAATTCAGTGCTCAAGGCAGACCTGGATACAAGTTTCCCCACGCTCCTCCGCCAGGCGGGCTACAAAACGGCCTTTTACGGCAAGCAGCATGTTAGCTGGGAGAAAGGCGTCAAGGGGATGAGCGTCATGTTCGACCAATACGAAGAGCTGTTCCGCAACCCTTACCTGAAGAAGATGCCCGACGGCAGCCTGCGGCACGTGGATGAGATCATCGGCGACAAGTCGGTCGCGTTCGTCCAGTCGCAATCTTCCAACCAGCCGTTTTTCCTCTACATGAGTTTTAACATTTCGCACGCCGAGGACAGCGACAAGCGCCCGGGCTACCACTACCAATGGCCGCTTGCCGAGGATGGTCTCTTCGAGGACATCGAGCCGGTTCGCCCGAACCTCGACGATCCGAAATACTACCTCGCCACGCCCGATTTCCTGAAGACCACCATCAACCGCACGCGCTATTTTTGGGGCTACGACACGCCCGAAAAATTCCGCGTCAATATGCGCGCCCTCTACCGCATGCTGGCCGGCATGGACCGCATCGTCGGGCGGGTGACGACGGCCCTCAAAGAGAAAGGCCTGGATGAAAACACCATCGTCATCTATTCCGCCGACAACGGCTATTACATGGGCGACCGGGGCTTTCAGGGCAAGTGGTCGCACTACGACCAGGCGCTCCACGTGCCCCTGATCGTGAGTGACCCCCGCATGAAACCCGAACTGCGCGGCCGTGTGCTGAAGGAGACCGCCACCAGTCTGGACATTCCCGCCACCATTCTGGATTTCGCCGGCGTTCCCGTGCCCAAGAAATACCAGGGCGCGACACTGACGCCGTTGCTGGACGGCCAGATGCCGAAGGACTGGCGCACTGATTTCTACTGCGAGCATCACGGCGACGCCGCGAAAATCGCCACCTGGATCGGCGTGCGCGACAATCGTTACACCTACGCCAACTACTACGACAACAAGGCCGAGCTGCTTTACGACCGCGAGCGCGATCCCACCGAACTCACGAACGTGGCCAACGATCCGGAATACCAGGCCGCCTTGAAAAAGTTGCGCCAGCGAAGCCTGGAATACAAAGCGCAATACACCCGCGCCCGGGAACTTCCGGGCGGTGCAAAGCAGAAGTGACCGGACCGAAACCTGTCACCAGGAAATGGCCGATGAAATATCGAAATATCGTTAGTGATAAAAGAGAGAATGATGTCTAAGCGAATACATGGAAAACGTCAGTTGAACCTAAGCCTGCTTTGCTGTCTGATTTTTGTGGGGAACTCCAGCGCCGCGCTCAAACCGACGAATCTCCTGTTCGTCATGACCGATCAACAGTCCTTCGACATGATCGGATCGGTCAATCCCCAGGTAAAAACGCCGGTCTTGGACGCCTTGGCGAAGCAGGGGATACGCTTCGACCATGCCATTTCCAATTCACCTTTGTGTACCCCCTATCGCAGCATGCTCATGTCCGGCCAACACCCGCTTTACAACGGTTGCTTTCGCAATGATGTGCCGCTCTTGCCTGATACGACCAATCGATTCGCCCATGTGCTGGGCAGAGCGGGCTACGAGACCGCCTACGTGGGCAAGTGGCATCTCTACGGTGGCGGCACGCGCAATACGGGCATTCCCAAAGGGCCAAACCGCCAGGGCTTCGACGAAATCTTCCTGTCCAACAACTGCACCTTGGATTTCCGTCCGGACGCCTGTTACTACTGGGATGACGATAACAACAAGCATTTCTTCAAGGACGTCTATCCGGACAAACCCTGGGAACTGGAAGCCCAAACCCGTCAGGCGGTGGAATGGTTCGGCCAGCGCAACCGGGACAAGCCCTTCGCCCTGTTTGTGTCCTGGCACCCACCGCATAACTACGGTGGCGACGGATGCGACGACATGCCGGGACAGCAAATCAATTACAATGTTGACGTGCTGGACCCCGACCTGCTCAAGCCCTATGAGGGACAAGCCATTCGTCTGCGCCCGGGCACCCCGGTGCAGGAATCAATGCGGGAATGTTCGGAAAAACAATACCGCAATTACATGGCCATGGTCACGGCCTGCGATTCGGCCTTGGGCCGTTTGATCGCCCAACTGAAAAAACAGGGTGTTTACGACAATACCCTGATCGTCTTCACCTCCGATCACGGCGACATGCTCGGCTCCCACGGGGCGCAGAAACCCAAGACCGTGCCGCAGGACTATTCCCTGCGCATCCCGCTGGTCATGCACTGGACCGATCGTTTACCGAAGGGCCGAACCAGTGATCTGCTGATCGGCGCGATGGACATCATGCCCACGGTTCTCGGTCTCCTGGGCCTGCCCATCCCGGCATCGGTACAAGGTGCCGATCTTTCCCAGGCGATTAGAACGGGAGACGACGCGGCCGTCAAAAGCCTGCCGATCTTCATGTATCCCGGGCCTGCCGCCTGGCGCGGTGTCTATACCCCGGAGTGGACCTATGCCCGCAGTGTGGGCAGTGCCACGGAAAGCTATGGGGTTCCCATTAACGTCCTTTACAACCACAAGAAGGATCCCGCCCAGTTGCACAACCTCTTCGACCATCCGGATCATGCCGAGATCCAGGCCAAACTGGAAGCCCAAACCCAAGCCTGGATGCAACGTTACGGCGATCGGAACTACACGATGGAAGATTTCGAGAAGGCTGCCAAGCAGGCCGGACTGCCGTCCTGGATCAACAACTACGAACATCGCCCGGTGGATATACTGAGCCGGTTGGAGGTTGTTCGATAAAATGAAAAAGCAGACACATTACCACCCGTTGTTACAGGTCAACATAATTGGCCTGATCTTCGCACTGCTGCTGTGCATCACGGTCTGCGGTGTAACGCCACGCGCCGCGGCGAGCAGCCCATGGGAAACGGAATTCAACGATCCGCCCCTGTCCGCGCGTCCGCTTACCTGGTGGCATTGGATCAGCGGCAACATCACGAAGGACGGCATCACCCGCGATCTGGAGTGGATGAAGAAATTCGGGTTGAGCGGAGCGATCGTCTTTAATGTGGGCCGGATTCCCGACGAAGTGCCGCGCAAGGTTCCTTTTGATTCGGAAGCCTGGTGGGGCATGGCCGACCACGCCATCGCTGAGGCGAACCGGCTGGGTCTCAAAATCGGTTTCCATAATTGCGACGGCTGGTCGCACAGCGGCGGCCCTTGGATCAAGCCGGAAGAATCCATGAAGAAGCTGGTGTGGACCGAGACCTTCGCGCGGGCCGGCGAACGGAATATCGTCCTGAAGCAACCCGAGACGATCCGCGACTTCTATCGTGACATCGCCATCATGGCGCTGCCGATTCAGGATCAGGACTCCGCCACTCACTCCAAGCGCATTGACAAATGGGAACTCAAGGCCGGCCATAAGGGGCAGGGCCGGGATCAAGCCAACTTCAGCCCGGACCGGCAGCGTTACGCGCCAGCCGATTTGAACAGCGTGATTGCCCCGGCAACCATCGTTGATCTCAGCGGCAAAATTGGCACCGGCAACAAATTGGATTGGACGCCGCCGCCGGGCAATTGGCGGATTCTAAGAATCGGCTACACGACCACGGGGAAAACCACCGGCCCCAGCACGCCGGAGGGCAGGGGACTGGAAGCGGACAAATTCGATCCGGTCGCGCTGCGCAAGCACTACGATAGCTTTCTCAATCGCGTCGTTGATCGGGAGGTGAACCGAAACCGCACCGCCTTGGCCTACACTCAAATTGATAGCTGGGAGTCGGGCATCCAGGATTGGACCGGGCGGATGGAAGCGGACTTCCGCGAGTTGAACGGCTATGACTTGCGGCCGTATCTGCCGGTCCTGGCCGGCGGGCATATCGTCGGCAGCTACGAACGCTCCGACCGCTTTCTCTGGGACTTCCGCAAGACGATTGCCCACCTGCTCCAAGAAGCGTGTTTTCGGACCTTGCCGGACCTTGCGGCCGCCGACGGTTTGACCACGATCCTGGAAGGCGCGGGCCGCGGGCAGTTTCTGTATGACCCGATCAACTATCAAAGCGCCGGCCGCATCATTCCCCAGGGTGAATTCTGGGCCGGGTCCGATCATCCCCGCATTGACTGCAAAGTGGCCGCGTCGGTGGCACACATTTTTGGCGGGCAACTGGCCGCGTCGGAATCCTTCACCGGCGGCAGCGGGACTTTGAGCATGGGCCCTTACGACATCAAGAAACTCGGTGACGAAGCGTTCGCCATGGGCGTCAACTGCATGGTGCTGCACACGTCGGTGCATCAACCCTACAGCCACCTGAAGCCAGGCTTCAGCCTCGGTGGCGCCGGCACGCATTTTCACCGCAACAATATCATTTATGCGGACAGCGACGCGTGGCCCCGCTACCTGGCGCGTTGCCAGTTCTTGCTGCGTCAGGGACTCTTCGTGGCGGACGTGCTGCACTTCACCGGCGAAGACGTGCCCAACCACCTCGGCTACCGCGACGAGTTGCCCGTCCCGCTACCGGAAGGCTACGACTACGACGGCTGCAACGCAGAAATCCTGCTGAAACACGCGCGGGTGGAGGATGGCGTGGTCGTATTGGATTCAGGGATGCGCTACCGCGTGCTGCTCTTGCCCAATCAATCTAAGATGTCCTTGGAATTGCTCACGCGCATCAAACAACTGGTGAATGACGGAGCCATAGTCGTGGGCCCGCCGCCGCAATACGCTCCGGGGCTGCGCCAATATCCAACGCAAGATCAGGAAGTGGGCAAAATTGCCGCCGAAGTTTGGGCCGATTGCAACGGCACCACGACCAAGGAGCATCGCTACGGCAAGGGCCGCGTCATCTGGGGCAAGAGCTTCAAGGAAATCTTCGCGGGCCTCAGCCTGGCACCCGACTTTTCGTATGAAGCGGAGGGCGGCAAAAAACCAATCGTCAACTACCTCCATCGCCGGGCTGCCGACCAGGAGATTTATTTCGTCGCCAACGCTGATGGTCAGGCCAGAACCATCCGCGCCCGTTTCCGGGTCAGCGGCAAAGTCCCCCATCTTTATCTCCCGGATAGCGGGCAAATTATTCCCACGGCCAATTACCAGAATCAGGACGGCTTCGTCGAAGTGCCGCTCCGCTTGGATCCCTACGGCTCCACGTTCGTGGTCTTCACGCCGGGACCGGCGCGTCGCGCGGTTACGGCAGTGGCGGGAGCCGCGACTCCGCAGATCGCTTACCGCTTGGATAACGCCATCGAGGCGGAGTTCTTCGCTCCCGGAAAATACCGGGTGAACTACTCCGACGGTGCCAGTCAGGAAATGACCGTCGCCCTGCCCGAGCCGCTCGCCCTCGGCGGCGACTGGGATATCCGCTTTCCCCTGACCGCAGCAAAGCAGGTGAAAGCCCTGCAATCCGCCTTGTTCTCCTGGCCGCAATCTGACGATCCGGACATTCGCTACTTCTCGGGCACCGCAGTGTATTCGAAAACTTTCGCCCTGCCCGCAGGCTATCGGGCCGAGGGGCAGAAACTATACCTTGATCTCGGCGGGGTTCAGAAAATCGCCAGCGTCAGCGTCAACGGAAAGCCGTGCCCCGACCTTTGGAAGTCGCCCTACAAGGTGGAGATCACTGGTCTGGTGACCACCGGTTCCAATCGCATCGAAATCAAAGTGACCAATGCCTTGAGCAATCGCCTCATCGGCGACGCCCACCTGCCGCCCGACCTGTTCTATCAACCCGACCAGAAACACGACCTGACCGGCCTGCCGACGTGGCTGGATGGCTCGGTCAATCGCGAGTCCGAAAGACAGACCTTCACCACGCGCGTCTTTTTCGATAAGAACGATCCGCTGCAACCTTCCGGCCTGCTCGGGCCAATCACCGTGAGTGCCACTCGAATCCAGGAGCTATGACCGTGATGAAACATCTCATCGCCCTCGCCATCATCGCCGCAGCGGGGGTCGTCGTCCGGCCGGCATCCGCAGCGGACAACGTCGGGCCGGACATTGAAGCACTACGTAGTCGTTTCGAGAATCCGCCCAAGTCAGCGGGAACCACGACGCTCTTGGGGCTGAATGGGAAACTGACTAAAGAAACCATTCGCGAAAAATTTCGCTACATACATGAAGTTGATGGCTTTGGCGGAGTGGGTATGGAGGCCAAGATGCGCAAATCGCCATCAACGGAACCTGCATATCTAACCGACGAATATATTGATATGTACGGTTGTATGCTGGATACGGCCAAGGAGCTGGGGATGACCGTCGTCTTTTATGACGATGCCGACTTTCCCTCGGGCAAGGCCGGTGGCCAGATGGCGAAGAAATATCCTGAACACCTGCTGAAATATCTCGCCCGAGGCATGGCAACGGTGGACGGTGCTGCTGCTGTCACGATTAAGATGCCAGAAGGCAAGATCATGAGTGTCGTGGCGAAGGAGCAAAAAAACGGTGCGCGCAAGGTCGTAACGACTGAGGCGCAATGGTCGGATGACGGTTCATCCGTCCAATGGAAAGCTCCGGCGGGCCGATGGGAAGTGCAGGCATTTGTGTGCGCGACAGCACCGCGCGGGTTTCTGGTGGACTTTCTGGAGCCGGAGGCGGTGAAGAAATTTCTGGAACTGGCCTATGATCCTTTCTATGAGCGGTTCCCTTCCCATTTCGGAACCACGATCAAGATTACCTTCTTCGACGACCTTTCGGTCTATCAGGCTCCCGATGATCTGCTCTGGACGCCGGCCTTCAATGAAAAATTTACAAAACGATTCGGTCGTTCTCCCGAGGCGCTCTATCCGGCGATTTGGGAGGATATCGGCCCGGAAACCGGATCCGCGCGCGTGAGCCTCTACGGCATACGAAACGAACTTTTTGCCGCGGGCTATCCGCGGACGGTTCAGGAGTGGTGCGACAAACGAGGAATGATCTGTTCCGGACACCCGGCCAATGCGTATCGTCCCAACCCGATCCAGTCAACCGGTGATTCCATTCTGTTCTACAAATATCAGAAAGCTCCGCTGACGGACTACATCCAGTATCTGGGCAACGGCCTGGATGGGTTCAAGATCCCCTCTTCTGCGGGGTATAACTTTGATCGCGATCTGGTGGTCTGCGAGACCTACGCGGCCTTCAAGTTTGATCCGCGTGATGCCAACATGCTCTATCGCGCCGCGATCCAACTTTATGCGCGCGGCATCAACTATCTGCTCCCCCTCGGCACCGCTTGGGATCCCGGTCTCCGTGCCGGGGATATCTCCTCACATAATCCGTTGATCGGCTCCGCAATGCCGGAATTCAATCGCTGGGCGGCTCGTTGCGAAACGCTGCTGCGCGCCGGGCGACACGTCGCCGACATCGCCGTGCTCTATCCGATTGATGACATGGAGGCCCGCTATGCGGTCGGTATGCAAGCGGGCAGTGGGAGCAAGGATCCCATCCCGGGCACGGACTACTACGAAATCTCGCGCTTGCTGACGGGCGAGATGAAGCGCGACTTTACCTTCCTCCATCCTGAAACCGTCAATGAACGCTGTGTGGTGGACGGCTCCGAGTTGGTGCTCAACAACCCGAAACATTGGGAGCGGTATCGGGTCGTGATCCTGCCCGCCTGCCGCACGATTCGGGCGGAGAATCTCATCAAGATCCGCGATTTTATGAACAACGGCGGTCGTGTGATTGCGACTACCTGCTTGCCGGAAAAGTCGGCCGAATTTGACCGCGACGCCGAAGTGCAGGCCATATCGAAGGAAATGTTTGGTCCCGGCGCGAAGGGCCTCTTCGTTCCTAATCCGAACGAAACGACGCTCCGCGAAGCGTTGGACAAACTTGAAATCGCCTGGGATGTGCGGATCGTTAACGCGACTGACATTCCAACCGTCAAAGTCGAGCGAGGGCCGTCCCGGAAAGGGGGCGAATATCTCAACGGCAACCGCGAGTTCGCCTATATCCATCGGGCGCTGCCGGACGCCGAGGCCTATTACTTCGCCAATTCGAGCGATTTGGAGGTCAAGGCGGACGTAACGTTGCGCGGGAAGATGACGCTTGAGTTATGGGATCCGAACTCAGGAATCTTCCAGTCGTTGGAGGGCACGCCCGCCCAGGAAAACGGCGAGGCGGTCACGCGGTTCAAGTTGAAACTGCCCGCCATCCGCAGCGTCTTCGTCATCGGCCGGACAACTCAATCATCCGCTTTAGAAAACTCCCCCCCGCGCCAGGGAGTCTATGAAGAATCCCCTGCCAGCATCGTGGTCAATACCGACGCCACACAGGGAGAGATCTATAAATTCTGGGATGCCTATCCGGTTACTGATCAGCGGCCTTTTTTGGATTCCGCCAAACATGAAAAACTGCGGGCGACTTACCGCCATGCCGATTACCTCAACTGCGTCCGATTTCTCGGCGGCCGAGATCCGGCCGAGAAAAACGACTATTACCGGGGCATAGGGAGTGACGGCGAAGCCATCTGCGACTTCACCGAGGGACTCGCCATGCTCGCGGGCATCCGGCAGTGTGGCTTCACGCCTTGGATCGTGCTCGATAATGTGCCCGCCGGCATGTGCCTTCAGCCGACCAAAAACCTTTTCGGCAACACCATCCCGGCAGATGACCTCAAGATCTGGAGCAGCTATGTGCGCCAACTCATCACGGCTTTGGTCGCCCGGTTCGGACGCGAGGAAGTCAGCCGCTGGCGTTTCCGGGTGGGCACGGAACCCGACTTCAGCCCGGGACACTGGACGGGAACCATGGAGCAGTATTTTGCGCATTACGACCACACGGTGAATGCGGTGCTGAGTGTTCTCCCGGAGGCGGAAATTGGTCCCGGAAACATCGTGGATCCGTATGAGAATCCGGCGAAGAAGCCATGGGGCATCGCCATCATCGACCACTGCGCCACCGGCAAAAACGATGCCACGGGCGGGATCGGCACCCCGATGAAATTTTTCGGGCACTCCTACTACACCGACGTCGGCACCTCGGACGAGCGTTTCGACCGGGTGGTTGCTCTCTTGCGGGGTCGGCTCGCCCAGTATCCCCAATTTGCCAAGGTGCCGGTCGAAATCCACGAATTCGGCGTGCTGAGGGAAAACGGCAAGCCGATCGTCGGCGACGGCACCGAGTTCAGCAGCTCCTGGCTGGCGCATTTCGCCAACAAACTCTACGATCTGCGCGTCCTCCGCGCCTACCAATGGACGTGGAATAATAATAAAAGGGGCGTGACGCCCTCCCCGTTGAACCAGGTGATGGACATGCTTGAAGGAATGTTGGGGGGAACGAGGGTTTCCGCCAAAGCCGCTCGATCAAGCGATGAGGATCATCTTGGTTGTATCGCCGCGAAGAAGGACGGCGGCATTGATCTGATTGTTTTTCGCCACCTCGCGGTGCGCGACAACGGCCAACCTGAATCCGTCCGTGTCACGCTGACGGGTGACAGGTTGCGCGACAAAACTTGGAAGGTTGTTAGCGGCAGCCGCGTCGGCCGGCAATCCACCAGCTCCAAACCCGAGCGCACTCCCGATTTGGCCAAAGCCGAGGCCGAACCCGGCAAGGGCGCTGCCCTTGAGGCGAAGCCTGGGCGAACGGGGATGCTCGCTCCGTTAGATCCGTTTCCGAGCCTGTCGTTTGACGCCTCCGGTGCGATCCACTTCGAACTGGCACTGGATGGTCACAGCGTGGTCCATCTGCGATTGGAGTAGGCAAAATTCCGTGACGTCAACTTTACCAGAAGAAAAATGAAAAAATATGCATTCCTCCTCGTATTGGCACTAAGCAGTTTTGCTTGGGCGGCGTTTGATCCGGCGCAGCGCGACATTGATTTCAATGCCGATTGGCGTTTCCACCTGGGCGAGTCGACGGGTTTTAATGAGCCGGCTTGCCCGGATGCCGGGTGGCGGATTTTGAACCTGCCCCATGATTGGTCCATCGAAGGCGCATTCAATCCGGACAACCCCAGCGGGCGTTCCGGCGGCTTCCTGCCGATGGGCATCGGATGTTACCGCAAGACCTTTACCCTGCCGGCGGGTTTCAAAGGCAAGCGCATCAAGATCCGCTTTGACGGCGTCTATATGAATTCCACCGTGTATCTCAACGGCGTCTATCTGGGGAACCGTCCCTATGGGTTCAGCACCTTTGAATACGATCTGACCCCCCATCTCAAATACGACGGCCAGACCAATGTCATCGCCGTGAAGGTGGACAATTCTTTGCAGCCGAACTGCCGCTGGTATTCCGGCTCCGGGATCAACCGCCGGGTGCATCTCATCGTAACCGCGCAACAGCACTTCCAATCCTTTGGCACCTTTTTTCGCACGGAATCTTTGACGGCGCACAGTGCCAGTTTGAAAGTGGATTGGGAGGTCATCGCGGGCCGTTATCCCGAAAGCAAAAAGATCGCGATGGACCGTTACCCGGACAAGGTCCATCGCACCACCAAGCCCGCCATAGTGGTGGAGCGGCTGGAGAATGCTCAAGGCCAGCCCGTGGCTGAGGCCAGCCGGATGCAGGACCTCCTCGACTACAGCTCCTGGGATTCGGGCATGACCCTGCAGGTCACTGATCCCAAGCTCTGGTCGGATCGAAACCCTTACCTTTATACCCTGGTCATGGAATTGTGGGTGGACGGTGAACGGGTGGATCGCGAGACGCACGCCGTGGGGATCCGCACGATCGAATTCAACAGCCAGCAGGGAATGCTGGTGAACGGCGAGAAGGTCATCGCCAAAGGCTTGTGCCTGCACAAGGATGCCGGCTCGCTGGGCACTGCGGTGCCCAAGGATGTCTGGCGCTATCGCCTCACCAAGTTGAAGGCAATGGGTTGCAATGCCCTGCGCGCCCATGGGCCACTGGATCCAGTGTTCATCGAGACCTGCGATGAAATGGGTTTCTACCTGATGGCCGAGGCCTTTGATGAATGGGAAAAAACTTGGGAGTATGGTTGGTCCGAGGATCCGGCCGGCAAGCGACCCTATGGCTACCACAATTTTTTCAAACAATGGGCCGAAACCGACCTCAAGACCATGGTTCGCCGAGAGCGTAGCCATCCCTGTGTGATCATGTATTCCCTGGGCAACGAGATTCCAGAGCAGCGTTATCCCGAAGGCACGCAAACCTTGATGAAACTCAGGAACTGGTCCCTGGAGGAAGACCCGACCCGGCCCGTGGTGGCCGCCTGCGACTGGGCCCTCTGGGCCGATCTGAATGGGTTTCTCGATTCCATGGACATCGCCGGTTACAACTATCCGGATCGCTATTTCCCGGAACTGTATCGGGAGGAGCACGCCAAATATCCCCATCGCATCCTGCTCGGCACGGAAAATTCGAAAACCCTTAAGAACTGGCTGGCCGTGCGGGACAATCCCTTTGTGGTGGGCTGCTTCCTCTGGACCGGGATTGATTATATGGGTGAGGCCGGGGCCTGGCCGCGCCGGGGCGCGCAAAGCGGTTTGATCGACTTGGCCGGCTTTGAAAAAAGCCAGTATTACTACTGGCAGGCTTTCTGGTCGGATCGCCCCATGGTCTATATTGACGCGCAACTCCCAAAAAAAACTTCCGATGCCAACAAGACCGACACGCTTGCGTCCCACTGGAACTTCCCGGCGAAAGATGTGAATCCGGTTTCCGTGTTCAGCAATGCCAAGGAGGTGGAACTGTTCTTGAACGGCAAGAGTCTGGGCCGAAAGAAAGTTGATCCCGACACCTATCAAGCTGTTTATCAGGTTGATTATGAGCCGGGCGAACTCAGGGCACAGGCCCTGAATCAAAGCCAGCCGGTCGCCGAGCATATCCTTAAAACCGCCGGTCCGGCCGCTCAACTGGTACTGATTCCCGAGCGAAAAAAGGGGACTGCCAAGGAAGGCGAACTCCTTTTCATCGCCTTGGAGGTGCAGGATCGCCAGGGAATCCGCTGCCCGTTTGCGGACGACAACATTACCGTGCGTGTGACTGGCGCTGCGGAACTGATCGGCTTGGATTCGGGCAACCAATACAGCCATGAAGTCTACAAGCAGGATCATCGAAAGGCCTTTGAAGGCCGGCTGTTGATTACCGCGCGCTCCACCGGGCCGGGCCGGGTATTGGTCGAGTGCAGCGCCGATGGGCTTCAATCCGCGAAGATCACAACCGGAAACGACTAAAACCAACCAACCGCGAACAACGAATCGGCCAGCAAAAGGCGACACCATGAAACCAGCCACATCGAAAACCGAGCCATCACCCTCGGCCCAACTCCGAAAAATAGCTTTCGGAAGTTCCCTCATGAAAAAATTCCCCGTGGCGGCGGCATTGCTGCTCGTGACGGGCGGCGGTCTGTTTGCGGCGACATCATCCGCCAAGCCCAACATCATCCTCATCCTCGCGGACGACGTGGGGTTGGGCGATGTTCTCTGCACCGGCGGGCCGTTCAAAACGCCGCAGATTGATAAGCTGGCCGCGGGCGGATTGCGCTTCGAGTTTTGCTACTCGGCACCGTTGTGCGAGCCGTCGCGGTGCATGCTGTTGACCGGACGGTATCCGTTCCGCACCGGTCTCGTCGGCAACCACAGCGATCCCGCCTTGCCGTTGCCGACGGAGATCATGATTCCCGCCGTGTTGAAAAAAGCGGGTTATGCGAGCGCCTGCGTCGGCAAGTGGAGCCGGTTGTCGCGCGGCCCCGGCGGCTGGGGTTTCGACGAGTATATGAGCACGCGGAGCAGCGGACGTTACTGGACAAAAGCATCAGGTCCCGAATATGTGCTGAACGGCGTGGAGAAAACCATCCTCCCGGGCGAATACCTGCCCGACTCGATGCACCGCTACATCGTCGGCTTTCTCGAGAAGAATAAGGACAAGCCGTTCTTTCTTTATTACCCGATGGAGCACATTCACGTCCCGATCAGTCCCACGCCCGACAGCAAGCCGGGCGCGGACCAGGGCCAACTCTACACCGACACGATTGAATACATGGACAAACTCGTCGGCAAACTGGTGGCCGAGCTCGAGCGCCTCCACCTGCGCGAGAACACAGTTGTCATCTTCACTGGCGACAACGGCACCGCCCCCAACAACGTGAACCTCGCCACAGTGGACGGCAAAGCTATCAGCGGACGGAAGGGCTCCATGCAGGAAGGCGGCAGCCGCGTGCCGCTCATCGTCAACTGGCCCGGCACCACCCCGGCCGGAAAAGTGAGCAAGGACCTGATCGATTTCAGCGATATCTTCAGCACCGTCGCCGAAGTCGGTGGAGCCAAGCTGCCCGAAGGTGTTACGCTCGACAGCCGCAGTTTCGCCGCCCAGATCAGAGGCGAAAAAGGCATGCCGCGCGACTGGGTTTTTGTGGAGTTGAGCGGCCAATCCTACGTGCGCGACGCCCGCTACAAGCTGACCAACGGCGGCGAGTTGTTCGATCTCCGCGAAGCCCCGTTCAAGGAAATCGCCATCGCGAAAGACACGACGGATGCAGCCGCCATCGCGGCGAGGGCGGCGCTGCAAAAAGTCCTCGATCAACATCCGGCCGGCAAGGATAGCGGCGGCGACAGCGCGGCGAAAAAAGCCAAAGCGAAGGACCGCAAAAAAACCTCATGAAATTACTCACCACTCTCGCCCTCATCGTCTCGTCGGCCTTCATCGGCCAACCGGACTTCGCAGCGGAAAACGCCAAGCCGGACATTGAAGCGCTACGCAGTCGCTTTGTGAATCCGCCCCCGGGTTCGGGGACCACGCCGTTCCTGTCGCTCGGCGGAACGTTGACGAAAGAAAATATCCGCCAGCGGATGATCGAAGCGCACGAAAAGGAGGGCTTTGGCGGAGTGGCGCCGGAAGCGTCGAGAAATTTAAAACCCGCCTATCCCAGCGACGAGTATTTTGATGTGTATGGCTCTTTTCTGGAGACCGCGAAGGAGTTAAGGATGATTGTCGTCTTCTACGATGAAGCCGGTTTCCCCTCGGGCCCGACCGGCGGCGAATACATCAACGGCAACCGCGAGTTCGCCTATATCCATCGGTCAGCGCCAGACGCGGAGGTTTATTTCTTTGCCAACTCGAGTTATTTGGAGGTCCAGGCGGACATCACGTTGCGAGGGGAAATGGCCCTCGAGTGGTGGGATCCGCACACCGGCACATTCCAGAAAATGGAAGGAACGCCCGCGCAGGAAAACGGCGAGGCGGTCACGCGCTTCAAACTGACCCTGCCCGCCATCCGTAGTGCCTTTATTATTGGACGAAAAACAATATGAATTTCACCACCATGCAGTTGGAGTAAAACTGATAAATAGACGCAAAGCCATAAACTGGGCCGAAATGAAGTCAGAAACTCCGGCTCTGCCGGAGGTTCTGACTCACAAGGGCGATTGGAAATTGCACCTCTTTCAAGAGGAGTGGCTGCTCGACGACGGCAGGGAAAAACTGGCCACGAACCACGCGGTCGAGCTTTACAACCTGAAGGAAGACCTCGGGGAAAGCCACAATCTGGCCAATGAAAACACTGCCAGGCGCGACGAACTGCTCGATGATTTGCTGGCTTGGCAGAAGGCGGTCAACGCCCCAATTCCCACAGACCCAAACAAATGAAAGGAACTATGATGAAAATAAATGCCCGGATGTTGCTCGCGGTGGCGCTGACTTGCCACACGGTGATGCGGTCTGACGCCGCGCCGCAGGGGGCAGGCAAAATTGAACGCCAGGCCATCGTGTCGCGCAACGACATCATCTACACGCAACCGGAACTCAAAGCGCCGGTCAGCGTGGGCAATGGCAAGTTTGCCTTCACCGTTGACGCCACCGGTCTGCAAACCTTCCCCGATGCCTATGATCAGGGTTATGTGCTGGGCACGATGGCGGATTATGGCTGGCATTCAAATCCCAACCCGGACGGATTCAAGATCGAGGACGCCTACAAGGAGTTCGATTCGCACGGGCGGAAGCAGCTTTATCCCTATTCCGTGGAGGGGGCGAAACGGGATGCGAACAAGCCGGCGAAGTGGCTCTTTGTGAATCCCCACCGGATGGGCTTGGGCCGGATTGGCCTGGCTCTGACCAAAGCCGACGGGACCGCCCCCGTGCTGGCCGATCTCAAAAACATCAAGCAGCACCTCGATTTGTGGACGGGCGGTCTGACCAGTTCGTTTGAAATCGAAGGCCAGCCCGTCAAGGTCACCACCATCGTGCATCCGATCAACGACCAGATCGCCATCCGCATCGAATCGCCGCTGGTGAAATCGAAACAGCTCAGTGTTCGGATTGCCTTTCCGTATGCCAACACCACCTGGAACTTGGGGCCGGAAGACTGGACGCAGCCGGAAAAGCACACCACGGAAATCATCGCGCAGAGCGATATGCGGGTGGACTTTTCCCGCAAACTGGATGACGCGGATTCCAGTCTGGATGACTACCGGTGCGCGGTGACGTTTCCCGCCGGCGCGGCGCTGCAAAAGGAGGAGAAGCATAACTATCTGATCAAACCCGGCGGCGGCTTGGACGTTTTTGAATGTGCGGTAGCCTTCGCGGAGAAATCGGTGCACGGGGCGTTGCCGGGTTTTGCCGGAACTCAAACTGCGGCGGCGGATTACTGGAAGAACTACTGGAGCAACGGCGGGTTTTTGGATTTGTCGGCGAGCAAGGATCCGCGCTGGCGGGAACTCGAACGGCGGATCATCCTCTCCCAATACGTTCTGGCCGTGAACAACGCCGGCCCCCTGCCGCCGCAGGAATGCGGCCTCGTGCAAAAATCATGGCTAGGCAAATTCCACATGGAGATGGTCTGGTTTCACGAGGCCCATTTTGCCTTGTGGGGCCGGCTGCCTTTGATGATGCGTTGCATGAACATCTACGAGCAACTGCTGCCCAGTTCCCGTGAGCGGGCGCGGCTTCAGGAATGCCAGGGCGCCCGTTGGCCCAAGATGATCGGGCCGGAAGGAAGGGAGTCGCCCGGCTCCATCAATCCGTTCCTGGTCTGGCAACAGCCGCATCCCATCTATTTCGCGGAACTGGATTACCGCCAGAATCCCACGAAGGCGACGCTGCAACGCTGGTGGGAAGTCGTGAAGGCCACCGCCGATTTCATGGCCACGTTCGCCGTCAAAGACCAGGGGAGCGACATTTATGATGTCGGCCCGCCCTTGAACGATGTGCATGAGCGCAGCGAGATCGGGGGCACAAAAAACGCGCCGTTCGAGGTGGCCTATTTCCGATACGGGCTCGACCTGGCCCGGCAATGGCGCGAGCGCATGGGCCTGAAGCCCGATCCGCTTTGGGATGATGTTGCCGCGCATCTCGCGCCGGCTCCGGTCAAAGCTGGCCGTTACGAAGCTCCCGTGGTGCAGTTCGCTTTGCTGCCCTTGACGCCGGACCTGGATCGTTCGGTTCTGGACCAGACGGTGGACTATCGGGTGAAGCATCTGCCCAAGGAATCCTGCTCCTGGGGATATTTTGTGACGGCGATGGCGGCGGCGCGGGCCGGACGACCGGACCTGGCAGTGGATGCTTTGTTATTCCCTTCACCCTGCACCTCGGTGTCGAGTGCCGGGTATAATTATTGGAACCAGAAGGTGCCGGTTTATCTCCCCGGAAACGGGGCGCTCTTGTCGGCGGTGGCGATGATGGCCGGCGGCTGGGACGGCGCGCCCCAGCGCAACGCGCCCGGATTCCCAGATGACGGTCAATGGGTGATCAAATCGGAAGGGCTGCAGCCGCTGCCGTGAGGAATCCATTCAACTAATCATTCGAATTCTGAACAATCCTAAAGTCAATCACATGTGCAGGCATTTATCCGCCATCGGCTTGGCCGCCACGTTGGCACTGACCTCCGTCACCCAAGCCGCGCTAGTTTCGTTCCGCTATGGGGTCGCGGAAACAGAAAAGTGGATGCTGGCCAATACGAACGGCTGGCCGACCTTGAAAGCGCAGGCGGATCTGCTGCATGGCAGCAAGCAGGAAATCGGCGACATGTTCGCAACCAAGCGGCATCAACATGCGTGTTATTTCGACGGGATCGCCATCGGGAAGGTTCCCAAAGATTATCACAACGATATCATTGACCGAATCCAACGTTCGGAATCTTCCGGGTGGCAGGAAGTCCAGCTTTGTCTGCGGCGCGAGACGATGGCCGGACATCCTGGCCCTCCCGGTCCATTTCCCTGGGCTGAGAACATGCTGGCACAGGTGGACGTGGACAACTGCCGCGCGGCGATTACAGATGCCTACAATCGCCACCTGATCAAAACCAATCATTGCAACCTGCTGTATTTGGGGAGTGCTGGCAGCATTCTGGCGGCAATCACCAATGCCGCGAGCGAGGCCGTGCTATTGTCCATGGATGGGATCGCCGTCGAGATTCATTACAAGAGTTGGTCTGACGGCAGCCGCTGTGTCGACACCGCACTGGCTGTAAAATGGTGTCTGGATCACAACAAGATTGCTCAGGTTCACATGGGCGGCCACGGGATAGAAGGCCTGCGGAAAGATTTCATTCCGGTCTATCAGACCGTTTGGAGCAATTTAGCGGCTCTGGGAGTGGATTACCGGGATCCTCGCATCATTTACCATAACAACCTAAATCATGTGGCGCGGGAATACATCGGGCCGGAATGGCAGTGGGGCCAGGCGCTTTGGTATACACGCTGGCTGATCAACAAGGTGAAAGGCACAAATGACCACACCGCCCCGGCTATCCCGGTGGTGCAGGTCGTGGCGAGCAACGCCACCGTCAGCCTGAAGTGGGACGATGTCAAAGAGGCGGATATGTTTGCCTACAAAATCTATCAGAGCACCAATGCGACCGGCCCGTTCAACTTGGTTCAGACGTTGCAGACAAGCTATTATCTGGGTGACAAGGGTCTGCAAAACGGAACGACCTATTACTATAAGGTCACGGCCGTGGACATTTGGGACAACGAGTCGGGCGCGTCGGTCGTCAGCACCACGCCCAAATCCATGCCGGCGGGCAAAGTCCTACCTTAAACAATGACACCAGCCAGATACCTCCTCAGTCATCGTCAGGCTCAACTCTTGAAATTTGGAATTGTCAGCAACAGCACAATTAAGACCCAGACGCATGAATCACCCGCGCAGCGCTCAGTCCATGAGGCCATGCAAAAAGAAAATTCTTATCACTAAAATAAAAATAGTAACGTCATGGCGCTGGGTGCCGTCCATGAATTAACCCAAACAATTATCCAATGAGGCTCATTCAAAACCTGCCCCCGGAGCGCCGACTTGCTTTCGGCTTAAACTCGAACTCCGAAGCAACGGCGGTTATGGCGATGGGTAGCACAGGCCACTGGCCTGTGCCGGGCGGCGACCCGCCGCCCGGAAGGGGGAAAGCGCCAGAATTTTTACGAACGAGGGTTGGCTTATTGGATGTCCTCCCCATTCCGTCCGGCCAGTGGCCGGACGGCACAGGCGGGTCGCCTGTGCTACCCATTCCCATTTCGGCGTTCGGGTTAAATCGTTTGCGGGGTTGGCCCGCCTGGTTTCGCGATGGATCCAAGCCGGCCACAGGCCGGTGCTCCGAATCTTCGGTGCCCGGCGGCAACTTGAAGAACCAGCCTTGGCCGGGGTTTTGAACCTGCCTCCGATGAAACCCATGAAAAAACTTATTGCCCTCCTGGGAGTGGCTGCGGGCACCTTGCTGACGTTGACCGCTCATGCCGCGCCGGCCCGGCCCAACATTCTGTTCGTGCTGACCGATGACCAGCGTTGGGATGCGCTGGGGTATGCAGGAAACCCGGTCATCAAGACTCCGAATCTGGACCGGCTGGCGGGAAAGGGCACCTATTTCGCGAACGCCTTTGTGACCACCGCCATCTGCTGTTCCAGCCGGGCCAGCATCTTGACCGGGCAATATGAGCGTTCCACCGGAGTCGAGAACTTTGTCACCCCCGTCAAACTGGATACCACCTATCCCCGCTACCTGCGCGAGGCTGGATACTATACCGGATTTATCGGCAAGTGGGGCACAGGCGAGGGCAACACCAACTATTTCATCCAGGCGACCGATCTCTTTGATTTCTGGGGCGGGAGCATGGGGCAGGCGAATTACTGGCACGAACGGAAATGCAATTTTGTCCGCAACAACGGCACCACCGAGAAGCACAATTTCTTCTGCGATTGTCCGCCGGACGGCCGGGGCATTCGCGGCGAAGGCATCCGGACTGGCAAGGCCAACATCAAGGACCCGGTTCACCAGGAGACTGATGTGGTGCCGGCGAAGGTCCGCAGTTTCCTCGACCAGCGGGATCCGCAGAAGCCTTTTTGCCTGTCCATCAGCTTCAAGTCGCCCCATGGCCCCTGGGGTGATTACGATGAGAGATTCAAGAATGAATATCAGGACGCGTCCATGCCGGTGGCGGCTTCGGCCACGGAGGCGGATGCGTTGAGCCGGGCGGAGTTCCTCCGGAATTCCATGAACAGCATTGGTCTGGACAAGGTCCGAACCGCCCAGAAGGCTGACGGCCCGCTGCAAAAAAGCATGAAGCAATACTACCGGCTGATCAACGGCGTGGACTATGCGCTGGGAAAAATCCTGGACGAGTTGAAGCGCAGGGGACTGGCGGACAACACGGTCATCATCTTCTATTCGGACAACGGTCATTTCATGGCCGAACATGGTTTTACTGGCAAGTGGCTGATGTATGAGGAATCCCTCCGGGTTCCCGGTTTCATCTACGACCCGCGCCATCTCGGAAACGGGAAACGCTCCTCGGAAATGGTGCTCAACATTGACCTGGCTCCGACCATCCTGGAACTGGCGGGCTTGCCGGTGCCGGCATATATGCAGGGCAAGAGCTTGCTGCCGCTGCTGGCGGAGCCGACCAAACCCTTCCGCGAGGATTTCTTTTACGAACACCATTACCATCTCGGCCGGCCCACCCGGAACATCGAAAGATCGGAAGGCGTTCGGACGCGGGACTGGAGCTATATCCGCTACATTGACCGGCAGGGAGCGGCGGCGGAGGAATTGTATCACGTTTCCGCCGATCCGCTCGAAATGAAAAACCTTTCCCAAGACCCCGAATCGGCGGCCGTCCGGAAGCAGATGCAGGAGCGGTATCAGCAGTATTGTGAGATGTGGGCGAAGCAGAAAGCGGCGAACGAATCAGGTAAGAAATAAAATTGCGGAGGACGCCCGGGTTGGTTCATGCGCGTTCATTCGTGGTGCAACTGAAAGAAATATTATGAAAAAAATAATCACCGTCGGAATCATCACTCCTTTTTTCCTCGTCGCTTTCACGAGCCGGGGCGCGGACGCAAAACCGGAAGGCCGAATTGACCGACACGCCATTGTTTCCCGCAACGACATCATCTACACCAAGCCCGAGCTGGCCGCGCCCGTTTCGGTCGGCAACGGACATTTTGCGTTCACCGTGGATGTGACCGGGCTGCAAACCTTCGCCGCCGCGTATGACAAGGGCTTTTGCCTCGGCACCATGGCCGAATACGGATGGCACTCCACGCCCGCGCCGCGGAAATACTCGATTGCGGACAGCTACAAGGCGTTCGATTCCCATGGCCGGCAGGTGTTCTATCCCTTCTCCGAGGAGGGCGCCAAACGCGACGTCAACCCGGCGGCGCAGTGGCTGTTCATGAATCCCACCCGGATGACTCTCGGCCGGATCGGACTCGTCCTGGCGAAAGCCGACGGCAGCGCCCCCGTGCTGGCGGACCTGCACAACGTCCGGCAGCATCTGGAACTCTGGACCGGATGGCTCACCAGTTCCTTTGAGCTGGAAGGCCAGCCGGTCACGGTGCGGACGATGGTTCACCCGGAGCAGGACATCATCGCCATGCGCATCGAGTCGCCGCTGATCAAAGCGCACCGGCTCAAGTTGCGGATTGCTTTCCCTTACGCCAACACCTCGCGGCTCGGCGCGCCCGACGACTGGACGCATCCCGAACTGCACACGACCAAGGTCCTTGCCCGCAGCGCCACCCGCGTGGATTTCTCGCGGCAGTTGGACAACGAGGACTCGACCCTCGACGACTACGCGTGCGCCGTCACGTTTCAGCCCGGCGACGCGCTGGCCGAAACCACCGCGCACACCTACGAGCTGACTCCCGGGGCTGCATCCGGCGGGTTGGACTGCGCGGTCACCTTCTCCCCGAAAACGATCCCCGCGAAACTGCCCACGGTTGCCCAGACGCAGGCTGCCACGGCGGACTACTGGAAGAATTACTGGAGCAACGGCGGCTTCGTGGATTTGTCGGCGAGCAAAGACCCGCGCTGGCGGGAACTCGAACGGCGCATCATCCTTTCCCAGTATGTCCTCGCGGTGAACTGCGCCGGATCGTTGCCGCCGCAGGAATGCGGCCTCGTGCAGAAATCCTGGTATGGCAAATTTCACATGGAGATGGTGTGGTTTCACGAGGCGCATTTCGCGCTGTGGGGTCGGCTGCCGTTGATGATGCGGAGCATGGAAGTTTACCAGAAGTTTTTGCCCAGTTCCCGCGAGCGGGCGCAACTTCAGGGATATAAGGGCGCCCGCTGGCCCAAGATGACCAGCCCGGAAGGTCAGGAATCGCCCGGGGCGATCAATCCGTTCCTCGTGTGGCAGCAGCCGCACCCGATCTATTTCGCGGAATTGGATTACCGCCAGAATCCTACGAAAGAAACCCTGCAACGCTGGTGGGAAGTGGTCGAAGCGTCGGCTGACTTCATGGCCACATTCGTGGTCAAGGATGGCAAGACGGGCATTTATGACGTGGGCCCCCCTTTGAATGACGTGCATGAGCACAGCGAGATCGGCGGCACAAAAAACGCGCCGTTCGAGGTGGCGTATTTTCGTTACGGCCTGAATCTGGCGAGACAATGGCGCGAACGCCTGGGCATGAAGCCCGATCCGCTTTGGGATGATGTGGTCCAGCATCTGGCACCGCCTGCCATCAAGGACGGGAAATACGATGCGCCCATGATTGAACTGGCCATGATCCCCCTGAGCGCGGACCTGGATCGCGCGATGCTCGACAAGACAGTGGAGTCAAAGGCAAAATACCTTCCCAAGGCATCCTGTTCCTGGGGCTATTTTGTCGCCGCCATGGCGGCGGCCCGCACGGGCCACCCGGATTGGGCCGTTGAGGCGTTGCTGTTCGACTCCCCGTGCGCCACCGTATCCAGCGCCGGTTACAATTTTTGGAAGCCAACGGCGGTCCCTGTCTATCTGCCCGGCAACGGATCACTGCTGTCCGCCGTGGCGATGATGGCCGGCGGCTGGGACGGCGCGCCCAAGCGCAACGCCCCCGGTTTCCCCGACAACGGTCAATGGGTGGTCAAGTCCGAGGGACTGCAACCGCTGCCGTGAGAAATCAATTCAACCAAAAAGAAGTAACGTGACGGCGCTGGCCGCGAGCGGCACGAGATTCGATAATTGCTACGCGATGCCGTTGTGCGAGCCGTCGCGGTGCATGCTGTTGACCGGACGCTATCCATTCCGCACCGGCCTTGTCGGCAACCATAGCAATCCCAACTTGCCATTCAAGACGGAGATCATGTTTCCCGCTGTGATGAAAAAGGCCGGCTATGTGAGCGCCTGCATTGGCAAGTGGAGCCGGTTGTCATTCGACCCCGGCACCTGGGGCTTCGACGAGTATATGAGCACGCACGACAGCGGGCGCTACTGGTCAGACCAAGAAAAACATGGATATGTGCTGAACGGCGTGGAGAAAAGCATCCTCCCGGGCGAATACCTGCCGGGCTCGATGCACAGCTACATCGTCGGCTTTCTGGAACGAAACAAGGACAAGCCGTTCTTGCTCTATTACCCGATGGAACACATCCATGTCCCGATCCTGCCCACGCCCGACAGCAAGCCGGGCGCGGATAAAGACCAGCTCTACACCGACAATGTGGAATACATGGATAAACTCGTCGGAAAACTCATGGCCGAGTTAGACCGCCTCAAGCTCCGCGAGAACACGCTCGTCATCTTCACCGGCGACAACGGCACCGCCCGACACGGTGTAACCTCGCTCGCCGGGGTGAAACCCACCACGGTGGACGGCAAGCCCATCAGCGGCAGCAAGGGTTCCATGCTCGAAGGCGGCAGCCGCGTGCCGCTCATCGTCAACTGGCCTGGGGTCACCCCCGCCGGAAAAGTGAGTCAGGACCTGATTGATATCAGCGATTTTTTCAGCACCTTCGCCGAACTCGGCGGCGCGGAGCTTCCGCAAGGCGTCACGCTCGACAGCCACAGTTTAGCCGCCCAGATCAGGGGCGAAAAAGGCACGCCGCGCGACTGGGTTTATGTGGAGTTGAGCGGCCAGTCCTACGTCCGCAACGCCCGCTACAAGCTGACCAACGGCGGCGCGTTGTTCGATCTCCGCGAAGCCCCGTTTAAGGAAATCCCCATCGCAAAAGACACCACGGATGCCGCCGCCATCGCGGCACGGTCAGCGCTGCAGAGAATTCTCGATCAACATCCGGCCGGGAAGGAAAGCGGCGGCGGTGACAAGGCGGGTAAAAAAGGCAAATCGAAAGACCGCAAGAAAGCCTGATGAAACCGTCCTTCCCATCGTCTGCTCAGAGAAAATTGGATCGATGCGCGATTATGAAATCACTCACCTCACTCGCCCTCATCGTCTCGTCGGCCTTCATCGCCCAACCGGTCTTCGCGGTGGAAACCGCGCGGCCCGACATCGAAGCCCTGCGCAGTCGTTTCGCGAATCCGCCCCCGGGTTCGGGGACCACGCCGTTCCTGTCGCTGGGCGGAACGTTGACGAAAGAAAATATCCGCCAGCGGATGATCGGATCGCATGAAAAGGAGGGCTTTGGCGGAGTAGCACCGGAAGCGTCGAGAAATTCAAAACCCTCGTATCCCAGCGACGAGCATTTTGATCTGTATGGCTCTTTTCTGGAGACGGCGAAGGAGCTGGGCATGACCGTCGTCTTCTATGATGAAGCCGGCTTCCCCTCGGGCCAGGCCGGCGGCGAGATGGCCAGGCGTTATCCCGATGATCTCTTGAAATACCTGGCCCGCGGCACCGCCAACGTGGAAGGGCCGGCCGCAGCGGTCATTCCCATGCCCAAAGGCAAGATCATGAGCGTCGTGGCGAAGGACCTGAAAACCGGTGAGCGGCGGGTCGTGGCACCCGAGGCGAGCTGGTCGGCCGACGGCACCGTGGTCGAGTGGCAGGCTCCAGCGGGTCGGTGGGAGGTGCAGGCGTTTGTCTGTGCGACGGCACCGCGCAAGTTCCTGGTGGACTTTCTCGATCCCGAGGCGGTGAAGAAGTTCATGGGACTGACGTATGACAAGCTCTATCAACGCTACTCGTCCTATTTTGGAACCACGCTCACGATGTCGTTCTTCGACGACCTCTCGGTTTATCAGGCTCCGGACAATCTGCTCTGGACGCCGTCCTTCAATGAGAAGTTTCAGCAACGGTTCGGCCGTTCGCCGGAGGCGCTTTACCCGGCGCTGTGGGAAGATATCGGTCCCGACACCGGCCCCGCCCGCATCAGTCTCTACGGGATGCGGAACGAACTTTTTGCGGCGGGTTATCCCAAGACGGTCCAGGAGTGGTGCGCGCAGCGGGGCATCGAGTGTTCGGGACATCCGGCCAATGCCTATCGGCCCAATCCGATCCAGAGTTTGGGCGATGGAATCCTGTTCTACAAGTATCAGGGCGTGCCGGCGACGGACTACATTCAGTTCCTCGGCAACGGCGTGGATGGCTTCAAGGTTCCGGCTTCGGCGGCGGATAACTTTGATCGCAGCATGGTGTCCGTCGAAATCTACGGAGTTTTCAAGTATGATCGCATTGATTCCGACATTATGTATCGCGGCGGGATGCAGGTCTATGCGCGCGGCATCAACTACTTGATCCCCAATCCGGTCCGGTTCAATGCCCCGACGCCCGCATCGGATTACTCCTGGCGCAATCCCTTGATCGGACCCGCACTGCCGGAGTTCAACCGCTGGGCGGCCCGCTGCGAACCCCTGCTGCGCGCCGGGCGGCACGTTGCTGACATCGCCGTGCTGTATCCAATTGACGACATGGAGGCCCGCTACGCGGTCGGAATGCAACCAGGCCGGGCGAGCAAGGATCCCATCCCCGGCACGGACTACTACGACATCTCGCGCCTGCTGACAGGCGAAGTGAAGCGCGACTTCACCTTTCTCCATCCCGAAACGCTCACTGAACGGTGTTCCGTGGACGGCGCGGAATTGGTGCTCAACAACACGAACTGCTGGGCGCGGTATCGGGTCGTCATTTTGCCCGCCTGCCGCACCATCCGCGCCGATAATCTCAGCAAGGTTCGTGATTTCCTGCGTCAGGGCGGGCGCGTGATTGCGACCACCTGCCTGCCGGAACGGTCGTCCGAATTTGGCCGCGACGCGGACGTGCAGGCGATGACGAAGGAGATGTTTGGCACCGGCGGGAAGGGAATCTTCGTGCCGGCACCGGACGAAACGACGTTGCGCAAGGCGCTGGACGGGCTGGCGATCACCTGGGATGTGCGGCTCGATAACGCGACCGACATTCCGCGCACCAAAGTCGAACGCGGGCAGTCCCCGACCGGCGGGGAATATATCTTCGGCAACCGCGAGTTCGCGTATATCCATCGGTCGGTGCCGGGAGCGGAGGCGTATTTCTTTGCCAACTCAAGCGTGGTGGACGTCGCGGCGGATGTGACCTTGCGCGGGAAGATGAAGCTGGAGTTGTGGAATCCGCACACCGGAACCATCCAGGCGCAGGAAGGGACGCCCGCGCAGGAAAACGGCGAGGCGGTCACGCGCTACAAGTTGAAACTGCCCGCCATCCACAGCGCCTTCGTTATCGGACGGAAAGCAATATGAACCCCACAGCAACAGCTACTGCACACGCCAAAAAAGGGCAAAACCAAGACGAAAGCAGAATGAAGACACTCCTGACTATTATTGTATCCATTGTCGCCGCCGGTTCGGCGTTCACGGCTGACGCCGCGCGACCCAACATCGTCTATTTCCTGGTCGATGACATGGGCTACGCTGATGCAGGGTTCAATGGGAGCAAAGACATCCACACGCCAAATATTGACGCGCTCGCGAAGCAAGGCGCGGTGCTGGATGCTTTCTACGTCCAGCCCTCCTGCTCTCCCACGCGAGCCGTATTGCTGACCGGACGCTATCCTACGCACACCGGAGTCTTTTGCATTTTCGGCCCCAAAGAGCGGGCGGGATTGCCGCTCGCCGAGCGCACTCTGGCGGATGCGCTCCGCCAGGCGGGTTACACGACGGCCATCTGCGGGAAGTGGCATCTCGGCAAGTTCGAGCCGGACTATTTGCCGACGCATCGCGGCTTCGACCATCAATACGGCCTCTGGGGCGGCTCGCTCAGTTACGACACGCACACGAAAATGGGAGAGCTGGACTGGCATCGTAACGACGAGGTGTCGCACGACTCGGGCTACTCCACGCATCTCCTGGCCCAGGACGCTTGTCAGGTCATCAGGGACCAACCGGCCGGCAAACCATTGTTTCTCTACCTGCCGTTCAATGCCGCGCATTCGCCGTATCAGGTGCCGGACTCCTACAAGAAGCCGTATGCGGGTTTGGACAAGTATCGGCAGACGATGGCGGCGCTGGTTTCGTCGGTGGATGAAGCCATCGGGCAGGTGGTCGCGGCGCTGAAGAAAAAGGGGATCCTCGACAACACGCTGATCATCTTCTCCAGCGACAACGGCGGAGTGGCCCCCACAAGATATGCCCGGAACACCCCGTTGCGGGCGGGCAAGGGGACGATCTACGAAGGCGGCGTGCGCGTCTGCGCCTTTGCCATCTGGCCGGAGAAAATTCCCGCCGGCATCCACATCAAGGAGCCGCTGCACGGCGTTGATTGGTATCCCACCTTGGTCAAGCTCGCCGGCGGCTCGCTGGAGCAAAAACTCCCGCTCGATGGCAAGGACATCTGGCCGGTGCTGACGCAGGGGGCGAAGTCGCCGCACGACGCGCTGCTGCTGGCGGGCAGATCGAAGGACCATGCCGCCGTGCGGATGGGAGATTGGAAACTGCTCCTTAACCCGTCCGACCAGGACTCTGAAGAGGGCGGCGACGAAAAAGCGACCGGCGTGGAGAAGGTGGAACTCTACAACCTCGCGGACGACCTCTCCGAGAAGAACAATCTCGCCGCCGCACATCCGGAAAGGGTGAAAGAGCTGCGCACCCGCCTGAACGAATTCATGAAAGGCGCCACGGAGCCCATACGCATCAAAAGAAAATGATGAACCAGCACGACATGCAGCCGAAGCCTCGCCCTTATCGAAAATATACAAAGCAAACTCGATGAAACACCTGCTCATTCTCCTCAGTCTCGTTCTTGTCTGTGTGACGGACGCCGCACCGTCGAAGCCTAATATCATCTTCATCGTCGGCGACGACTGCGGCTACAACGAGTTTTCCTTCCAAGGCGGCAAGATTCCCACGCCGCGAATTGATTCCATTGCCAAAGGAGGCGTTACCCTGACTCATAGCTACGTCACCTCGGCGGTGTGCAGTCCGTCCCACGCCGGGCTGCTGACCGGTCGTTACCAGGAGCGCTTCGGCTACTATGGCAATTTGCCGTTCAACAACCTCGCAATCACGGGCGTGCCTGTCAGCGAGATGATGCTCTCCGCCGTGCTCAAGCCGGCCGGTTACCGCAGCATCGCCATCGGCAAATAGCATCTCGGCTGGGACCCAAAATTCCGCCCCTGCGAACGCGGCTTCGATGACTTCTATGGCTTCCTCCACGGCTCGCGCAACTATTTTCCCCTCAAGGACCCGGCGTATCAGCACCAACTCATGCTCAACCGCGACTCCGACGGCCCGGACAAGTTCACCTACATCACCGATGAATTTGGCGACCGCGCCGCGGACTACATTGACCGCTACAAGGACCAGCCGTTTTTCCTCTACCTGGCGTTCAACGCGACCCACAGCCCGCAAGATGCGCTTCCCGAGGATCTCAAAAAGGGCGGCGGCAAACCCATCCCCGCCATGACCATCGCAATGGATCGTGCCGTGGGCGTGGTGCTCGACGCGCTCGACCGCAACCATGTCGCCGAGAATACCCTCGTGGTGTTCTTCTCGGACAACGGCGGCGAGAATCGCCACGACAACGGGCCGCTGCGCGGTTACAAGCACGACGTGTATGAAGGCGGGATTCATGTGCCCTTCGTGATGCGCTGGCCCAAGGTGCTTCCTGCGAGCGTTAAATACGAGCAGCCCGTGATCTCGCTCGACCTCTTCGCCACCTCGCTGGCTATCGCGGGACTCCCGATGCCCACCGACAAGACTTACGATGGCGTCAACCTGATTCCCTTTCTCACCGGCAAGACGACCGAACGTCCGCACCAGACGCTGTTCTGGATGTTTGGCTCCGGCTGGGCCGTGCGCGATGGCGACCTCAAACTGGTGTTGAACCGCGACCGCAAAGGCCCGACCGAGTTGTTCAATCTCGCGAGCGATCTTCCGGAGAAAAAAGACCTCGCCGCCAGCAAGCCCGAAACCGTCGTCCGGCTCCAGTCGCTTTTTGAACAGTGGAAGTCGCAGAACAAACCTTCGATTTGGGGCAATGCCAAAGCCATCGCCAAAGATGAATAGAACCCAGGCGCTCCATTTGTGAAAGCCATAGCCATAAAAAAAACCATTGCCGCGCTCGTGATTATCACCGCCGCATTCACGGCCCCCCACCGCCGCCGATCAGGTCGCGCCGACGAAACCCAACATCAGCGACTTCATTTGCGACGAATTCAGCTATTTCGGGCCGTCGTTCATGGGCAGCCCGGCGCGGGTGCAACTGCCGCAACTGGCCGCCGTAAAAATCCGGCTCGCCGGCCAGCCGGTTTCGAGCAATGAATCCGAACTGCGGCCCGGAACCTGGAGCCTTCGCATCGCCGAATGAAAAACAAAGTCAGCGCATGAAAATCAGCCATCGTGTTACCTTTGATTTGCTTGTTTCCATGGGCCTGCTCCTGGGATTGGCCTGTTGGGGGCAGGAGGCGGAGACCAAGGTGTTCACCGGGTTTGGTGATGCCAGATGGATTGGCTCCACCCAGGATGGTCGGCCTGCCGAATGGGCTACCCGCGCGGTGACCTTCAACCGGCCACCGGCAGATATTGCGACCTGGAAGCCGACGGAGAAGGAACTCCGGGCCACCAACAAAAAATCCCATCCGGCCCCGCTCCTGCGGAAACGGTTCGACGTGACCAAGCCGTTTCAGTCCGCGCGCATCTCCATTTGCGGACTCGGACTTTACGAACTCCATCTCAACGGCACGAAAGTGGGGGACCGCGTTCTGGACCCGGCACAGACCACTTACGACAAGCGGGCATTTGTGGTCGTTCATGATGTGACCCACTTGCTTCACGGAGGCACCAATGCGGTTGGGGTGATGCTTGGGAACGGTTTTTATGGACAGAACATCTCCTTTGGAGGCGGGCTTGCCTATGGCCCGCCACGAGCGCGGCTGGTTATTGAAATCGGATACAATGACGGCTCAATAAGTCGGGTGGAATCGGATGCGACCTGGAAAGCCAGCAATGGTCCTGTGCTCTTTGACAACATCTATCTCGGCGAGACGTTTGATGCGCGCCGCTGGCAAAAGGGCTGGAGCGAGCCGGATTTCAACGACGCGGATTGGCAGCCGGTGAACATGATGGAAGCCCCGACCGCTACTTTGGTGGAGCAACAATTGGAACCCATGCGCAAGATTCGCAAAGTGGAGCCGATCGCCGTGCTTCCCGCCGAAAAGGGGTGGATCCTAGATATGGGACAGAACATGACCGGCTGGCTGCAAATCAGCCTGGCCGAACCGCCGGGCACTGCGGTGACGATGCGCTTTGCGGAGCATCTTATGCCCGACAAACGGAACATTGACACCGCCTCGACCGGAATCCACGTAACGGGGGCTGATCAGACCGACATCTACATTTGTCGGGGCGGCGGCGTTGAAACTTGGGAGCCTCGCTTCACATATCACGGTTTCCGCTATGTGCAGATCGAGGGTCTGGGCAAGAAGCCGGAGTTGAAGGACTTTACAGGATGGCTGGTGCGCACCGATGCCAAGAGCGTTGGCACCTTCGAATGTTCGGATCCGTTAATCAACAAGTTCTACCGGGTCTCGATGTGGACCTTGGAGGATAATCTGCAAGGAATCCTGACTGATTGTCCACACCGTGAACGTTGCGCCTGGATGGGGGACAACCATGCCGTTGCCGAGGCCGCGTCGTTTAATTTCGATCTCCAGCAATTCTGGCGCAAGACTTCGGCCGACATGGAAACCGTGCTCGGCGCGGCCGCGCCCAATGATGGCTCCGGCCTGCCCCGGGACGCCCGCGCCCCCTGTAATGTCGCCGTGGGCAAGAGACTTTGCGGGCAGGCTCGTCCCGATTGGGGAGCGGCAACTGTTCTGGTCCCCTGGTATGGCTATCTCTATTACGGGGATCAGCAGATCGTGAAAAGCGCCTGGCCCATGATGGTGGGTTGGCTGGCCTATCTCGATGAGTCCGTCGCCAAGGCGGGAATCATCACGGAAGGGTATGGTGACTGGTGCCCGCCCGACAACACGGGTCAGAAACGCGCGTCCGTCGCCCTGACCTCAACCGCGCTCTATTACAAATCCCTGTGGGCGATGCAAAGAATGGCGCTGGTCGTGGGCGAACCTCAGGCCGCCGCCGGCTATGCCGCCAAGGCCGAGGTTGTCAAAAAGGCCTTTAATGAGAAATTCTTCGACGCCGCGAAGAATGATTACGGCACGCAGACGGGCAATGCGTATGCGATTGAATGCGGCCTGGTGCCCGCAGGCAAAGAGCAAGCCGTCGCTGACAACCTGGCCCGAATCATCATGGCGGACTGCGGCGGGCATGACGTCACCGGGATTTTTGGCCACCGCGCGCTCTACACCGTTCTCAACGATTACGGCCATGCCGAGGTGACCCGGCATTTGTTGAGCAGCACCGACTATCCCAGCCTCGGCTTTCTGACCGAAAAGCATGATCTCACGACGTGGCCCGAGGGGCCTCACAATTGGAACCCGGCCGAACGCTACCGTCGCAACTCGTTCAATCACCCTATGCACAGCGGGTTCGCCGCCGCGTTCCACGAAAGCCTCGGCGGCATCCGTCCCGATCCGGCCGGCCCCGGATTTAAAAACTTTTTCCTGAAACCCTGTTTTCTGCCGGGCCTGGAGTGGGCAAACGTCGGCCACCGCTCGCCTTATGGATTGATCTCCAGCGATTGGAAACGCGAGAGCGGGACGGTGATCTGGAATGTCTCTGTGCCGGCCGGCAGCACGGCGCGGGTGCAACTGCCGCAATTGGCCGCCGGAAAAATCCGGCTCGCCGGCCAGCCGGTTTCGAGCAACGAATTCGAACTGCGGCCCGGAACCTGGAGCATCCGCATCGCCGAATGAGAAACGAGGATTTTAACCAGAACCGACCGAAAACCAATCAACCCCGAAAAGTAGTTTTCGAGGTTCCCGTATGAATACCAAGAAAATCATTGGTGAAAGAGCCAGACGGTTCGTAAACGCGCATTCGTTCTGCCTCGCCGCAGCGATGACAGCCTGGCTTGCGCCCCTCGGAACTGCGACTGCGGCGACCACCAACGCGCGTCCCAACATCCTCTTCATTTTTGCCGACGATCTAGGCTGGGAAGACGTGGGCTATCAGGGGGCGGATTTCTACGAGACCCCGAACATTGACCGGCTGGCTACTGAAGGCATGGTGTTCAGCGCCGGGTATGCCGCGGCAGCCAACTGCGTTCCGAGCCGGGCCTGCCTGCTCTCCGGTCAATATACGCCGCGGCACGGCGTCTATGCCGTGGGCAGCACAAAGCGAGGCCCCGGGAATCTGATGCGCCTCGAACCCGTTCCCAACACGAAACAGCTTGCGGCCGAAAACGTCACCATGGCCGAAGCCCTGAAGGCCGCCGGCTATGTCACCGGACATTTCGGCAAGTGGCATATTGGGAGTGAAAAGCCGGGCTCGGGCACCGGGCCGCTTGATCAGGGTTTCGACGTCTCCATGGACAAGAATCACAACGGCGTCGGTGCCAACGAGGATCCGAAGGCGATCTATGCCATCACGAAGGCCGCCTGCAATTTCATCGAGGCGAACAAAGACCGTCCGTTCTTTGCCTACGTGGCGCACCATGCCATCCACGTGGACCAACAGGCGCGGCAGGCCACCCTCGACCGATTCTCTGCCAAGGAACCCGGCAAACAACACAAGGACCCCTTGTATGCCGGTTGCATCTACGATTTGGATGACGGGGTTCGCATCCTGCTCGCCAAGCTGCACGATCTGGGACTGGATGATCGGACTCTGGTGGTATTCACGTCGGACAACGGTGGCACCCGCACCTCTTCGCAAGAACCACTGCGCGGCAACAAGGGCTGCTACTACGAAGGAGGGATTCGGGAGCCATTCATCATGCGGTGGCCGGGCGTGGTGAAACCGGGTTCCCGCTGTGACGTGCCAGTGATCATCGTTGACCTGTATCCCACTTTTCTGGCTGCGGCCGGCGCGGCGACACCGAGAGGCAAGGTTCTCGACGGGGAAAGCCTGCTGCCCCTGCTACGCGGCGAGACATCGCTCAAACGGACGTCGCTTTTCTGGCACTTTCCCGGCTATCTCGACGACCCGGTCATTCGGGGACGCGATCCGGTCTTTCGGTCACGTCCGGTCAGTGTAATCAACCAAGGCGATTGGAAACTGCATCTTTACCTTGAGGAATGGCAGCTCGACGGCGGCCGCGCAAAGCTGGCGACCAACCACGCGGTCGAACTTTACAACCTGAAGGACGACATCGGGGAGCGTCACGATCTGGCAAACCAAAACATCGCCAAGCGCGACGAGATGTTGGATAATCTCCTCGCCTGGCAAAAGGCGATCAAGGCCCCGATTCCGACGCAGCCGAATCCGAAATATGCGCCGGGAACCGCGCCCAAAGGAAAGATTAAGAAGTCGAGCCAGGGTGACGATTGACCGACTGGTTTCTAACGGACAGAGCCCAAACATTACGTGAACAAGCAAGAATATTAAACTGATGAAAACTATCAAACACTCCATCGCCCTCGCCATTATATCCTCGCTGGTCTTTGACTGGACGATTTCCGCTGCGGAAAACACCAAGCCCAACATCGTCTATATCGTGGTGGATGAACTGGGTTATTACCAGCCGGGCTTCATGGGGAACACGGTGATCAAGACCCCGAACCTGGATCGGCTGGCGAAGGATGGCATCGTTTTCAAAAATATGCTGGCGGGCAATCCCACTTGTGCGCCGGCGCGTTGTTCCCTGCTGACCGGCAAGCACTCCGGGCATGCGACGATTCGCTCCAATGGAGAGGACTCCATCCGCGCCGAAGAGGTGACCATCGCGGAAGTGCTGAAACCAGCGGGTTACGCCACGGGGGGATTCGGCAAATGGGGAATCGGCGGGCGCGGCTCGGAAGGCGTGCCGGAGAAAAACGGATTTGATCTGTTCTTTGGTTATTACAACCAGGCGCATGCCCACGGCTATTATCCGCCCTATCTGATCCGCAACAGCGTGGAAGTTCCGCAGGCCGGAAATCACGGAGGAGCCAAAGGCCAGACCTACTCGGCCTATGTGATTCACGATGAGGCCAAGAAATGGATTCGCGAACACGCCAAGGAGCCGTTCTTCGCCTACCTGCCTTATACGCTGCCGCACGGGCCGTTTGCGATTCCGAACAACGACCCCTCGCTGGACGTTTACGAAGGGAAAAACCTGGCGAAGAGCGAGCTTCTGTGCGCGGCCATGACCACGCTGCTGGACACGCAGGTGGGTGAAATCGTGGCTCTGCTCAAGGAACTGGGCCTCGAAAAGAACTCGCTAATTTTCATCAGCGGCGATAACGGAAAATCGGGGCTCTTCGGCGGGAACAAAGATCCCCATTCCGATCTCGAGTTTCGCGGCGACAAGGCCGACCTGTATGAGGGTGGGCTGCGCGTTCCTTTTCTTGCCTACTGGCCGGGAACGATTCCGGGCGGACAGACCAGCGATCTGCTGTGCTATTTCCCCGATATGATGGCCACGATTGCCGACGCCACCGGAACAAAAGTTCCCTCCGATACGGATGGCCTTTCCATTCTGCCCACGTTGATCGGCGAAAAAGCCGCCGGCCATCCGCAGGCGCAGCATGACTATCTGTATTGGGAACACAAAGGTTGGGTGGCCGTGCAGCAAAACAACTGGTCGCTCGTCAAGCCCTCCAAATCGAAAATACCGGAATTGTATAATCTGGCGGACGACCCGGGGCAGAAAAAAGACCTGGCCGCCAAAAATCCGGAGATGCTCAAAACGCTGATGGCACTGGCCGAAAAGGCGCATGGACCGCAGCGGCAGGGTGTCTTCACAACCCAGGAATTGGATGCCCGGGACAAACGGGCGAAATAGCCGGTTTCAAGAGGTAATCATGAAACCCCAACTTCACCTCGCCACTTTGCTCGGCGCGCTCACCGCGCTCGTAGTCAGTTCGGCCTTCGCCGCTGAGAACCCCAAACCCAACATTATCCACATCATGGTGGACGAGCCGGGTTATTTTGAAGCGGGCTTCATGGGCAACAAGCTGCTGCACACTCCGAACATGGACCGGTTAGCGGCCAGCGGCGTTATCATGATGAACCTGTTTTCCGGCGGGCAGAACTGCGCCCCGGCTCGCGCCACCTTGCTGACCGGCAAGCACACCGGCCACACTTCCGTGCGCGGAAACTCCGGCGACAACTCCCTCCGGGCCGACGAGAAAACCACCGCCGAAGTCTTGAAGACCCAGGGCTACGCCACGGGTGGTTTCGGCAAATGGGGCATCGGCGGGCGCGACTCGACCGGCGTGCCTGAGAAACACGGCTTCGATGTTTTCTTCGGCTACTACGATCAGGTTCACGCCCACACCTACTACCCGCCGTATCTCATCCGCAACAGTGAGGAAGTGCCGCTGCCCGGCAACCACGGCGGCACGCAGGGCCAGACCTATGCGCAATACCAGATTCACGACGCCGCGCTGAAGTTCATCCGCGAGCACGCCGGCAAACAACCGTTCTTCGCCTACTTGCCCTACACGCCGCCGCACGGCATCTATGCCATTCCGGACAACGATCCGGCCCTGGCCCGCTACCAGGACAAGCCCTGGCCCAAGGACGCCATCCTCTACGCCGCCATGAACACCATGGTGGACCGGGAAATCGGCGAAGTCCTCGACCTGCTCAAGTCGTTGAACATTGAAAGCAACACGCTGGTATTTTTCAGCGGGGACAATGGCGGCCAGGAACGTTTTGTTGACGCCCAACACCCGCACGGTCTGTTCAGCCCCAACAAAGATCCGAACGGTCCAACCGAATTTCGCGGCTGGAAGGGCGGCCCTTACGAAGGCGGCATCCGGGTTTACTTCGCCGCGACCTGGCCGGGGAAAATCGCTCCCGGCCGCGTCAGCCAGCACCTCGGCTATTTCCCTGATATGCTCCCGACCATGGCCGAAGCCGCTGGCGCGACCGTGCCCAAGGAAGTGGACGGCGTCTCCTTTCTGCCCGAGTTGATCGGCGAACCAGCTGCTGGGCGGAAGCAGGCGCAGCACGATTATCTCTATTGGGAGAGCGACCAATGGGAGGCGATCCGGCAGGGCGACTGGCGCGCGGTGAATCAGCATAAGACCAAGAAGTGGGAACTCTACAACGTCGCCACCGCCGCGGGCGAATCCCAGGACGTCGCCGCGCAACACCCGGAGATGCTCGCCAAACTGCAAGCGTTGGCGAAAGCCGCGCACGATCCCATGCTCCCGGGTAACTACTCGACGCGCGAACGCGCGGATCGCGACCGCCGCCCTGGCCGAAATCCTGCGGCGACTCCGAAGAAAGGCAAAACCAAGGCTAAAACAGAATGAAAACACCCCTGACCATTATTGTATCCGTTGTCATCACCGGTTCGGTGTTCGCGGCTGACGTTGCGCGGCCCAACGTCATTGTCATCCTCGCCGACGATCTCGGCTGGTCGGACGTGGGCTGTTTCGGCAGCGAGATTCACACGCCGAACTTGGACAAGCTGGCGGCGAACGGGCTGCGCTTCTCGCAGTTCTACAACTCCGCCAAGTGCGAGCCGACGCTCGCCTCGCTCATGAGCGGGCAGTATTGGCAGGATGTCGGCCTCGGCATCAAGAAGGGCATCACGATGGGGCAGGCGATGCGCGGCGCGGGCTATGCGACGTTTGCCGTCGGCAAGTGGCATCTCGATGGCAATCCGATCGAGCGCGGCTTCGATCATTACTTCGGCCATTTGAGCGGCGCGAGCGTTTACTTCAAGGGCAACGCGTCGCACCGGTTCGATGATAAACCGTTTACCGTGCCGACGGACGGCAAGTTCTACACCACGGATGCCAACGCGGATTACGCCATCAAGCTCATCACCGACTCGCGTAAGGAGCATCCCGACAAACCGTTCTTTATGTATCTCGCGTTCAATGCACCGCACGGGCCGATTCAGGCGTGGCCGGAAGACATCGCGCCGTGATCGCGGGCGACTGGAAAATCGCGGCGGACTGGGGGCGTCCGTGGCAGTTGTTCAACCTCGCCAAAGACCGCACCAAACTGCATGATCTTTCCGCGAGCGAGCCGGAGCGATTCAAGGAATTGACCGCGCTGTGGGACAAATGGTGAACCAACAAAAATCCGGGCTTGTTCAAACCCAGCGGCGCAGAACCGACTTATCGCCGTCTGGCCGACAAAGATGAAGCTTCGCAGGGTGGCAATGACGAAGCCGACCAGACCGGCGCGGCGAAGAAGAAAAATAGAAAGAAGTAACAATGAAATCGAAAACGCTCACTGCCTTGGGGTTGGCCGCGCTCGGCTTGTTTCATGCCGGGGCGCAAACCAACCGTCCGAATCTCTTGTTCATTCTCACCGAGGATCAGGGCGCGCATCTGGGCTTCATCGGCACGCCCGGCGTGCGGACGCCCAACATGGATGCGCTCGCGCGCTCGGGCGTCTATTTCCGCAACGCCTACGTGGTGTATCCGGTCTGCTCGGCCTCGAAGGCGGCGATTTACACGGGACTGCACAATCACGCCAACGGGTTGATGAACAACACGGCGAATTTCTTCATGCCGGCGGACCAGTTCACCGACCGGGAGCGGCGCAGCGGGCTTTACTCCATCTATCAGCGGAACCGCGTCAAAGCGGAAATCCCCACCTTGGTCGAGCGGCTCCAGGCGGCTGGCTATCGCGGGGCCGTCACAGGCAAGCTTCACGTCTCCCCCAATGAGAAGTTTCCGTATGAGAAATTTTTCTCCTCACGGGACGCCGACAGTGTCAGGAACTTCATCCGGGAGGCGCAAGCGAAGGGCCAGCCGTGGCAGGTCTTCTACACCATCGGCAAACCCCACCGCCGTTTCGTTAACAGCGACGAGCAAGCCATCCGGGTGAAGCCGGCGGAGGTGAAGTTGCCCGCCTGCCTGGCGGATACCCCCGTGGTGCGCAAGGACTGGTGCGAATACCTGGCGAGCATTGAAGTGGCGGACGAATCACTAAAAACGCCCTTGGAAATTCTGCGTGCCTCGGGTCAGGAGACAAACACCATCGTCGTGTTCATGGGCGACCACGGTCCGGCGTTTCCGCACGGCAAGATGACGCTCTACGAACTCGGCCTGTGCGTGCCGCTGGTCATCCGCGTGCCGTGGCTCAAGGGCGGCTTCCGTTCGGATGCGCTGGTGAGCGAACTGGATTTGACGCCGACGCTGCTGGCCTTGCTCGGCCTCGAACCGATGGCGAAGAGTCACGGGCTTTCGCTTCAACCCATTCTCGAAGGCAAGCCCGGTGCGAAGGGGCATGAATACATCTTCGCCGAGATTTCCAACAAAGGTCCGCTGCCGAACGACGGCATACAGGAGCGCAGCCTCAGCGACGGTCGTTGGAAGTTGATCTATCGGGAAAACGTGGAGCGTCCCTGGCGCACCATGCAGGACGACAGCAAATTTTGGAAAACCTGGGGCAACCGCACCTACGACGAAACCGTGCGGCTCAAGGACAAGTTCCCGGAACACTTTCGCATCCTTGCCGAACTCGATCCGCAGAGCCTCGGCGGCAAAGTCCCCGCGCTCGAGTTGTATGATTTGCAGTCCGACCCCGACGAGATGCGCAACCTCGCCACTGACCCGAAGCACGGCGCGGAGTTGGACCGGCTCTACGCCGCGCTGCGCCAATGGGTGCGCGACACGGACGATCCCGCCGTGCATCCGCCGCCAGCGCCGCCACGGAATTGATGCGCATACCAACGCGAACCGGAATCCAGGAAACCATGAACTCTAAAACACACCGACTCCTGCTGCTCGCCCTCCAACTGGCCGCGTGGCCGTGCTTCGCTGGCGTGAACGTCGATCACCTCCGCTGCGAATACCGCGAGAACCCGCTGGGCATTGACGCCGCCGCGCCGCGATTGAGCTGGCAGTTGCAATCCGGCGAGCGCGGGCAGAAGCAGACGGCGTATCGCGTGCTCGTCGCGAGTTCCGCGGCGTCGCTGACCAACGGCGTCGGCGACCTTTGGGATTCCGGGCGTGTCGCGGGCGAGCAAAGTTCACAAGTGCGTTATGCGGGCAAGCCGCTGGCCGCGCGGCAGACGGCATTCTGGAAGGTGCAAACGTGGGACAAGGACGGCCAGGCGTGCGCATGGTCGCCGGTGGCGACGTGGGAACTGGGTTTGCCGGAGGCGAAGGATTGGAGCGACGCCAAGTGGATTCGTCTCGCCAAGGACAATCGCACCTCGCCGTTGCGCCTGCGCAAACATGATCGCGAGAAGGGTTCGGGCGGCCCGAAGGATGTGACTTCCTTCCCGTCGCCGCTGCTGCGGAGCGAGTTTGAGGTCAAAGCCAAAGTGCTGCGCGCCCGCGCCTACGT
>Ga0315287_10000319_pt1 | contig 41970 bp, 44 predicted proteins | sample YL17G11_0_MG_FD_205037 | JGI IMG/M metagenome (GOLD analysis project Ga0315287, IMG submission 205037) | Sediment microbial communities from Yellowstone Lake, YNP, Wyoming, USA - YL17G11_0 | ecosystem: Environmental > Aquatic > Freshwater > Lake > Sediment | place: USA: Wyoming | collected...
CGGATGATGGCGATGGCCGCATCGCGCATCACCTGGTACTCGCGGTCGGTCAGGGTCATCGCGGGCGCCACGGTGATGCTGTCGCCGGTGTGCACGCCCATCGGGTCGAGGTTCTCGATCGAGCAGACGATGACGACGTTGTCCTTCCCGTCGCGCATCACCTCCAGCTCGAACTCCTTCCACCCGATGACCGAGCGCTCGATCAGGACCTGCCCGGTCGGAGAGAGGTCGATCCCGCGCCGGACTTGGGCTTCGAGTTCCGCCTTGTTGTAGGCGATGCCGCCGCCGGTGCCGCCGAGGGTGAACGAGGGCCGGATGATGGCCGGGTAGCCCGTCGCCTCGACGATGCCCTCCGCGTCCTCGACCGACCGCGCGAAGCCGCCCACCGGCACCCGGAGCCCGATGCGCCGCATCGCCTCGGCGAACGCCTCGCGGTCCTCGGCCATGTGGATGGCACGCGCGTTGGCGCCGATGAGCTCCACGTCGTAGCGCTCGAGCACGCCCGAGGTGTGCAGCGCCATCGCGACGTTGAGGGCGGTCTGCCCCCCCATCGTGGGGAGCAGTGCGTCGGGCCGCTCCCGCTCGATGATGCGCTCGACCCACTCGGGCGTGACGGGCTCGATGTACGTCCGATCCGCCAGCTCGGGGTCGGTCATGATAGTGGCGGGGTTCGAGTTGACGAGGATGACCTCGTACCCCTCCTCGCGGAGCGCTTTGCACGCCTGCGTCCCGGAATAGTCGAACTCGGCCGCCTGCCCGATGACGATCGGGCCCGAGCCGATGAGCAGGATGCGGTGCAGGTCAGTCCGCTTGGGCATCGATTCCCGGCGCCACGTGCTCAAGGAACCACGCATAGGTCTGCGTGATGCCCTCGCGAAGCGGGATTCTCGGCGACCACCCGAGCGCACGGAGCCGCGACGAGTCGAGCAGCTTGCGCGGCGTCCCGTCGGGCTTCGACGCGTCGAAGGTCAGCGCCCCGCCGAACCCGACGACCTCGGCCACCATCCGGGCCAGCTTCGCGATGGTGAGGTCCTCGCCCCAGCCGACGTTGACGAAGGGCTCCTCGTCGTACCGCTCCATCAGGAAGACAAGGGCATCCGCCACGTCGTCCACCTGCAGGAACTCGCGGCGCGGCGCGCCGGTGCCCCAGATGATGACGCTGGCGTCCCCGCTGATCTTTGCCTCGTGGAACTTCCGGATGAGCGCCGGTAGGACGTGCGAACTCACGGGGTCGAAGTTGTCCCCGGGCCCGTAGAGGTTCGTCGGCATCGCCGAGATGAAGTTGCAGCTGTACTGGCGCCGAAAGCTCTCGCACAGCCTGATGGCCGCGATCTTCGCGATGGCGTAGGGCTCGTTCGTCTGCTCCAGCGGTCCGGTGAGCAGCGCCTCCTCGCGCAGCGGCTGCGGGGCCTCGCGCGGGTAGATGCACGAGCTGCCCAGGTTGAGCAGCTTCGTCACGCCGTGGTCGTATGCCGCCCGGATCACGTTGGCCGCGATCATCAGGTTGTCGTAGATGAAGTCGGCTCGGAGCGTGTTGTTCGCGACGATGCCGCCGACCCTGGCCGCCGCGAGGAAGACATAGGCCGGCCGCTCCGCTTCGAAGAACCGGCGGACCGCAGCCTGGTCGATGAGGTCCACTTCCGCACGATCGGCTAGCAGTAGATTGGAGTAGCCCCGCCCGCGCAGCGCCCTCACCAGGGCGCCGCCGACCATGCCGCGATACCCTGCGACGAGGATCTTCTCGGTCGTTCGCATGCCAGCCACGTCCCTCTTAAAATCCCGCCGAGGGTTTGATGCCGTTCCGCTGGGCGGCAATCTCCGAGTCCACCATCAGATCCACCAGCTCCGCGAAGCACACTCGTGCCTGCCAGCCCAGCTTCTCGCGCGCCTTCGACGCATCGCCGATCAGCAGGTCCACCTCCGTGGGGCGAAAGTAGCGCGGATCCACTCGCACCACCGTCGTTCCCGCACCGGCGTGCACGCCCACCTCGTCCACGCCGCTGCCGTGCCACTCCAAGGGGACCCCCGCGCGAGCGAACGCGCGCTCGGCGAACTCACGCACGGAATGCGTTTCGCCAGTCGCGATCACGAAGTCGTCCGGGGACGGCTGCTGCAGCATCAGCCACATCGCCTCGACGTAGTCCTTCGCGTGACCCCAGTCCCGCCGTGCATCGAGGTTCCCGAGGTAGAGACACCGTTCGCGCTCATCAGCGATCCGAACGGCGGCCCGCGCGATCTTGCGGGTCACGAACGTCTCGCCACGCAGCGGGGACTCGTGATTGAACAGAATCCCGGAACAGGCAAAGAGGCCGTAGGCCTCCCGGTAGTTCACCGTGATCCAGTGGGCGTAGAGCTTGGCCACGCCATAGGGGCTGCGTGGATAGAACGGTGTCCCCTCGTTCTGCGGGACCTGCCGGACAAGACCGAACATCTCGCTCGTGGACGCCTGATAGAACCGCGTCTTGGCGCCGAGCCCTAGGATTCGAATGGCCTCCAGCAATCGCAGCGCGCCCACGGCGTCCGCATTCGCGGTGTACTCCGGCGTTTCGAAGGACACCTGCACGTGGCTCTGAGCGCCGAGGTTGTAGACCTCGTCCGGCTGCGTCTCCTGAAGGATGCGGATGAGGTTCGTCGAGTCCGTCAGGTCCCCGTAGTGGAGGATGAACTGCCGTCCATCCACGTGCGGATCTTCATACAGCGGATCGACGCGCTCCGTGTTGATCAGGGAAGCCCGCCGCTTCACCCCATGGACGAGGTACCCTTTGCGGAGGAGGTAGCTCGACAAGTACGCACCGTCCTGGCCGGTCACGCCCGTGATCAAGGCCACCTTCTGGCTCATTCGGCACCTCGCACGACTAGGAGGTCTGGCTGGCGATCAGGTCGGCCAGCGTCTGCTCAAAAGGAATCGCGGCCCTCCACCCCGTGGAAGCCGTGAGCTTCGAGGGGTTTCCCACGAGATACGGGATGTCCGAAGGCCGCATCAGCTTCGGATCCGCCTCCGCGACCGCCCGGACTCCCACAGCCGCGGCAACAAGGGCGAACAGATCGTCCAACGCGATGCCCTTACCGGTGGCGATGTTGTACGTCTCGCCAGCCTCGCCCTTCTCCAGCAGTCCGACGATGGCCGCGGCGACATCCCGCACGTCGAGGAAGTCGCGCACGGGGTCGAGGTTGCCGACCTTCACGGCGTGGGCCCCGATGCTCCTCGCCGCGATGAGTCGGCGCACGAGTGCCGGCACGACGAAGCGCTCGTCCTGTCCGGGCCCCGTTTGCTGGAACGGCCGAGCGATCACCACCCGCAGGCCGGTCCGCTCGCTGGTCTCACGCGCCGCCAGTTCCGCGCCGGCCTTCGAGGCGGCATAAGGCGAAACGGGCGCGACCGGCGCATCCTCGCGCAACGGAGCCCGTGCCTTCGCGCCATACACTTCTCCAGTGGACGCGATCACCACCAGCGGGTCGGCCTCGCCGGCGAGGCGGCGCTTGCCAAGTTCGTCGAGGAGCCTGGCTGTCCCGCCCGCGTTGACTGCCCACGCGGCACCGGGGTCCCGGCGGGCATCGGCCCCGGACGACACGGCGGCAAGATGCACGACACCGTCAAAGGATCGATGCACCAGGTGCGCCACCGACGCCGGGTCGAGCAACTCGAGAGGTCTCCACTCCACCGCGTGGAGTTCTCGATCGGTCAGTAGGCCGGCCGCCGGCGCCCCGCCGGTGTCCGTGGCCCCGACGACGGCGTGACCATCAGCGAGGAGCCGCTTGACCAGCCAGTTCCCGACGAAACCGCCGGCGCCGGTGACCAGGACGGTGCTCACCCGCAGACCCGGCGCCGGCGCACTACCGCGTCCTGTCCGGTCACTCCCGTGATGAGCGCGGTCTGCATGGCGGATTCCTGCGCGGTAAGGGTGTCGGGATGCGGCCGCCGAGCGGCGCAATCCCCTTGCGTGGAACGCCTTGAACCGGGTAAACTTAACGGTTTGACGGACCGTTTTCTAGCGAGGAGATGATGGCGCGCGTCTGCGAGATCTGCGGCAAGGGTCCCACCTTCGGGAACACCGTGTCCAACGCGAACAACCGGACCACCCGCCGCTGGTACCCGAACCTGCAGACCGTCCGCACCAAGGTCGGCGGAGAGACGAAGCGCGTGCGCGTCTGCGTGGCCTGCATCAAGTCCAACAAGGTAGTGAAAGCATAGGCGTACCGGCGTACCGGCGTACCAGCGTACCGAAATCACAAGGGGACCGAAAGCGGTCCCCTTTGTCGTGGGCATGCGGTGGTGCGATGACGGTCCGCCGGTACGCCGGTACGCCGGTACGCTGGTGCGCCGGTACGCCGGTACGCCGGTACGCCGGCACGCCGGCACGCCGGTACACCCTACTCCTCCAGCAGCTCGATCCTCGCCGTGTCCGCTCCGTCGCCCACGCGGTGCCCGAGCTTGATGATCCGGGTGTAGCCGCCGGGCCGGGCCGCGAAGCGCGGGCCGTACTCCTTGAACAGCTTGGTGCTGGCCGACTTGTCCTTGATCCGCCGCTCGACCAGACGGCGCGCGTGCAGATCGCCGCGCCGGGCGAGCGTGATCATCTTCTCCGCGACCGGCCGCAGTTCCTTCGCCTTCGCCACCGTCGTCACGATCTTGCCGTGCAGGAACAGGCTCGTCGCCATGTTCGACAGGAGCGCGCGGCGATGCTCGGAGGTCCGCGAGAGCTGACGGTTCTTCGCGCGGTGCCGCATCCTACTCCTCCTTGCCCGCCTCGGATGTGACGGCCGACGGCACCGGTACCGCGCCCCAATCCAGGATCCGGAACCCGGCGTCGGTGTCTTCCCACTGCATCCCGAAGTTCAGCCGCTCGCGCAGCAGGAGGTCGGCGATCTCCTCGACCGCCTTGTCCCCCACGTTGCGCACCTTGAGGAGCTGGTCCTGGGTACAGCGCACCAGATCGCCGACCGTCCGGATGCCGGAGTTCTTGAGCGAGTTCACCGACCGCACCGACAGACCGCAGTCGTCGATCGAGCGGCCGAGCAGCGCGCGCAGCCACTCCGCCTCGTTGGAGGCGGTCGACGCCGGCTCCGCGGGCATCTCCGGGACCACGCCGAACGACACGAAGTACGAGAAGTGGTGCTGGGCCAGCGCCGCCGCGTAGGCCACCGCGTCCTCGGGCGCGATCGCGCCGTTGGTCTCGACGGTGAGCGTCAGTCGGTCGAAGTCCGTCCGCTGGCCTACCCGCGTCTCCGTCACCGTGAAGTTCGCGCGGCGCACCGGACTGTACAGGGCGTCGATCCGCACCAGGTCCACCGGCATCGACCGGTCGGCCGGGTGCTGCTCGGCCTCGACGTAGCCCCGGCCCTTGTTCACGTACAGGTCGACCGACAGAGCGCGGTCGTCCTGGATCGTGAACAGCAGATGGTCCGGGTTCACGACCCGGAGGGAACCCTGGCTGTCGATGTCCCGGGCGTAGACCGGGCCGGCCGCGGAACGGCGGATGTGGAGGATCGTCTCGTCCACCTCGGGCACCAGCACCAGCGCAAGCGTCTTGAGCCGCGCGATGATCTGGTGGACGTCCTCGACCACCCCGGCGACGGTCTGGTGCTCGTGCTGCACCCCGTCCATCCGGAAGGCCCAGACGGCCGACCCCCGCAGCGAGGACAGCAGCAACCGCCGCATCCCGTTGCCGAGGGTATGGCCGAAACCGCGCTCGAGGGGCTGGAGTCGGAACTCCGCCGCGTTCGGCGTGTCTTCCCGCTTGGTCGTCTCGACCAGCTGGGGGCGGACCAATCCCGTCAGATCGATGGTCATCGTCACTTGGAGTAGAGCTCGACGATCAACTGTTCCTCGGCGGCGATCGGGATCGTGTCTCGGGTGGGCCGTTCAGTCACGCGGCCGACCTTCAGATCGCGATCGACAACAACCCAGGATACCGGCTGGCCCTTCGAGGCCAGCAGGAGCGAGGAGGCGATGGAGTCCAGCTCGCGGCTGCCCTTCGCCACGCGGACCTCCTCCCCCGGCTGCACCAGGTACGACGGAACGTCCACGGCGCGGCCGTTCACTTCGAGGTGGCCGTGCCGCACCAGCTGGCGCGCCGCCTTCCGGCTCGAGGCGAACCCCAGCCGGTAGACGACGTTGTCCAGCCGCGATTCGAGGGCGATCAGCAGGTTGTGGCCGGTCTTGCCCTCTTCACTCTCCACCCGCCGGAAGGCGTTCCGGAACTGGCCTTCGGTGAGCCCGTAGATGCGCTTGACCTTCTGCTTCTCGCGCAGCTGCCGCGAGTACTGGGATGCCTTGCGTCGCCGGCCCGTCGCCTGGCCGTGCTGGCCCGGCGGGTACGCCCGCTTGTCCACGGCGCACTTCTCGGTGAGGCAGCGCGTGCCCTTCAGGAAGAGCTTCGTGCCCTCCCGCCGGCACAGCCTGCAGCTGGAACCCGTGTGTCGTGCCACTACACCCTGCGCTTCTTCGGGGGACGGCAGCCGTTGTGCGCGATCGGTGTCACGTCCCGGATCGACTTGATGGTGAGCCCCGCATTCGCGAGCGCCTGGATCGCGGACTCACGCCCCGACCCCGGCCCCTGCACCCGCACGTGGACCCGGCGCACGCCGAGGTTGTAGGCCTCGCGTGCCGTGGCCTCGGCGGCGACCGTCGCCGCGAAGGGCGTGGACTTCTTCGAGCCCTTGAACCCGGACTTCCCGGAGGAGCCCCACGCGACGGCGTTGCCGTGAAGGTCCGAGATGGTGATCAGCGTGTTGTTGAAGGTCGCCATCACGTGCGCGATGCCCTCGGCCTCGACGACCTTCTTGCCCCGCTTGCCCGTGGCCGCCTTGCGCGGTGCCTTCTCGCCCTCGACGGGCGCGGGCGCCGCGGCCGGCTCGGGGGCGGCCGGAACGGGAGGGGTCGGAGACTGCTGTTGTTCGTCGCTCATGGGTTACTTCTTCGCAACCGCCTTCTTCTTGCCGGCGATGGTCCGGCGCGGCCCCTTCTTGGTCCGCGCGTTCGTCCGGGTCCGCTGCCCCCGCACGGGGAGACCCCGCCGGTGCCGGATACCCCGGTAGCAGCCGATGTCCATCAGCCGCTTGATGTTCATGGCCGTCTCGGTCCGGAGCGCGCCCTCCACCTTGTGGTCGCGCTCGAGCACCTGACGCAGCCGCGACACCTCGGAATCCGACAGGTCCCGCACGCGGGTCGCGGGCGAGATGCCGGTGCGCTCGAGGATCGTGGCGGCCGCGGACCGGCCGACGCCGAAGATGGCGGTCAGACCGACCTCGATCCGCTTGTCGCGCGGAAGATCCACGCCTGCAATGCGCGCCATAGGTCAGCCCTGCCGCTGCTTGTGCTTGGAGGAGCGCTTGCAGATGACGCGAATGACGCCGCGGCGCTTCACGACCTTGCAGTGCTCACAAATCGGTTTGACGCTGGTGCGTACCTTCAAGAACCGCTCCGAAGACCGGGTGCAAGACAGACTTTAATCATAACGGGGGCCAACCGATCGGCGCAAGCGCGGACTGCCGGAACCCTCAAGGCACCAGACGCACCTCCACCAGCCGATACCCCCCTCCCTCACGCCGCCAGCCGAAGTAGAGGGTCTGCACTTGCCGAGCCCCGGTGCCGCGGACGGCGTACGTCCGCTCCACCTCCGTGAACGCCCGGGCCCCGTCCACCTCCCGCACGGAGAGGACCTGCAGCGAGATCTCCACCGCGCCGCCGGCGAACGACTCGAGCGTCTGCGCCGCCTGGGCGCGCCCGACGGGCGCAGAGGGCTCCGCCCCGTCGAGACGGATCATCACACCGGGGCTGCCCGCCACCAGCGCCGCGAAATCGTGGCGCTGCCACGCCGCGGCCGCCCGCCGCGCCGCTGCGATGAGGGAGTCCGTCTGGGGCGCGAGCGGCGACGGGGGCGCCCCGGACCCGGGGTACCCGGCGAGGAGGACCAGCAGCGCTACGGAGAGAGCCGGACCGGTCACGTCCCCATGTCCTCCAGGATCGCGAGCGCCGCGGACCGCGGATCGGCCGCCGAGGTCACCGGCCGGCCCACGACCAGCAGGTCCGCTCCCGCGGCCACGGCCTCCCGCGGAGTCGCGGTCCGGGCCTGATCCCCAGCCGCCTCTCCCGGCCGGCGTACGCCAGGCACCACGAGGAGCGTTCGCGGCCCGAGTGCCGCCCGCAGCGCGCCCAGCTCCCGCGGCGACGTCACGACGCCATCCAAGCCCGCGGCTGTGCCCAGCCTCGCGAGGCGCACCAGCTCCGCGCCCACGTCGTCCACCGTGCGCCCCACGATCTCTCCATAGGACTGCTCGTCGAGCGAAGTCAGCACGCCAACGCCCGCGAGAGCGAGCCGGCCCGCCGCCGCATCCACCGCCGCCCGCAGCATCGCCCGCCCGCCCGCGAGGTGAAGGGTCGCGAGCGATGCGCCGAGCGCGGCGGCCTGCTCCACGGCGGCGCTGACCGTGGTCGGGATGTCGTGCCACTTGAGGTCGAGGAACACGCGCCTGCCGCGCGCGACGAGATCCCGCACGATCGAGGGTCCTTCGGCCACCAAGAGCACCGGGCCGACCTTGTACCAGAGGACGGCGTCCCCGACGCGCTCCACCACCCGCAGCGCGGCGGCGCCCGTCGGCAGATCCAGCGCGACGATCAGCTCGGCCATCAGGCGCTCCCCCCGGCCAGCAGGCCGGCGAGCTCGCGGACGATCCGCTCGGGCGCGCGCGGGTCGGCGAGCGCCGCCGTGCCCACGCCGACGAGCGACGCACCCGCCGTGAGGTACTGCAGCGCATCACGCCCGCTGCGGATCCCGCCGGTGCCGATGACCGGCTTGCCCGTCGCCTCGGCCACGATGCGCACGACGCGGACCCCGATCGGCAGGAGGGGCGGGCCGCTCAACCCGCCGGTGCCGTTGCCGAGCCGGGGCCTCGGGGCGCCGTCGTGGTAGAGCAGCGCCGGCAACGTGTTGACCGCCGTGAAGCCGTCCGCCCCGGCCTCGGCGGCGCGCGTCGCCATCCGCGCGTGGTCGGGCAGAGCCGGCGAGAGCTTCACGACGAGCGCGCGGTCGGTCACTTCGCGGGCGCGGCGCACTAGGTCGGCGAGCACGGTCTCGTCCGCACCGAACTCCACGCCGCCGGCCCGCACGTTCGGGCACGAGACGTTGAGCTCGAAGGCCGTGACGATCGGTTCGGGCGCGAGGGCCCGGACGACCGCGACGAAATCGTCCACCGTGCGGCCCACCACGCTCACCAGGACGCGCGTGCTCCCGACGTGTCGCGTGAGCCACGGGAGTACCTCGCGCTGGAAGACCTCGAGCCCCGGATTGGCGAGTCCGACGCTGTTGAGCATCGCTCCGCGCAGCTCGGCCACGCGCGGAGCGGGATTGCCGGCGCGCGGCTCGACACTGACCGACTTGGTGACCAGGCCGCCCAATGCGTCGAGGTCGATCACCCGCGCGACCTCCTGCCCCATCCCGGCCGTGCCGGCCGCCAGGAGCACGGGATTCCGGAATCGCGTGCCGAACACCTCGCGCTCGAGCGCGGTCGCGGTCACCACGGCGAGCCCGTGGCCGGCGGCGGAGTGCGGGTTGGCGGCGTCGAGGGCTGGGGGCTCGGGCGCGGCTCGACGACGGGGCGGCCCGGGCGCGCCTCGCGAGGCCGGCTTTCGTCGGGTTCGGGAGCGGTCGGCTCGCGCGTGGGCCCCTCGCCGGGACGCTGCGCCCCACGCTGGGCCATGATCCGTCCCAGTGAGTCTTCCAGGGCACGGTACGCGTCCGCGTCGGCGCCCGCGGCGGCGAGCCCGAGAGCGGCCAGGCGATACGGGCTGTCGGGGTACCGCCGATCCAGCAAGGCCCGCAGCGAGTCGGCGGCGGGATGCCCTGCTGCGACCGCCGCCAGGATCCCCTTGGGCGTCCACGGCGACGCAGGGAAGCGGCTCGCCATCTCGCCGAAGGCGATCGCTGCGAGCCGCCACGAGCCGAGCGAGTCGCGCAGCAGCTCGGCGCGGGCGAACCAGCAGGCGTCCGGCGCCGAAGTTTCCTCCGCCAGCGAGTCGATCCGCCCGAGAACCCGCAGTACCGGCTGGGCCTCCCGTGCCGCGGGCCCGCCGTCCGCGACGAACCGAGCGAGCTGCTGGGACGCGGTGGAGAACTCCGACTCCGCCGTGGCGTCGGCAACCGCCAGCCGGGCGAGCCGCACGCCGCCGACACGTGCCTCGGTGCTGTCCGGCGCGCCCTGCACCGCCTGCCGGTAGCGTGCGCGCGCCGCAGCCGTGTCGCGCATCGCAAGGCGCCGGTCGCCGTCATCGAGCAGCAACCGCGCGCGCGCGCCACGGGTCAGGTCGCCGCGCGCCACGAGCTGCTCGGTCAGGCGGGCGGCGCTCTCCGCCGCGCCGAGCAGGGCGAGCGTGTCGAGGGCGCCGCGCCACTGGCCCTCGCGGTACGGACGCGATCCGATCAATGCCTCGAGTTGGGCCCGGGCGACCGTCGTATCCCGCCGCCGCAGGAGCGCCGCGACGCGGTCGAACGGCGCGATCGGCTCACGCGACGCCGTGAAGTCCGCGAGGGCCGCCTCGGTCATCCCGAGCGCCAGCAGCGCCCGCCCGCGGAACAGCCTGGCTTCAGATTCCACGCGCGGCTGAGCCAACGCGAGCGCGCTGTCGAGCTCGGCGCGCGCCACGTCGAAGCGGCGCAGCGCCAGATTCGCGCGGCCGAGCAGCGTGAGCGCCTCGGCCCGCAACGCCGGAGAGCCGGCCAGCCTCACGGCCTGCTCCAGCACCGTGGAGGCCTCGGAATAGGACTCGAGCCGCACCAGACCCCGACCGCGCAGGACCACCGCGTCGTCGGCCCAACGCGACCGCGGATGACGCGTCGCGACCGACTCCGCGTAGATCACGGCCCGTCGCCAGCGGTCGCGTGCCTCGGCGCTGCGCCCCTGCCGCTCGATCCGCTCGGCCTCCCGCGCCTCCCGATTGGCGTTGTACATCCCGTTGTAGTAAACGCAGCCCGGCGATCCGCAGAGCACCACCGCGATCACGAGCACGAGCCCCGGCAGGCGAGCGCTCACCGCTGCCGCTCGCTCGAGGGCGACGCGATCCGCCGCTCGTACTCGGCGAGGTACTCCACGACGGCATCAGCGATGGCCCGCGCGAGCCGGCGCTGACCCGACGCGCTCGTGAGGTACCGCGCTTCGTCCGGGTTGCTCCCGAAGCCGATCTCGACCAGAACCGCCGGCATGTAGCTCGTCGACAGCACGGCGAAACCGGCCTGCTTCACTCCGCGGCTCTCGCCCGGATGCACGCGTCCGAGGTCCCCCTCGATCAACTCGGCCAGGCGGCCGGACTCCCTGAGGTGCTCGTTCTGCGCGAGGTCGTTGAGGATGAAGGCGAGCGGATCCCCGCTGGGCGCGTTGGCGCTCGTCTCGAACCGCACGGACTCGTTCTCCATCTGCGCCACGCGCCGCGCGTCTTCCGTCCGCGCTTCCGCGAGGAAGTACGTCTCGAAGCCGCGCGCCCCGGCGGCGTCGCGCCAGCGGGGGTTCGCCGCGTTGACGTGGACCGAGATGAAGAGATCGGCGCCCTCGGCGCCGGCGATGCGCCCCCGGTCTCGCAGGGAGATCAGCGTGTCGCGGGCACGCGTCAGCACGACCCGCACGCCGCGCCGTCGGAGGTCATCGGCCAATTCCCGGCCGATCGCCAGCGTGACATCCTTCTCGCGCAGGAACGGCGCCTGGCCGATCGGGCCCAGCATCCCGACGTCCCGGCCTCCGTGGCCGGGGTCGATGACCACCACGCGCGCCACTCTGCGCACCGGAGCCGCTGGCGGATCGGGCGCCGGGCTCGGCGCCACGGCGGTGCTCTCCCGGGCTCCGGACGCCGACGCCGCTGCCGGCAGTTCCTCGAGCCGTTGCTGCGTGGCGTCGAAGCGGAAGCGCCCGGCGAGCAGGCGCGGCAGGAACTCCACGGCGAACTGGAGCGGGACGAAGAGCGAATCGCCGGCGAGGTACGGTGCGCCGGCCAGCACATAGATGTGGTTGCCGTAGCGGAAGTACGGGGCGTCGAGCACCAGGTCGAACCGCTGGCCGGCCACGCGCAGCGCGGTCGCGCCGGCGCGGGGCATACCGCTCTCCACGCTCAGCACCTGCGCGAGATCCGACACGCGCAGCGCGGGGAAACCCCGCGCGTTCCGCACCGAGAGGCGCCGCTGCCCTCGGGGCGAAGCGACGGTCAGGACGGTCTGGTTCCGGGCGCTCCCCGCGGCCGACGGGGCCGCGGACTGCGCGTCCGGCGCCGCTCCACCGAGGAGCGCCGAGAATGCCAGGACCGCGACGGAGACGGGCATGCTCCGCCTCAGCGACGCCGGAAGGCGCGGGCCATCTCGCGCCGAGCGTCGCGCTCCTTGATGTCCTCCCGCCGGTCGTACTCCTTCTTCCCGCGGCCGAGGGCGATCAGCACCTTGGCGTGGCGGCCGACGAAGTAGAGTTCGAGGGGCACGAGGGCCAGGCCTTTCTGCTGGACCGCGCCGATCAGGCGCCGGATCTCCCTGCGGTGCATCAGCAGCTTGCGCGACCGCAACGGGTCTGGATTGTACCGGGTGCCGGGTTCGTACGGCGGGATGTGCAGGGCCTCGAGCCAGACCTCGCCCCCGCGCACCCGCCCGAAAGCCCCCACCAGACTCGCCCGGCCATTGCGCAACGACTTGACCTCGGTGCCCGTGAGCACGAGCCCGGCCTCCCACTTCTCAAGAACCTCATAGTCGTGACGGGCTCTGGGGTTCCGGGCAATCACCCGGGGCACCTTCGGGTCGGCGGCCGACCCAGCGCGGACCGGGGCTTTGGAGGGAGAGGCCACAGGCGTCGTAAGCTCAAGATAGAAACGGATTTCCGATGGGTCAAGCGAAGGGTTGACGGGGCCGAATGCCACATCTAGCTTATCCGTCCCCGCCGGAGTGGTGGAATTGGTAGACGCGCGGCGTTCAGGGCGCCGTGGGCGCAAGCCCGTGTGGGTTCGAGTCCCACCTTCGGCACTTCAGTAGCGCGGCATAGCCGGATCCACGATCCGGGCCCAGGCCTCGACGCCGCCCCTGAGACTCCGCGCCCCCTCTATCCCAGCCGTTCGGAGTAACTGCGCAGCGGCCAGCGAACGCTGCCCGCTGTGGCAGACGGTCACCACGTCGGCGTCGCGCGGAATCTCCGCGATCCGCTGCGGCAGCTGCGTCAGCGGCATCGGGATGCTGCCCTCGATGCGGCAGATGCCCCACTCAAACGGCTCGCGCACATCGACGAGGAAGAACGGCTTCCCCGACTGCCGTTCCGCGTCCAGCGTGCGCGCGTCGATCTCGAGCGGCGCGCCGTCGTTCCCCCCGTGCTCATCCGTCATCCCGCAGAAGGCCTCGTAGTCCATCAGTTCCGTGATCTGCCGCCGCTCGCCGCACAGCGGGCAGTCGGGGTCTTTTTCCAGCGCGAGTTCGCGAAACCGCATCCGGAGCGCGTCGAAGAGGAGCAGCCGGCCGATGAGCGGATCGCCGATGCCCAGCAGCAGCTTGATCGCTTCGCAAGCCTGGATGGTCCCGACGATGCCCGGCAGCACACCGAGGACTCCGTTCTCCTCGCAGCTCGGCACCAGGCCCGGCGGCGGCGGCTCGCGATACAGACACCGGTAGCACGGCCCCCGCTCGGCCCAGAACACACCAGCCTGCCCTTCGAAGCGGTGGATCGCGCCGAACACGTTCGGCTTGCCGAGGAGCGCGCACGCATCGTTCGTCAGGTAGCGCGTCGGGAAGTTGTCGCTCCCGTCCACGACGACGTCGTACGCGGAGACGACGTCGAGCGCGTTCGCGCTGGTGAGCCGCGTCTCGTGCAGCACGAGCGCCACCTCGGGATTCGCGTCGCGGAGCCGCGCGGCGGCGGATGCGAGCTTCGGCCGCCCGACGCTCGAGGTGCCGTGCAGGACCTGCCGCTGGAGGTTGGAGAGCTCGACGACGTCGGCATCCACGAGCCCGAGAGTGCCGACGCCGGCGGACGCCAGGTAGAGCGCGGCCGGCGAGCCAAGCCCGCCGACGCCGACGACCAGCACGCGGCCCGCCTTCAGCCGGCGCTGGCCTTCGAGGCCGATATGCGGCAGACTGAGGTGCCGCGCGTAGCGACGCAACTCCTCGGGGCTGAGTTCAGGGGAAGGCGATGGCTGCACGGTCTGGGAATCTAACCGCGGTGGGACCAGCGTATGGATGCCGGCCGCGCACAGGCGGCCGGCCGGATCAGACGGCGGCGGTACTCAGGCCGATGATGTCGCGAACGACGGCCTCTTCGTGGAAGAGGTCCCCAAGCCGGATGGAGCCGAGCGTCTCGTCGATCCTGCGCTGGAGCAGCTGCCACACGGGCCGGATGGAGCACGCCGTCTTGCTGCTGCAGCGGGTGTCGGCGACGCGATGGCACTCGCAGTTGACTTCGAACGTGCCGAGCTCGGACGCGTCGACCACGTCCTTCACGGTGATATCTTCCGGCGAGCGCGCGAGCAAGTACCCGCCGCGGGCCCCACGCACGGAGCCCACCAGGCCGGCACGGCGGAGCCGCAGGAGGATCTGCTCCACGTAATCCGCCGGGAGCCTCTCCTTCTCGGCCATGTCCCGAGCGGCGACCGGACCATCGCCGGCGCGGCGGGCGAGGTGCAGACTGACGATCAGTCCGTATTCCGCCCACGTCGTTACACGCATATCGTACCTCCCTTGTCGTGTATATGGAGATGGGAGCAAGGAAAGTCAAGAATTCCAACTAGGGATTTGAGTGACCGTGAGATTGAGACTTCGAGTCGCTAATGCCGCACTCGTGGCGGGCGCCTTCCTCAGCGATCCCGCAGCGCTGGAAGGCCAGACTCCCGCTGGCAGCCGCGACGTCGTGCTGGCTACCACGACCTCGTTTCGGGATACGGGACTGCTCGACTCCCTCCTCCCGTTGTTCGAGCGAGAGACGGGGTACCACGTGCAGCCCGTGGCCGTCGGGTCGGGCCAGGCGCTGAAGATGGGGGAGCGCGCCGACGCGGACGTGCTCCTGGTCCATTCGCCGGCGGCCGAGGTGGAGTTCATGCGAGCTGGATTCGGCTCGCGGCGCCAAGTCGTTGCCTGGAACTACTTTACGATGGTCGGGCCAGCTGGCGACCCGGCCCACGTCTCGGAGGCCTCCTCGTCGGCCGAGGCTCTGCGCCGCGTCGCTTCGTCAGGGTTCGGCTTCGTCTCACGCGGCGACTCCTCGGGCACGCATCTACGTGAGCTGGCGCTGTGGGCGGCAGCTGGAGGCCGCCCCGTCTGGCCCGGCTACGTCGAAACCGGCCAGGGGATGGCGATGACTCTGCTGGTGGCGGATGAGCGACAGGCGTACACCCTTACCGACCGCGCGACACTGGCGGCGTTCCGGCGCCGCCTCGGTCTCGTGCCACTGCGCAGCCCCGAGCCGTCGCTCCTCAACGTGTATCACGTCATCGAGGTCGCCCCGGCGGGGCGCGCGCGGGTCAACCCGTTGGGCGCACGCGCGTTCGCCGACTGGATCACTTCCCCCGCCATCCAGGACCGCATCGCCCGCTTCGGCCCGGCCGGCGAAGCGCTGTTCGTGGCAGCGCGAGGACGCGAGCCTTCACCTTGAGCCGTGCCCACTCCCTACTTCTTCCGGCCAGGCACTCCGATCTCCGTCATGTCGCGGTAGTTCAGGACATCCTCGAGTTCCTTCCCCTTCAGCACGCCCTTGGCTTCGATCAGCTGCCGGACCGTCACGCCCTTGGCGAGCGATTCCTTGGCGAGCTTCGCGGCCTCGGCGTAGCCGATCTTGGGGGCGACCGCCGTGACCAGCGCCGGGCTCTGCTCGAGCCAGTGCCGGCACATCTTCTCGTCGGCCTGGATGCCGGCGACGCAGCGCTCATTCAGCACGCGGATCGCGTTGGCGAGGATACCGAGGGCGAAGAAGAGGTTGTGGGCGATGACCGGCATCATGACGTTGAGTTCGAGCTGGCCGGCCTCCGACGCCAGCGCGACGGTCTGGTCGTTGCCGATCACCTGGAAGCACACCTGGTTCACCATCTCGGCGATGCCCGGGTTCACCTTGCCCGGCATGATGCTCGACCCGGGCTGCACCGCCGGGAGGACGATCTCGGCGAGCCCGGTGCGCGGGCCGGATGCGAGCAGGCGCAAGTCGTTCGCGATCTTGTTGAGGTCGAGGGCCAGCACCCGCACTGAGCCGGAGAACGCCGCGACGTCCCCCAGTGACTGCATCAGCTGCACCAGGTCCTTGCCGACGCGCAGGTCGAGCCCGGAGATCGCCCTGAGGTGCTTCACCATCAGCGCCGGGTACTGGGGCTCGGCGTTCAAGCCCGTGCCCACGGCGGTGCCGCCGATGCCGAGGTCGCGGAGGTCGTCGGCCGCGCGGGCAAGGCGGTCCTTGTTGCGGCGGATGGTGTGGGCGTAGGCCAGGAACTCCTGGCCGAGCCGGATGGGTGTCGCGTCCTGCAGGTGCGTGCGCCCCGACTTCACGATGTGGTCGAAGTCCTTGCCCTTCGTCTCGAACGCCGCCGCGAGCCCCTCGAGGGAGTCGAGGAGCGCCGGGAGCAGGGCGAGGGCGCCGAGCCGGATCGACGTCGGGATCACGTCGTTGGTGCTCTGCGCCATGTTGACGTGGTCGTTGGGGTGCACGGGCTCGTACTCGCCGCGCTTCGCGCCGAGGAACTCGTTGGCGCGGTTCGCCAGCACCTCGTTGCAGTTCATGTTGTGCGAGGTCCCGGCGCCGGCCTGGTACACGTCCACGACGAACTGGTCGCGATGCTGGCCGCCCAGCACTTCATCGGCGGCCTTCACGATCGCGTCGGCCAGCTTGGCGTCGAGGCGGCCCGTTTCCTTGTGGGTGAGGGCGGCGGCCTTCTTGATCCAGATGACGGCGTCCACGAACGCCGGGAGGGGACGGAGCCCCGAGATGGGGAAGTTCCGGCGGGCACGCTCGGTCTGCACACCATAGAGCGCCGTTGCGGGAAGGGGAAGCTCGCCCAGCGGGTCGCGCTCGATTCGCATGTCGGCCATGGTCAGGTCCCCTCGTGTGAGGGTCGGTGGGTCTGCGGTTCTCCGCCATGGGGAGCGCGCCGGTCGCCGTCTACGGCAGCCGGCCGGAGCGGTGAAGCTCAGCGCGTCACCGCCACCCGCAACGCATCGTTGAAGCGGTTGAAGTAGTTGAACAGCCCGATCACCATCGTGATCTCGACGATCTGGCCTCCGTCCCAGTGCGCCGCGAGCGCGGCGTAGATCTCGTCGGTGACCGCGTGCCCGCTGACCGTCATGGCGTCGGCATAGGCGAGCGCCGTGGTCCACGCCGGCTCGAACACGGCGATGTCCGTCGGGCCGTCGCTGCGCACCGCGGCCAGCATCGTGTCGGTCGCACCCAGCCGCCTTGCCAAGGCGGTGTGGGACGCCATTCAGTAGCGACACTGATTGAGGTGCGAGACACGGACCGAGAGCAGCTCCTTGAGGAGCGGCGGGACGGTCCCCTCGTTCATCACCGTCCGGAAGTGCGCGATCATCGTGGCGAGATGCTGCGCGCGCGCACCGGCGGTGCGGAACATGTTGGGGATGTTGCCGCGCTCCCGGAGATAGGTCTCGAAGATGGTCCGGGCGTCGGGCGCGACGTCGTCGGGCCCCAGAGCGGGAAGACGGGGATCAGCCATCGGGACCTCCTGGGGCGGTACGGGCATCCACGCCGGGCACGAGCCGCACGAACGGGTTGTGGGCCTTCTCAGCGCCGATGGTCGTCGCTGGGCCGTGCCCCGCGTACACGACGGTGTCGTCGGGCAGGGCGTAGAGCGTGTCGCGGATGCTGGCCAGCAGCGTCCCGGCATCGCCGCCCGGCAGGTCCGTGCGGCCGATCGAGCCCGCGAAGAGCACGTCCCCGACGAAGACCACGCCGTGCCCCGCGAGACTCACGCTCCCCGGCGAGTGGCCGGGTGTGTGCAGCACGTCGAAGGACAGCCCGCCCACGCGCGCCGGTTCTCCCGCCGCGAATTCCCGGTCCGGCGGCGGGAGTGGGTCGAGCCGGAGGCCGAACGCCATCGCCTGGGAGGGCGCGTGGTCGTAGAGGGGGCGGTCGCCGGGGTGGAGCCACACCGGAGCCCCGGTCGCCGTACAGACCGCCGCGATGCCGGCGACGTGGTCGAGGTGGGCGTGCGTGAGCCAGATGGCGCGGAGAGTCCAGCCCTCGGTCCTGAGCCGCGCGAGGAAGAGGTCCGCCTCTTCGCCGGGATCCACCGCCACCGCCTCCCGGGTCTGGGGGTCGGCCACGAGGTAGCAGTTTTCGGCGAACGCGCCGTTCGTCAGCGCGACGATGCGGGGTTCAGCCAACGGCCTTGCCGGCTTTCAGCTGGTCGAGGTACTTCGAGACCGCAATGGCCGCGGTGGTGGCGTCTCCAACGGCGGTAGTGACCTGACGCGTGAGCTGTGCCCGTACGTCGCCCGCCGCGAAGAGCCCTGGGATGGAGCTCATCATGTTGGCGTCGGTGATGAAGTAGCCGCCCTCGTCGTGGGTGAAGTGCCCCTTCACCACGCCGGTGTTGGGTTTGAAACCGACGAACACGAACACGCCGCCCACGGGCAGCTGGGAGGTCGCGCCGGTCCCGACGTTCTGCAACGCGAGGTGCCGCACCGCGCCGCCGTCTCCCTCGATGCGCTCGACGACCGAGTCCCAGACCACCTCGATCTTGGGGTTCGCGAAGACCCGCTGCTGGATGATCTTCGAGGCCCGGAACTCGTGCCGGCGGTGGACGATGTGAACCCGCGACGCGTAGCGCGTGAGGAATTCCGCCTCCTCGCACGCGGCGTCACCGCCCCCGACGACCGCCACGACCTCGCCGCGGAAGAAGTGCCCGTCGCACACCGCGCAGTACGAGACGCCCTTCCCCACGTACTCCAGCTCGCCCGGCACGCCGAGCATCACCGGCGTGCCGCCCGCCGTGAGGATGACCGCGGGCGCCTCGTATGGCTCGCCGCTCTCCGTCGTGACGGTGAACCAGCCGTCCGGGCGCCGCTCCACCGCCGCCACGGCGTCGGTGACCAGTTCGGCGCCGAACTTCAGCGCGTGCTGCGTCATCTTCTCGGCCAGCTCGAAGCCGCGAATGGACTCGAAGCCGATGTAGTCCTCGATCAGGTCGGTGTTGAGCAGCTCGCCGCCGGGCACACCCTTCTCCAGGACGAGGGTCTTCAGCATCGAGCGGCCGCAGTAGAGCGCCGCGCACAGCCCGCCCGGCCCGGCACCCACGATGACGACATCGTACGTCTTCATGGACTCACGATCCTCTTGGCGATCACGTTCGCTTCCCAGTGGGGCGGCCCATCCGCCGTCGAGTCCACCGTCAGCGCACCCGCCGCCCGCCGTCCACGACGAGCGTCGAGCCGGTGATGAAGTCGCTCTCGAGCAGGAAGAGCACGGCGTTCACCACGTCGTCCACGCGTCCCAGGCGCCGCAGGGGCGTGGTATCGAGGATCCGCTGCGCCGCGGCGTCGTCCCAGCCGACCGGGAGCTCCACGGGCCCGGGCGCCACCGCGTTCACGCGGATCCCCGGAGCGAGCGTCTTGGCCAGATTCTCGGTGAGCGCCACGACGCCGGCCTTGCTGACGCAGTGCACGGGGTAGTCGCGCCACCGCTCGAAGGCGGCGACGTCCGCGACGTTCACGATGGCGCCACCCCGCTCGCCGAACACCGCGGCCGCCCCCTTCGCGACGAAGAAGGTGCCGCGCAGGTTGAGGTCCATCGTGCGGTCCCAGTCCTCCGGGGTCACCTCGGCGAGCGGGCGCCGCTCCATGATGGCGGCGCTGGCCACCACGATGTCGAGAGCGCCGAGCGCCTCGCGGGCCCGCTCCGGGAGCGCCTCGGCCTCCTCGGCGACCGAGAGGTCCGCTCGCAAGGTCGGCGCGCGGACGCCCATCACCTCGAAGTCCATCGCGGTGGACCTGGCGCCCGTCTCGGAGTGGAAGTAGTGCAGAGCGACGTGGACGCCGCGCTTGGCGAGGCCGAAAGCGATCGCCCGGCCGACGCGCTGGCCGGCACCGGTGACCAGCGCCGACCCGCCCTTCAGCTCCACGCGTCTAGACCTCGCCGTGCGCAACGGGCAGCACGTGTCCGGTGACGCCCGAGGCGAGGTCCGACGCCAGGAACATCACCGCATTGACGATCTCGGCCACCTGGACCCAGCGTGCTTCGGTGTCCTCGCCCATCGCCTCGAGGTTGTCGCCGGTCCGCGCGAGGCCCGGCGCCACCGCGTTCACCCGGATGCCGTGGTCCCGCAGCTCGAGCGCGAGGCTGCGCGTCAGGGCGGCCACGGCGGCCTTGGCGGCGGAATAGGCGGCCATCTGGGGCCGCGCGAGGAGGGCTGTGACGGAGGCGAAGTTCACGATCGAGCCCCGGCGCTGGGACACCATCACCTTCGCCGCAGCGGCCGAGACCAAGTACGTCGTCTTCACGTTGACGTCGAACTCGCGGTCGAGCACGCCGGTGTCGGCCTCGACCATCGGCCCGACAGCGGTGAGCCCACCCGCCGCGTTGATCACGACATCGAGCCGGCCGTAGGTCTGCAGGGCCTGCTGCACGCACCACTGCGCCACGTCGGGTTCGGTCAGGTCGCCCGCGGCGGCCTTCGCCGGGATGCCGGCGGCCTGAAACTCCTTGGCGCGCGTGGCCACGCCCACCGTGTTGATATCGCACACGACCAGCTTGGCCCCCGCCTGACCGAAGGCGAGCGCCACCGCGTGGCCGATCTGGCCCACGCGGTTCACGCCGGTGACGAGGACGACCTTGTCGCGGAAGTCGTAGGCCGGGCCGAGATGCATGGGGCTACTCCAGGGGTTCGAGGATCTCGTCGGCGTCCGGTACGCCGCGCTGCGCGAAACGCACGCGGCCGTCGGTGCCGATGAGGTAGACGGTGCGCAGCGGCCAGTGGCTTCCCGGGCGGAGCGCGCGGCGGATTCAGCCGGGGGTGAACTCCGGCGCCGGATCGCCGACCGCGAGCGGGGCGAATCCGCCCCTACGCCCGAACATAGCCGAGTTCCGGCGAGGTCCAGGCCGGCTGGCTCTGCCTCAGGTAACCGGTGAGTTCCGCGTCGGTCAGCTCGCGGAGCGCGAGGCTCCGGCTTCGGCTGCCAAGGGGCGAGAAGCGCGCGATCCGCCGCTCGCGCGAGCCCTCGGTGGTATCGCGCTCGAAGAGGAGCGGGAACTCGTCCCGCTCGTACACGGTGAAGCGGCCGGCCATGGACACGGTCCAGGTGGTGCCGTCCACTGTGATGGTGCGCTCGGTCATGCGTCGTCCCCCTCCAGGGGATACTCGACGAGGGACCTCACCGGCTCGAAGCGGCGGGCCAGCGAGCGCAACTCGCCGATCTCGTCGCCGAAGATCGGTGCCGGGCCGCCCTCCGAGGGATCCGGGAGCGGGCCCTCCAAGAACAGCGTGATCTCGCTCGGATGGATCTCGTTGCGGTACGCCCAGCAACGGTAGCCCGCCGCCTCGGCCTTCCGGCGCGCCGAGCGGAGCAGCTCGTCCACGCGGGGCTCGGTGCCCGGCGTGGGATCGAAGATGAGCACCAGCAGCTGCCGGATCAGGCCGCGCCCTCCGGGAACTCCTGGAGCTGTTTCTTGAGGTCGGCCATGAACCGGTCGGCGTCGGCGCCGTCCACGACGCGGTGGTCATAGGTCAGGCCGAGCATCATCAGGAGCCGCGGCGCGATGACGTCGGTGCCGTCGTCCAGCGTGACGACCTTGGGGCGCTTCTCCACCGCGCCGACGCACAGGATCGCGACCTGCGGCTGGTTGATGATCGGCGCGCCGACGTACGACCCGAAACCGCCCGGGTTGGTGATGGTGAAGGTGCCCTGCCGGACCTCGTCGGGCTTCAGTTTCTTGGCACGCGCCCGGTCGGCGAGATCGCGCATGCCCCGCGCGACGCCGAAGAGCGAGAGTTCGTCGGCGTTCCTCAGCACCGGTACGATGAGGCCCCAGTCGAGGGCCACGGCGATGCCGACGTTCACCGGCTGCCGGTAGATGACGGTGCCGCCCTGCACCGCCGCGTTGAGGATGGGGTGGCGGCGCAGCAGGTCGGCGACGGCCTTCACGATGAAGCCGAGGAACGTCAGCTTGGCCCCGCGGGTCTCGAAGGAGGCCTTGTGCTGCTCGCGCAGCCGGGCGATGCGCGTCATGTCGACCTCGTAGAACGACGTGACGTGGGCCGAGGTGCGGCGCGAGAGCACCATGTGCTGCGCGGTGAGCATCCGGATCTTCGACATCGGCTCGACGCGGTCGCCGGGCCACGGCACCGCCGCCCACTGCGTGTCCTCGACGCCCGCCGCCATCGCGAGCAGAGGAGCCACCGGCGCGGGCGCCCCGCCTTCGATGACGCCGAGGATGTCCTTCTTCGTGACGCGGCCGGCGTGGCCGCTGCCCGGGATGGACGCGATGTCGAGGTCGTGCTCCGCCGCGAGGCGGCGCACGAGCGGCGTCGAGAGGCGGCGCAGGCGATCGTCGGCCGTTTCGGCGGCGCCGTCGTGCCCGCCGGCAGCCGGCGCAGGAGCGGCGGGAGTGGCCACCGGCATCGGCGCCGTGGAGGGCTGGGCCGGAGCGGCGACCGACGCGGCGGCGCCCTGCTCCGTCTCGATCACGGCGACCACCGTCTGCACCGGGACGGTCTGTCCCTCGTGCACGGCGATCTCCGCCAAGACACCGGCGGACGGCGCGGGGATCTCCGCGTCCACCTTGTCGGTCGAGATCTCGAAGATCGGCTCGTCGCGCTTCACCTCGTCGCCGACCTTCTTCATCCATCGCGACAGCGTGCCCTCAGCGATGGACTCGCCCAGCTGGGGCATGATCACGTCAACCCTGGCCATCGCCTACTCCATATGCGGAGCCGTCAGCCATCAGCCGTCAGTCGTCAGTCCAGAAGGCGTCGCGCTGCTTTGTCGCGCTTGAAGATGCTGGCGCCGGAGGGAGAGTCAAGGCGCTAGATTGCAGTGTGAGAGGTGATGGGTGATGGGTGATGAGTGATGGCCAATGGGTGATGGGTGATGGGTGATGGGTGATGGGTGATAGGGAGAGGACAATGACGAATGTTACGCTCGCCATTCAGGGAATGACCTGCAACCACTGCGTGATGCGGGTCCGGAAGGCGCTGGCGGGTGTGCCCGGGGTCCACAAGGCCGTGGTGACGCTCGAGCCAGGCCAGGCCAAGGTCGAATACGACGACTCCGCCTCGACCGCGGACGCGATGACCGCCGCTGTCGTGAAGGCGGGCTACAGCGCGAGGGCCGTCGGCTAGTACGCGCCGCGCACCAGGTGGGAGGGCTCCTCCATCTGGTGCAGCTCGCTGAGGAACCGCTTCACGCGTTTGTCGAGTTCCGACTCGCCCACCGCCGCGGTCGCGAGATCGACGCGCGTGTGGTGCCCGCCCTCGACCTCCACGTTCAGGTCCACGTGCCCGAGCGGGCCCGTGTACCGCGCGTGGTCGCCCTGCCCCACCTGCGCGGTGCAGCCGCGCGCCGCGAAGTACTTCCCGGCGAACTCGAGCACGGCCTCGGGGGCGCAGTGGGCGCGGTAGAAGTACCGCATCGGTGTTCCGCTATCTCACGGTGAAGGGGATCGTGGCCCGAGTGCGGTCCCAGGTGAGCGTGAGCACCCCACCCTGACCCTGCGCGTCCACGGCGATCGTGAAGATCTCGACCGGCTCGGCGAGCGTGCCGACCGACAGCGGGACGCGGCCGAGGTCGCGCGCCGAGTCGTACGCCGTACCCCACTGCCCCGCCTGGCTGTTGACGATGAGCTGCCAGCCGGCCTGGGTGGGCAGCGTAAAGAGCGTGTACGTGCCCGCGGGCAGGCTCAGTCCAGCGAACACCAGCTCGCGATCGGTCCGCAGCTGCGTGGCCGCGTTGGCGCCCGTGCGCCACACCTGGCCCCACGGCACGACGTTGCCGAAGATCTCGCGCCCCCGCTTGTGCGGCCGGCCGTAGTCCACCAGCAGGTTCGCGCCGGCGGCGCTCGCCCGGACGGTGTCGCGCGGGGAGAGCGTGCCCATCGCCTGGCCCTGCGCATCGCGCGCCGCCCACGCCGCGGCGAGCACCGCCACGTCCGCGGTCGGCAGCCGCTCGAGCTGGATCTGCTGCGTGGTTCCGGGGGCGTGCAGGCCCAGGATGCGGCCATTCCGGTCCACCCGCACGCGGAACGCGTTCATCAGCACCGAGTCGCGCCCGAGGCGCTTGAGCGTGACCGACGACGACGCCCGCGCTCCCACCGAGTAGGTCGGCACTCTGATGCTGTCGCCGCGATCCCGCCGCATGCGCATCGTGAGCAGTTCGTGCGGCCCGTAGGCGCCGCCCAGGAGCATCGCTGTGCCCGCGGGTGCGCCGACGGTGGAAGTCTGCACGCTGACGCCCGTGACCTCGACGCGGATGCTGTCGCCGACGAGCGTGGCGACGGCGCGCTGCAGGGGCGTCGCGTCGGCCGGCGCCGCGGGGTTGTGCGTGGAGATCTCGAAGCGTGTCACAGTGCCGCTGGGGCCGAGGTCCGCGGCGTAGCGGCGGAGGACGGTGCGCGGGCTGCGGGTGACCAGCTCGCCCTCGAGCCGCGTGGCGCTGCGGCTGAAGCGCTCGACGGCCACGGTATCCACACCGAGTCGCACGACGAACGCGGCGCTCTCGGGCGCACCCTGCGCCGCGAGGGAGGCCGGCGACGCGGCGGCGAGGACGAACGCGACGGTGGCGGCGAGGACGAGGTGGCGCATGGTTCGGTCTCCGGATCCGGGGTCAGGTGGAAAAGGTCGGTTCGAAGCGGCGGAGCCGCAAGCTGTTGGTGACTACCGCGACGGACGAGAACGCCATCGCGGCGCTGGCGAAGACCGGTGAGAGGAGCAGCCCGGCCAGCGGGTAGAGCGCCCCCGCGGCGATGGGGATGCCCAGCACGTTGTAGGCGAAGGCCCAGAAGAGGTTCTGGCGGATGGTGCGCATCGTGGCGCGGGCCAGCTCGATCGCGGTCACCGCCGCGCGCAGGTCGCCCGTGAGCAGGGTGATCTCCGCCGCCTCGATGGCGACGTCGGTCCCGGTGCCGATGGCGATGCCGACGTCCGCGGCGGCCAGCGCCGGGGCGTCGTTGATGCCGTCGCCCACCATCGCCACGCGCTTGCCGGCGGCCTGCAGCCGCTTGACGACCTGCACCTTGCCGGCGGGCAGCATCCCCGACTCCACCTGGTCGATGCCCACCTCGCCGGCGACCGCGATGGCCACCTTCCGCATGTCGCCCGTGACCAGCACGACCTCGAGCCCCATCCGGAGGAGCTTCCGCACGGCGCCGACGGCCGAGGGCTTGATGGGGTCCGCGAGCCCGAGCAGGCCCAGCGGCCGGCCGTCGAGCGCAACCAACACGGGCGTGCGTGCCCGGGCCGCCAGGGTGTCCACGGCGTCGGTGAAGGGGCCGATGTCCACCCCCAGTTCGATGAGGAACGCGGCGCTCCCGACCGCCACCCGGTGCGCGCCGAGCAGCGCGGTGGCCCCGCGACCCCGGTGCGCCTCGAACTCCGCGACCTCGGGGATCTCGAGACCCCGCTCGGTGGCGGCACGCACGATGGCCGCGCCGAGCGGGTGCTCCGAGTGGCGCTCCACGGCCGCCGCCACCGCGAGGATCTCCGCGCGCTCCGCCTCGCTCGCCGCGGCGGGTGCGCCCGGGCCGCGGGCCGCGAGGAGATCCACGACGTCCGGCCGGCCCGCCGTCACGGTGCCCGTCTTGTCGAGGATGACGACGTCGAGACGCGACGCGGCCTCGAGCGCGTCGCCGCCCTTGATGAGCACGCCGCGCTCGGCGCCGCGCCCCGTGCCGACCATGATGGCCGTGGGCGTGGCGAGCCCGAGGGCGCAGGGGCACGCGATGATGAGAACGGTGACGAAGCTGACCGTCGCGAATACGGCGGCAGGCTGCGGGCCGAAATCGAACCACAGGATGAACGCGAAGATCGCCACGGCGATCACGACGGGCACGAAGACGCCGGCGATGCGATCGGCGAGCCGCTGGACCGGCGCCCGGCTGCCCTGGGCCTCCTCCACCATCCGCACGATCTGCGCGAGCACCGTGTCGCGCCCGACCCGGGTAGCCTCGAAGGCGAACGCGCCCGTGCCGTTGATCGTCGCTCCGGTGACGGCGGACCCTTCGGTCTTCGCCACCGGGATGGACTCGCCCGTCACCATCGACTCGTCCACGGCGGACCGGCCGCTGCGCACGATGCCGTCCACCGGGACCTTCTCGCCGGGCCGCACGCTGACGAGGTCGCCGACCAGCACCTCGTTCACGGGGACCTCCAGCTCGACGCCGTCGCGCACGACGCGCGCCAACCGCGCCCGGAGGCCCACCAGGCGGCCGATGGCGGCCGAGGTGCGGCCCTTCGCCCGCGCCTCGAGCAGGCGGCCGACGAGGATGAGCGCCACGATGGTGGAAACCGCCTCGAAGTACACGTCGGCCGGCAGGCCGGCCCGCGTGAACACGCCCGGCGCGAAGGTCGCCACCGTGGAGTAGAGCATCGCCGCGCCGGTGCCCACGCCGATCAGCGTGTTCATGTCCGCGCTGCGGTGGCGGAAGGCCCGCCACGCGGCCACGTAGAAGTGCGCGCCCGCCCAGAAGACCACCGGTAGGGTGAGGACGAAGACGACGATCTTGAGCGTCTGCGGCGCGAGCGCATAGAGCCACGGCAGCGCACGCCCGAGGGCGTGGTGGAACGGCATGAGGAGCCGCGTCAGGAGGTCGGCGCTCCCGGTGGTCGCGCCGGCCATCAGCGGCATCGAGGCGACCATCGCGACGAGCGCGACGGCGCCCGCTACCGCGGCCCGGGCGGCGAGCCGGCGCACCTCCCGTTCCCTCAGCAGGCGCTCCCGTTCGACGGGATCGGCCTCGACGACCGGCGCGGCGACCACGAACCCCGCCGCGGTGACGGCGTGCTCGAGGCGCGCCACCGGCACGAGCCCAGGGACATACGTCACCCGCACGGTGTCGGCGGCGCGGTTCGCGGCCGCGGCAAGCACGCCCGGCACCACGGCGAGGGCCGCCTCGAGGGGCTCCACGTCCGGGAGGAATCGGAGGTCCTCCACGGCGATCGACACGCTCTCGGTGCCGACGTCGTAGCCGGCCGCGCGGATCGCCGCGACGAGCGCCTGGGGCGTCACGGCGCCGCGCTCGAGTTCCACCGTCGCCTTGTTGGTGGCGAGGTTCACCGCCGCGTCGCGCACGCCCGGCATCCCGGCGAGTTGCCGCTGGACGCGGGAGACGCACGCCGCGCAGGTCATCCCCACGACGGGGAACGCCACGCGGACGGCGCCCGAGGCGCCCGACTCCGACGGTGCGGCCAAGGGCGCGCCGAGGCTCACCGGCGGCCTCCGTCCTGCGGCGAGCGCTTCTCGGGGGGCACGAGGAAATACCACAGCACCCACCCGATCGCGGCGAAGCCCAGGAGAGTCACGAGGAGTCTGGCAGTGTCCATCCCGCTCCAATATCGCCGGCGCCGGGCCGCCAACGAAACGGCGCCCCACCCCCCCGGGAGGGCGCCGTCCGCCGGCGGAGTCCCGCCCGTGCCGGGACGCGCCCGGCCTAGGCCTCGATGCGCATCTTGTAGAACGACCGGTACACGAACACGACGGCCACGGCGAAGAACGTCACGGCCAACGCGTGGGTGAACGTCGCGCTCCGCTCCGCGGTCAGATAGACGCCGAGCTCCACGGCGAGCAGGCCGAAGAGGGTCGTGAACTTGATCACGGGGTTCATCGCCACCGACGAGGTGTCCTTGAACGGATCGCCGACGGTGTCGCCCACGACCGACACGGCGTGAAGCTCCGTGCCCTTCATCTTGAGCTCGGTCTCCACGATCTTCTTCGCGTTGTCCCAGGCGGCGCCGGCGTTGGCCATGAAGATGGCCTGGAAGAGGCCGAAGATCGCGATCGAGATCAAGTACCCGACGAAGAAGAACGGGTCCACGAACGCGAAGGCCAGCGTCGAGAAGAAGACGGTGAGGAAGATGTTGAACATCCCCTTCTGCGCGTACTGCGTGCAGATCTCGACGACCTTCGTGCTGTCCTCGACTGAGGCGCGGGTCGAGCCCTCCAGCTTGATGGTCCGCTTGATGAACTCCACCGCACGATAGGCGCCGGTCGTCACGGCCTGGATCGACGCGCCGGTGAACCAGTAGATCAGCGCACCGCCGGTGATGAGTCCCAGGAGGAACGGCGGATTGAGTATCGAGAGCTTGTCCATCCCCGTGGTCAGGCCGTGCGTGAGCGCCATGATGATCGAGAAGATCATCGTCGTGGCGCCCGTGACCGCGGTGCCGATGAGCACCGGCTTCGCGGTGGCCTTGAACGTGTTCCCGGCCCCGTCGTTCTCCTCCAGCAGCTCCTTCCCGATGGTGAAGTCGGGGGTGAAGCCGAAGTCCTTCTCGATCTCCTGCGCGATGCCCGGGATCGTCTCGATCATCGACAGCTCGTAGATCGACTGGGCATTGTCGGTCACCGGGCCGTAGGAGTCCACGGCGATGGTGACCGGGCCCATCCCCAGGAAGCCGAACGCGACGAGGCCGAAGGCGAACACCGCCGGGGCCTTCATCAGCGAATCGAGGCCCAGGGTGCTGACGGCATACGCGGTGGCCATCAGCGCGACGATCGTGATGCCGAGCCAGTAGGCCGAGAAGTTCCCCGCGACGAGGCCCGAGAGGATGTTCAGCGAGGCCCCGCCCTCGCGGGAACTCGTCACCACTTCCCGCACGTGCCGGGAGTGCGTGGAGGTGAAGATCTTGACCAGCTCGGGGATAATGGCGCCGGCGAGCGTGCCGCAGGTGATGACCGCCGAGAGCTTCCACCACAGGCTGGTGTCGCCATTGATGTCCGGGATGATCGCCTTGGAGAGGACGAAGGTCAGCGCCGCCGACACGAGCGACGTCAGCCACACGAGCTGCGTGAGCGGCGACTCGAAGTTCATCTTCTTCGCGGCCCCGTAACGCGCCCTGGCCGCCGCCTGGTTGATGAGGTAGGACCCGCCGGAGGCGAGCACCATCATCACGCGCATCAGGAAGATCCACACCAGCAGATTCACCTGCACCGCCTGCTCCGGCACGGCGAGCACGATGAAGGTGATCAGCGCCACGCCGGTGACGCCGTAGGTCTCGAAGCCGTCGGCCGTCGGGCCCACCGAGTCGCCCGCGTTGTCGCCCGTGCAGTCGGCGATGACGCCGGGGTTGCGGGCGTCATCCTCCTTGATCTTGAAGACGACCTTCATCAGGTCGGAGCCGATGTCGGCGATCTTCGTGAAGATGCCGCCGGCGATCCGCAGGGCGGCCGCGCCGAGCGACTCGCCAATGGCGAAGCCGAGGAAGCACGCACCCGCGACGTCGCGCGGGATGAAGAGGAGGATGGCGAGCATGAAGAGCAACTCGACCGAGATGAGCATCATCCCGACGCTCATCCCCGCGCGCACGGGGATCTCGTAGCACGGGAACGGCCGGCCCCGCAGGCTCGCGAAGGCGGTGCGCGAGTTGGCCAGCGTGTTGATGCGGATGCCGTACCAGGCCACGCTGTAGCTGCCGGCCATCCCGATGAGCGCGAACAGCAGGATCGTCAGGATCTTCGGCAGGGCGAGACCGGTGAGCGTGAAGTACGCCACCATCACCGCGCTGATGAACACCAGCAGGACCAGCAGGAACTTGCCCTGCTGGATCAGGTAGGATTTGCAGGTCTCGTAGATGAGATCGGAGATCTCCGCCATCGCCTGGTGGACCGGGAGCCGCTTCACGCCGGCGTAGGTCCACGCTCCGAACAGGAGTCCCAGCACGCACGCCACCAGCCCCGAAAGGAGGATCTGGTGGCCGGTGAAGCCCAGGAAGGCGCCGGTATCGAGGTCCGGCAGGAGGAGATTGACTTCGCCGCCCGGGCGGTGGTCCTGCATCGCCATCGCTGGAATCATGTCAGTCCTCGTAGTACTCGATGCCCAGGTGGGTGATCTGGTCCTCGCCCATCAGCCAGCGCAGGGTGTTCTTGAGCTTCGTCTGCTGGATGAAGAGGTCGTGCTCGGGACTGAGCCCCGGCGCCGCCATCGGGCTCTTGAAGTAGAACGACAGCCACTCCTGGATGCCCTTCATCCCCGCGCGCCGCGCCAGGTCGCTGAGCAGCGCGAGGTCCAGCACGATCGGCGCCGCGAGGATCGAGTCGCGGCACAGAAAGTCCACCTTGATCTGCATCGGATAGCCGAGCCATCCGAAGATGTCGATGTTGTCCCAGCCCTCCTTGTTGTCCCCACGCGGCGGGTAGTAGTTGATCCGCACCTTGTGGTAGACCTTGCCGTAGAGGTCCGGGTACATCGCCGGCTGGAGGATGTGCTCGAGAACGCCGAGCTTCGACTCCTCCTTCGTCTTGAACGACTCCGGGTCGTCCAGCACCTCGCCGTCGCGGTTGCCGAGGATGTTGGTCGAGTACCAGCCGGCGAGCCCGAGCATCCGCGCCTTGAGCATCGGCGCGAGCACGGTCTTCATCAGCGTCTGGCCGGTCTTGAAGTCTTTCCCCGCGATGGGCAGGCCCCGCTCCGCGGCCAGCTCCTGCATCGCCGGGAAGTCCACGGTGAGGTTCGGGGCGCCGTTGTTGAAGGGCACCCCCTCCATCAGCGCGGCCCAGGCGTACAACATCGAGGGCGCGATTGCGGGATGGTTGTCGAGCATCCCCTGCTCGAACGCCTTCAGCGACGCGTGCACCGCGCCCGGCTGGATGAAGATCTCCGTGGATGCGCACCAGACCATCACGAGGCGGTCCAACTCGTTCGCCGCCTTGAAGCCCCGGATGTCCTCACGCAGCTGCTCGGCGAGGTCGCGCTTGGTCCTGCCCTTCTTGACGTTGGTGCCGGTGAGCCTCTTGACGTAGAACTGGTCGAAGACCGCCGGCATCGGCCGGATGCCCTTGAGGAAGTCGGCGATCCGCTCGATGTGCTTCTCCTCGAGCACGCCGGCCTTCGTCGCGGCGGTGTACGCGTCGTCGGGGATCGGGTCCCACCCGCCGAAGACGAGGTCGTCCAGCCGGGCGAGCGGCACCAAGTCGCGGATCTTCGGCGCGCGGTTGTCGGTGCGCTTGCCCAGCCGGATGGTGCCCATCTGGGTCACCGAGCCGATCGGCAGCGCGTAGCCGCGGCGGACGCTCTCGACGCCCGCCATGAAGGTCGTGGCGACCGCTCCCATCCCGGGCATGAGCACGCCGAGGCGGCCCTTGGCCGGCTGGATGGCGCGGGCAGCTGTGGACATCACGCGATCAGTGTCCTTTCACGAGGGGGTCGGTGAACGACGGCAACGGCGCGACCGTGTCCGTGGTCTCCGGCGCCCCGCCGGCCGTCAGCCGGTGGACGTGCGCGACCCGCTGGATGACGGTGATGGCGTTGGCGACCGCGAGTAGGGCCATCAGCACGAGCAGGAGCCAGCCGTGCGGGCCGGCGCCGAAGATGAGCGCCGGGACGCCGAGGCCGATGATGCGCTCCGGCCGCTGGGCGATGCCCACCTTGCACTCTACCCCCAGTCCCTCGGCGCGGGCACGGGTGTAGGAGACGAGGAACGCGCCCACCAGGGTGAGGAGCGACACGCCGAGGCCGAGGATCGGCCAGCGCTGGCCGGAGGTGGTCACGAAGTAGATGGCGATCCCGGCGAACAGCACCGCCTCGCCGAGGCGGTCCAGCGTCGAATCGAAGAAGGCACCGAACACCGTGGTCATGCCGCTGCGCCGGGCCACCTTGCCGTCGAGCATGTCGAGGAGGCCCGAGATGAGGAGCCAGAAGCCACCCAGCCTCGGGAACCCCGCGCCGAACGCGGCGCCCGAACCCAGCAGGACGACCGCGCTCACGACGGTGATGGCGTTGGGCTGGACACGCCACCGAATCAGCCAGTCCGCGACCGGATCGACCAGGTCGGAAAAGACCGTCCGCACGGAGGCGGGAATGAGCGTAAGGCGGCGTCTGTTCATAGCTTAGGCAGCATAGAAAGCTAACCGGGCCGGGAGGGTCACACAACAGGTGAGAGGGTCAGAGGTCAGAGGTGAGAAGAGACTGGAGACGGAGCGCCGCGTCCCCTCTCACGGTTGTTGCTCGATAACCGGCGGCACCCTATCGGTAGAGCAGATACGGCCGGCGGCGGGCGAGGAATGCCCGCACCTCATCCGGCCACTCGACCTTTCCGCTCATCGCACGAACGCCGAGGCGGCGAGCGACGCCGACGCTGTCGATGCGGAGCTGGCCAGGGTGGACCTCGCCGATCACCTGCAGCAGCCGGAGCGACTCGCGCACCGGATCGCCACGCACGCGGTCGAACGCGGCGAACTGCACGCCGTTCACGAGCGTGTCGCCGTACTTGCCGTCGCCCGGGTCCCGCGGCGTGAACCGCACGGTCAGCAGCCGTACGCCGAAGCGCGCATCCATCCGCTGCGCGACGCGGCGCGCGTCGAGCCACGGGGCGCCGACCTGGCGGAACGGCGCATCGGTGCCGCGTCCGCTCGAGAGATTGGTGGCCTCGAAGAGGACGGTGCCCGGGTACCAGGAGAGGGCGCCTATGTCAGGTAGATTCGGCGAGGGCCGCACGAACGGCAGGCCCGTCTCGTCGAGCCACTGGCAGCGGCGCCATCCGCTGACCGGCACCACCACGAGGTCGGCGCCGATGCGCAGCTCGGCGTTGGCGAACCGCGCCAGCTCGCCCATCGTCATCCCGTGGCGGAGCGGTACCGGCAGGGGGCCGATGAAAGACGCGTAGGTGGTGTCGAGGAGCGGGCCCCGCACCACGCAGCCGATGGGGTTCGGGCGGTCGAGGACGAGGATGCGCTTGCCGGCCATGCGCGCCGCGCGCATCGCCAGGATGGTGGTCGTGACGTAGGTCCACGTCCGCGTACCCACATCCTGGAGGTCCACCACGAGCACGTCCACCTGCGCGAGCTGCTCGGCCGTCGGTGCTCCTCGACTCGACCCGTAAAGGCTGTAGATTGGGAGACCGGTGGCGATGTCCACACCATCCGCGATGGGCTCACCGGGCCGGGCGAGACCGCGGATTCCGTGCTCCGGAGCGAACAGAGCCGTGAGGCGGACTCCGGGGAAGCGGGTCAGGCGGTCGATGGTCGGAACGCCGTTGCGGTCGATGCCGCTCTGGTTGGTGATGAGGCCGACACGCCTGCCGACCACCAGCTGGGCGGAATCGGTGAGCAGGACGTCGATGCCGGGGCGGACACGGCCGACCCGGCGTTGCCGGACGGTGGAATCCGCGGTGCGGCGGCGCGTCGCCGAGAGGGGACCGCGGGCTCGCACGGTCGGACGGCACGCACGGCGCCCGTGCTCGCCCGGGGCCCCCTCACGGCTCGCGCCCACGGCCGCCATCACGAGCACCACCACACCTACGGCTCGTAGGCTCTGATGCATCGACTCCGGTTCCTCCTGTTCTGTCTCGCCGCCGCGTGCGTGCACCGGCCCCCGGCGCCGCCTGGCCTCCTCGACTTGCCCATTCCGGTGGTGGAGGGCCCCGACCTCCCGGCCGCGCCGAGTTCTCCGTCGGTGACGGCGCCGCGCCACCCGCCGCCGCTCGCGTCCCTCACCGTGCGGGAGAAGGCGGCCCAGCTCGTGATGCCGTGGATCGGCGGCGAGTACTGGGCCAGCGACAACGCGGCGCTGCAGGCGGCGCTCCGGTTGGCCGTCGAGCAGGGCGTGGGCGGCTTCGTGCTGGGAATCGGGACGTCGCCCTACGACATCGCCGCCAAGCTCAACGCGCTCCAGAGGGCCTCGCGGCTGCCGCTCCTCATCGCCGCCGACCTCGAGTCCGGGCCGTCGATGCGCATCCGTGGCGGCACGGCCTTCCCCGGCAATATGGCGCTCGGCGCCACGGGGCGCGAACTCGACGCGTACGAGGTGGGGCGCGTCGTCGCCCTCGAGGGACGGGCGGTCGGCATCCACCTCGTCTTCGCGCCGGTGGTGGACGTCAACAACAACCCGGCCAATCCCATCATCAACATCCGCTCCTTCGGCGAGGACCCGCGCGGCGTGGCCGAGCTGGGCGCCGCGTTCATCCGCGGCGTGGAGGAGCACGGCGTGATGGCCACGGCGAAGCACTTCCCCGGCCACGGGGACACCGGCACCGACTCGCACGTCGCGGTGCCGATCATCACCGCGAGCCGCGCGCGGCTCGATTCGATCGAGCTGGTGCCGTTCCGGGCGGCGGTACGCGCCGGCGTGGACGCGGTGATGAGTGCGCACATCGCGCTGCCGGCGCTCGTCGGGAACGATGCGCCGGCCACGCTCTCGCCGTTCGTGTTGGACACACTGCTGCGTCGCGACCTGGGATTCCGCGGGCTGGTGGTCACCGACGCGCTCAACATGGGCGCGATCGTGGCGCGCTACGGCGCCGCACAGGCGGCGGTGCTGGCGTTCAAGGCCGGCGCCGACGTCCTGCTGATGCCGGCCGATCCGGTGGCGGCGATCGACGCGGTCACCGCCGCGGTGGAGAGCGGCGAGGTTCCGGAGGCGCGGCTCGACGAATCCGTCGAGCGCGTCTTCGCCGCCAAGTCGCGGGCCGGGCTCTGGGGCGGCCGGCTGGTGGACCCGGGCCGCATCCCAGCGGCCGTGGGCACCGCGCAGGTCGGCGAACTGGCGCAGGACATCGCGCAGCGGAGCGTGGTGCTGGTGAAGGACAGCCTCGGCATCGTGCCCATGCCGCCCGAGCGGCGCCGGCGCGTGGTCGTGGCGACGTACGGCGATGACGCGAACCGGGATGCCGGCACGGCGTTCATCGCCGCGCTGCGGGCGGGCGTGGACACGCTGCGCGTCTTCCGGTTGTTCCCGGCGTCGGGGCCCGCGTCGTACGACTCCGTGCGAGCGGCGGCGCGCGGGGCCGGCACGGTGATCGTCGTGGCCTCGGCGCGACCCACGGCGTGGCGCCCGGACGCCGTCGGGATCCCGGCGGCGCTGGCCGCGTTGGTCGATGAGCTGAGCGGGGCGGCGGCCGCGCAGGCGAACGGCACGGCACCGGTGATCTTCGTCTCGACGGGCAGCCCGTACGTGCTGGCGCAGGTGCCGCGCGTCGCCGCGTACCTTGTGGCGTGGAGCAGCGCGGAGCCCGCCGAGCGGGCCGCGGCGCAGGCGATCCTCGGACGCGCGCCGATCACGGGGCGGCTGCCGGTGAGTCTGCCGCCGGAGTACCGGGTCGGGACGGGACTGACCAGGTAGACCGACGCGAAGGCGCCAAGACGCCCAGGGCGCTACGCACCCGTAACTGATTGCCACACTTGACATAAGGACGTGTCTGTGTAGATTGAACATCGAAAGTTCAATATGCACCAGCGATGATTCCTCGCCATCTGACGCCGATCCTGCGGCACGCGATCACCCAATCCCCGGTGGTGACGCTCACGGGTCCGCGACAGTCCGGGAAGACCACGCTGCTCCGCCGGGAGCTACGGGGCTGGCGCTACGTGTCGCTCGAAGACCCCGACGAACGAGCGGACGCCATCCACAACCCGCGACAGTTCCTGCACCGCGACGACAGCCCGCTCATCATCGACGAGGCACAACGCGTCCCGGACCTGTTCAGCTACCTCCAAGGGGTGGTGGACGAGCGCGGGACCCCGGGGCAGTACGTGCTCAGCGGATCGCACAACTTCCTGCTGCTGCAGTCCATCTCGCAGTCGCTGGCCGGCCGCACGCGCATCCTGCACCTGCTCCCCTTCTCCATCAGCGAACTGGACGGACGGGCGGGCCTGTCACCGGGATCGCTCGGTTCGGCACGGACGAAGGCGCCGCGGCGCGACCGCGATCTCCTCGCCACGCTGCACGCCGGATGCTTCCCGCCGATCCACGACCGGAAGCTGGCGCCGCGCGAGTGGCTCGCCGACTACTACCAGACCTACCTCGTGCGCGACGTGCGCGACGTGCTCAAGGTCGGCGATCTCGAGGCGTTCGATCGCTTTGTCCGGCTGTGCGCGGCGAGGGTCGGGCAACTGCTCAACCTGTCCAGCCTGGGCGCCGACTGCGGCGTCTCGCACGTGACCGCAAAACGCTGGCTCTCCGTCCTGGTCGCGAGCTTCCAGGTCACGCTCCTCCGCCCGCACTTCGGCAATCTCGGCAAGCGGTTCATCCGGTCGCCCAAGCTCTACTTCCTGGATACCGGGCTGCTGTGCTACCTCCTCGGCATCCGCGAGTCGTCGCAGCTGGCGACACACCCGCTGCGGGGGTCCATCTTCGAGAGCCACGTCGTCGCGGAGCTGACGAAGAGCTACGTGCACCGTGGCGAAGAGCCGCGGCTGACGTTCTGGCGGGACGCGCGAGGCCACGAGGTGGATGTCGTCGTGGACGAAGGGCCGCAGGCAATGGCCATCGAGATCAAGTCAGGGCGTACCGTCGCCGACGGATTCTTCGAGGGATTGCGTCACTGGCGACGACTGCCCGGACGCGGCGAGTCTCCGTGCGCAGTCGTGTACGGTGGAGATGAGGCGAGCGAACGTGACGGAATCGTCGTCTACCCTTGGCGTGCGCTGTGAGGGTCGTGACGTTGCGCGGGCGGCCGACGAGGGGGAGCTACGCGATGGAGAGGTGCCCCTTCGGCTCGGGGATGGGCATGCCGAATTCCGTGGCCACGTCAATCCACTCGCCGACGATGACGTGGGCGTTCGCCAGCGCCTCTTCATAGGTCTCGCCGTCGGCCATGCAGCCCGGCAGCTCCGGGACCTCCGCGAGGAAGAGGTGGTCCGGTTCGCTCCAGGCGATGCGGATCTCGTAGCGAGGCACGTCGTCGGCCATCAGCGCCGCCACAGGAAAGGGTGTTGCAGCAGTATACGGCGGACTTGGCGGACTTGGAATAGTGCCGAGTACCTCATCCGCGTGCCCCACGCGGCCATCGTAGTGCCGGAGCCGTACTCACCGTGAACCGAAATCGCGCGCAGCGTAGCCATTCCTTGCCATTGAGGTCCGCCCCGTGGCGCTTCCCATCCTGCCGTTGGTGCTCGCGGTGACACTCCAGGACACGATCCTCCCCCGCTGGCAGCCGCTGGCGAGCACACTGCGGGCGGCCGTCGAGCGCGGCGCGTTCCCGGGCGCGGTGGTCGCCGTCGGGCGGCGCGACACCGTGCTCTTCCTCCACGCCTTCGGGCGACTGGACTACGAGGGCGGCGCGCCGGTCACGCCGCGGACGGTGTGGGACCTCGCGTCACTCACCAAGGTCGTGGGACTCACGACGGCCGCGATGATGCTGGTGGACGAAGGCAAGCTCGACCTCGACGCCCCGGTGACCCGCTACGTGCCGGAGTTCGCGGCGGGGGGCGACTCGGTCACCGTGCGCCACCTCCTCACGCACAGCTCCGGCTTGCCGGCGTGGCAGCCGTTCTTCCAGGGCGTGCGGACGCGACGGCAGATGTTCGCGCGGGTGAACGCGGAGCCGCTCGAGGTGCCGCCCGGCGCGCGGATGGCGTACTCCGACCTCGGCGCGATGCTGCTCACGGAGATAGTGGAGCGTGTGTCGGGGCAGCGGCTGGACCGGTTCCTCCGGGCGCGGCTGTTCCGGCCGCTGGGGATGCGGCAGACGCGCTTCCGGCCGCCCAAGAGCTGGCTGCAGCGCATCGCCCCCACCGAGGTGGACACGACTTGGCGCCACCGGCTGGTACGTGGCGAGGTGCACGACGAGAACGCGGCGTCGATGGGCGGCGTGTCGGGGCACGCCGGACTGTTCAGTACCGCGCCGGACCTGGTGCGGTTTGTTCAGTTCTTTATGCGGGACGGACGAGCGGACGAGCGGACAAGCGTACCGGGGCACCGGCGTACCGGCGTACCGGCGTACCGGCGTACCGGCGTACCGGCGTACCGGCGTACCGGCGCACCGGCGCACGACAGCACCGTTGAGACGGGGCGGCAGCTCATCCAGGCCGAGACCATCGCAGAGTTCGCTCGGCCGCAGCAGCCGGGATTCTCGAGTCGCGCGCTGGGCTGGGACACGCCGAGCGAGAACTCGAGCGCGGGGACGCGGCTCTCGGCGCGGGCGTACGGGCACACGGGGTTCACGGGGACGAGTGTCTGGATCGACCCCGAAAGGGACCTCTTCATCATTCTGCTGACGAATCGCGTGTACCCCACGCGGGAGAACAACCTCATTCGCGACGTGCGACGGCAGGTTGCGGACCTGGCGGTGGAGGCGGTGGGCGTGACCGGGGCAGCGGGCCGCTAGAACGGATAGGACCTTCCTTCGTACCGATCCGAATATTCGGGCGGGCCGTCGGCGCGTCAATGGCGCAGCGGGTCGGCGGACAAGCGTACCGGCGTACCGGCGTACCGGCGGACCGGCGGACAAGCGTACCGGCGTACCGGCGTACCGGCGGCGGGCACGCCAAGGGGCCCCGGAACCGGAGTGGGGAGCGGGGCGGAACGGGAACGGGCTACCGAGGCGGCCCGCCCGTGGCGAGGGCGGAGGATCGGCATCGGGCCGGGGGCGGGCTCCGGGATTGGCGGGCGCGTTCGAGGCTGCGGGCCCGGTGCACGAGGATGCGGGTGATGACCGCCGGGTCGGTGATGACGGCCACGATGCGCATCAGCGCGGCACATCGAGGGCACGCGAGGGGATCGACCTCGTAGATGCGCCGCAGCAACTCCGCCCAGCGGTAGCGGGCGGCCCGCAGGGACCAGTTCACAGCCTCGGTGATCGCGACGGGCTCGTCGACCGAGAGGCCGTCAGCCGTCAGCCGTCGGCCGTCAGAGGCCAGACGCGCTCGGGTCCCCCGGGTCCTGCTGGCGTACCAGCCGTAGTAGCGCGTCATCACCTGACCCGGATCGGGGATGTGGGTCAGGAGCCGGGCGAGGAACTCGAGCGGATCCAGGGCCGCGGTGCCGGCCGTGGGCCCGTCGGCTTTGTCGGAGCGATAGGTGAGCTGCTCGGTCGCGGGTTCGTAGGTGAGGCGGTCCAAGGCCAGGGGGTTGCGGGCGCAGTAGCGGGCGAGGCGCAGCGCGAAGGGACGGTCATCCTCGCTCACCCCGACGCCGGTATGGACGTGGAAGCCCGAGTGGGGCCACTGGAGCATCCCCTCGGCTTGATCCTCGTCGAAGAAGCCGCGGCGCACGAAGAGCCGGAGCACGGCGCGGCGAAAGGCCTCGCTCAGCTGCACGGAGATCTCCGTCGGGATGGCGGGCACGTCGCTCGGCGGGGTCGAGCTGGTCGATCCGCTCGCGCTCGCGGCCGCCGCGCTGCTCGACGTGGCGTACGGCCGGCGGGAGCCGGAGACGCTCCGGAGGACGGAGCGGGTGTAGTCACTCCTTCGCGGCCTACTCCCGCCAGTGTATGGCGGGTTGCCCTGGCCTCCAACACGCCAGCTCTTCGGACGCCGGATGAACCATGCATGCCACTCCGGCCGTCCACCGCCGCTGAGCCTGGCGAAGGCCCTCGTTCTTCCGATGCGCGCGTAGGCAGCCAATGCAGGCGCCGCCCAGTGTCTCCTTCACCGCCCATCCGGCGGTCCCCGTCCGGCAACAGCGAATGCGACCAAGGTGGCGGCGACGCGCTACGGAGTCGTGTCTCTTGGGACCGCGCCGCCGACGAGAGCGCCGATGATGAAGCCGGCGAACCCGCCTATTGCTGCCGCAGATAGCGTGGCCGTTCCACAGCGGGACTCGCACATCCCGTGTACGAACCACCCGAACGCGCCGCCCAGCAGAATGCCACCGATGACGCCTCCCTTGACCCAATGCGTGGCACGGACTGCGGCGGTGTCGGCGCGCACAACAAGCGTCGACGGGGTCGAACTGCTCATGCTCTGCGTGGGCGACGCCCACGTCGCAATCAACGGTGCCACTGGCGGCTTGGCCTCAGGACGTTGGGCCACCGCGCTTGAGACTGCGCTCCCAAGCAGCAGAAGCGTGGCGACCGCTGGGCGTATCTGACTCACCATCACATGGTCCCCCAGCTGTAGACTGTCATCCGACGAGACCCGTCTCGGTTGCAGCAGGGGCCGCCGACAGGGTGACTCCCGGCGGCCCCAAGCGGCGCGCGTCAGAAACCCATCGAACCTAGGTGGCGCGCGTAGCTGCCGCTGAGGTGGTCGCACTGCACCCCTTGCCAACCACAGAACCAGCGATCCGTCCAGTAGTACTCCGGGCCTCTGTCGCCATACAGCGGATTGGTTGAGTAGACTGCGTCTGCGAAAGGATGAAGCCGTGACCCGAGATTCAGGCCCGCGGCCGCGGCGACACGAGCGTAGCCACCCTGATAGCACTCATCAGTCCCGCGTACTTCTCCCCCACGATCGCAGTCGGCGTCAGTGGCGTAGTTCGCATGCTTCCAAAACGCCACATAGGCCCTCGGGTATCCCCCACTGTGGCCGGGGTAGGACAGCCGCGTAGGGTATCCCGCTGAGCCCATGATGAACTCCTCCCACCCCTTGTGCTGTGAGTATGTCGCCTTTCCTAACACCCAGTGCTGAGTCTCGAAGTCGTAGTAGACCGTCAACATGATCCACTCAGAGTCACCGTAGTGGCCTGAGCACCAATCGTAGTCGTGGAATGGTCCGCAGATCTCAGCGGGACTCCCAAGGTCTAAGTAGTAGGACAGCAAGTACATGACGTTCACAGCACCTGGCCAGTCAGCATTCCATTCGGCAACCCAATGGGGCTCCTTGGAGACGTTCTCGCTCGGACTGGGACTGTAGGCAAGCTCGGGCGCGAAGTACTGCGCGAGGAACTTCTCACACGCGTCAGACAGCCCGTCCTGGTCGAGGTCAGTTCCGTCAGAGCAGTAGTCGGGCGTGACGCCTTCAAGGTAGATGCCCGGCGCGTCTGGGTTGGGGTCACCCCCGGGCACGCATCCAAGCTGGCAGAGCGGCTGGATGCGTGCCGTCGGCGCCACGACGGAAGCCGGGTCGCGCGCGGTCTCGCAACTCGCCATGACGGCGATTGCAGAAGTGAGCACCAACAGCCTCAACACCACGCCTGTCTTCATGTTACCTCCGAAGAGAGAGCGAGGTCTATCAGCTCGACCAGGGCGACTACGCCCGCCAAGCCGGGGCCGCCGACGAAATGGATAGTTGGTATGAAGCGGCGGCGTGGCCTCCACGGTAATGTGGTGGCATGCGTTGCCCGACACATATCAACGCGCTCACCGTCTGACGACGGGGCGCAGACCGGGAGGCCGGCCGCCATGGACATTATAGGCTTGGATCTGCACAAGCGCGAGAGTCAGCTGGCGATCAAAGCGGAGGATGGAACGATCGCGGAGCGACGCATTGTCACGAGCCGGGAGCGGTTCACGGCCGTGCTGGGGGACCGGCCCCGCGCACGCATTCTCCTGGAGGCGAGCACGGAGAGCGAGTGGGTGGCGCGCCACCTGGAGTCGCTCGGCCACGAGGTGATCGTCGCGGACCCGAACTACGCGCCGATGTATGCCAATCGCTCCCGGCGCACGAAGACCGATAAGCGCGATGCGCGGACGCTGCTGGATGCCTGCGAGACGAACGCCTATCGTCCGGCGCATCGGCTCTCCGAGGCGCGGCGCCATGTGCGGGCCGAGCTCGCCGTGCGCGACGCACTCGTGCGCACGCGGACGCGGTACATCGCGTTGGCCAAGGCGCTGGTGCGTCGCGACGGGTTGCGCGTCCCGACGAGCGCGAGTTCCTGGGTGCCGACGCGGATCGCAGAGCTCGACCTCTCGCCCGCGCTGGCCACGGAACTGACGCCGCTGTTCGCGGTGTACGCGCCGCTCAACGAGCAGATCGCCGCGGCCGATCGGCGCCTTGCCGCCGTCGCCGCGGCCGATCCGATCGTGGCGCGGCTCGCCACGGCGCCGGAGATCGGTCCAGTGACGGCGAGTGCGTTCGTGGCCACCATCGACGACATCACGCGGCTTGGCTCGGCACACCAGCTCGAGGCCTACCTCGGCGTGGTCCCGAGCGAGCGGAGCTCGGGCGAGAAACGCCAGCTCGGGCGGATCACCAAGGCGGGCAACGGTCGGATGCGCTGGCTGTTGGTCGA
>Ga0315287_10000320_pt1 | contig 41850 bp, 36 predicted proteins | sample YL17G11_0_MG_FD_205037 | JGI IMG/M metagenome (GOLD analysis project Ga0315287, IMG submission 205037) | Sediment microbial communities from Yellowstone Lake, YNP, Wyoming, USA - YL17G11_0 | ecosystem: Environmental > Aquatic > Freshwater > Lake > Sediment | place: USA: Wyoming | collected...
ATGCTGCTCAAACTGACTCGCAGGATCCGGTGCAGGGTGACCGCGTTGGTGGTCGAAGAGGCAGGGATGTCGACGGTGGAGTACGCCATCGGCACAATCGCCGCCGCGGCGTTCGGCGCGATTCTCTACGGTGTGGTCACCGGCGACTCGATCGTCGGCGCGCTGACCAACATCATCAACCGTGCGCTGAACACCAGGGTCTAGCCGGTGATGGCGGGTTCGGCACCGTCGAGGCCGCACTGGCCATCGCCACCCTGGTGGCCGTCATGGTGCTGTGTTGCGCGGGCCTCGTCGCGGTTTCGCTGCAGATGCGTTGCCTCGACGCCGCGCGGGAGGCGGCCCGGTTGGCGGCGCGCGGCGATCCGGCGACCGCCGCGGCGGTCGCCGGTCTCGTCCCGGCGGGGGCTTCGATGGATCTTCGCCGTGACGGCGGGTACGTGGTCGCCAGGGTCAGCAGCCGGTCGCCGATACTGCCCGGGGTCGTCATCGTCGGGGAGGCCGTCTCGCTCACCGAGGCCGGTCGCTGATGACGCCGGAGCCGCTACCGTACTGGCCGCAGCGCTAGTCGCCATCGTGGTGACCGGCAGTGCCGGCGGAATCATGATCGGAACCGCGGCGCTGGCGCGGCACCGTGCGCAGGCGGCGGCCGATCTGGCGGCGCTGGCAGCTGCTGTCCGGTTGCCCCTCGGACCGGTGGCCGCCTGCGGGCAGGCCCGCCGACTCGCCGCCGCCATGGGGGCGGTGCTGGCGGGGTGCGATGTCGATCAACTCGACGTCGTGGTCACCACAACCGTTCGGACGAGCGGTCGGCTCGGGGGCGTGGCGCGCGCCTCGGCTCGCGCCGGCCCATCCTCGGTGGACTAGTAACTGGGGTTGATCAGCGGCTGGGGGTGGATTAGTGACTGGGGGTGGATCATTGTCTGGGGTGGATCAGTAACTGGGGTGGAGTTCGTCCTCGGCGGGCTGGCGCACCGTCACCAGGCCGGCAAAGACTCCGGTGTCCAGTTCTATACGGTTGATGGTGACGTGCAGGGGGACCCAGTCGGCGCCGTCGTTGCCGGGCAGGCGCAGGACCGCACTCGTGGAGCCGGACTGAAGTTCCTCGGTCATCCGGTCTGAGTATTCCGAGCGATCATCGGGGTGCATCTGCGCTCCGGATCGCCAGTCGAAGTACGGGCAGGGATCATCGAGCCACTTCAGGGGCATCCAGGTAGTCAGGTCGATCAGAAGCCGATACACACCAGGCTCGGCCAAACCGCCCAGGACGCGCTCCGCTAGTTGGTCGGGCACTGGTGGTGCGGCCCATACCTCATCGACGAGGTTCATCGCCCGGGCGATCAGGTGTTCGCTGCCGTCTTCCATCGATTCCATAGCGGTGCGAACGACGAAACCCACCCGGCGAAAACCGCCCAGCTTGTCGGTGAATTCCCAGGTTGCACAATACGTTCGGTCGGGTGCGGCATCGAGGGTCTGCGCCAGCACCTTCGCCTCGTCACGATTGAGGCTGCGAGTGGGGATGTCGTCCACGAAACTGCGGCCCGTGGTCGGCTCCGTGACCGGATCCATCCCGGCATTGATCAGATATTGGATGCTTCCACTGGACTCGCCCAGCGTGAAGTCCCACAGCAGTGGACCGGGAAGTGGGCGCTCGGGAGGCTCATCGTCGGGCGGGCCGCACCAGACGTGCACCCCGTGGATCTGGCCGCCGGTCATGGTCACCGGTTCGGTGCGGATCACCCGATTGGTTTTCGGCGTGATGCTGACCAGGCCCTGCCCACTCGTGACAGTCTCGGCGATCGCGGTCGCGATGGCATCCAGGTTCGGATTGCGGCGCAGAAAACCCGCCAGTGGTACGAAATTCTTCATTTGCCGACCCTGGGCGACGACGACGGGTTGGTCGCCGAGAGTCTCTACCAGCAACCAGCCCTGCGTCACGAAGGAAGTCTAACGGCGTGCTACGACATCCGGGATGGTGTCGGCCTAGGGGTTAAGCGGACCCGATCGCTTGCCGCCTCGATATCCGCGGCGTAGGGTTTGCCAGCGGACCTCAGGGTCGTCTTGCTGCACGGATCGCGTTGTCCGATCGTGCCGGCTTTCTATTCACGTCGCTGTGATTTCCCGTATGGCAGTCGACCGCTCGAGGGGTCGGTCGGAGTCTGGGTTAGTGCTGGTCCGCGGGCAAGTGGGCCAGCACTGACCGCAAGACGACGGCGGCACCGTCTTTGTCGAGTGGGTCGTTGCCGTTTCCGCATTTAGGTGACTGCACACAGGATGGGCATCCTCGCGGGCACTCACAAGCTTCGATCGCCTGCAGTGTCGCCCGCAGCCAGGTGGCGGCCAGGCGGTAACCGCGTTCGGCGAAGCCGGCACCGCCGGGGTGACCGTCGTAGACGAACACTGTCGGCAGGCCCTCCTCACCCACGGCGGTGGAGAGCCCGCCGATGTCCCCCCGATCGCAACTCGCGACCAGGGGCAGCAGGCCGATCGCAGCGTGCTCGGCGGCGTGCAGAGAACCCGGTATTCGAGATGGTTCGATCCCGTTGTTCAGCAGAGCTTCTGGCGTCACGGTGTACATCACCGCGGTGGTTTCCAGGCTCTGTTCGGGCAGGTCCAATTCCACGAAGTCGATCACTTCGCCAGAAAGTGAGCGCCGGAGGAAACCGATCACCTGGTGGGTGACCGATACCGGAACCAGGCCCAGTGCCACCGCGCCGTGGTTGGCACGTTCGCCGGTGCCCGTCACGGTGATGTCGGTGATCTCCCTGGGGTACGTCGCGTACCCGGGATCCTCGGCGTGAACGAACGCCACCCGGTCCTCAAGGCTGAGCGAGTCAACCAGATAGCTCTCGCCCTGGTGCAGGTAAACCGCCCCGGGGTGCACGGTCGCCGGCGCCCGGGCGGCCTCGGTGCTCCCCAGTATCCGACCAGTGCCGGCCTCCACGATGGCAACACTGCCGCCGGCTGTGCCGCGGATGTCGACGGCGTCGTGCGGGTCTGTTCCGACAGCCGGAAAGTACCGTCCGGCGCGGCGGCGCAACAATCCGTCGGCGACCAGTGCCGCGATGACCGGTTCAGCTTTCCACGCCTCTACCTCTTGCTCCGTGAGAGGCAATTCAGTTGCAGCACACAGTAACTGCGGGCCCACGACGTAGGGGTTGGTCGGGTCGATCACCACCCGCTCGACGGGCTTGCCGAGTAGCGCCTCCGGGTGGTGCACCAAGAAGGTGTCCAGCGGGTCATCCCGGGCAACCAGAACGACCAGGGCACCCTGACCCCGCCGACCGCATCGGCCCGCCTGCTGCCAGAACGAGGTCACCGTTCCCGGGAATCCGGCCAGCAGCACGGCGTCCAACCCGGCGATGTCGATACCCAATTCCAGGGCATTGGTGGTGGCCAGTCCGCGCACCGCACCTCCGGACAGTGCCCGTTCGATGGCGCGGCGGTCCTCGGCGAGATAGCCGGCACGGTAGGAGGCCACCGTGTCCCGCAGGTGCGGCGCTATGTCCTCCAGTCGCGCTCGGGCGGCGAGTGCGATCAGTTCGGCCCCTCGCCGCGACCGCACGAAGGCCAGCGTTCGCGCGCCCTGCACCACCAGGTCGGCCAACATTCGGGCGGCGTCGGCGCCCGCGGAACGACGCACCGGCGCACCGTTCTCTCCGCGCAGATCGGTGCGCAACGCGGGCTCCCACAACGCGATCGTGCGTGCCCCCTGCGGTGATCCGTCCACCACGACCTCCTCGACGGGCCGTCCGATCAGCTCGGCTGCGGTAGCGCCTGGTGCCGCTGTGGTGGCACTGGCGAAGATCACGGTCGCAGCGGCTGAACCGGGGGAGCGGTAGCGGTCGCACAGCCGTAGCAGGCGCCGCAGGATCATTGCCACATTCGAACCGAAAACACCTCGGTAGTAATGACATTCGTCGACCACGATGTAGCGGAGCCCGCGAAGGAAAACCGACCAGCGGGCGTGATTGCGCAGCATTGACACGTGGATCATGTCCGGGTTGGAGAACAGCCAGCGCGAACGTTCACGGGCGAAGCGGCGAACCTCGGGGCCGGTGTCGCCGTCGTAAGCACTCGGCGCTACGTCGGCCAGGCGCGGCACGGCGGCGCTCAGCTCGTGCGCGCAGCGCAGCTGATCGTGGCCGAGTGCTTTCGTCGGCGACAGATACAGTGCCCGGGCCCGGGGATCGCGGGCCAGAGCGTCCATGATCGGCAGCTGGAACGCCAACGACTTACCGGAAGCGGTGCCGGTGCTGATCACCACGTCGCGACCGGAGTGGGCGAATTCGGCGGCCTCGACTTGGTGGGACCACGCGGCGGTGATACCCCGGTCGCGCAGAGCGTCGAGCAGATCGGTTCCGACCCAGGGCGGCCAGTCGCGCGACTCGGCGCGGCGCGCGGGCATCTCAGTGACGTGGCGCAGCGAGGCGCGCACAGCGGCGTCGGCCTCGCCGCACACGGCGGCCAGCAACTCGCTGCCGAAACTCACCACGCCGTCCCCCCTTATCCGTCCCGCCTTGAGCCTGACGCACGAATTGTCGCCGATACTGTCCTAACCGAGCCGAACGTGATTGGATTACCTCGGTCGCAGCTTCTGTGTTCGTGTTTGGCGCTTCGCAGGATCGACGTTGCGGTCGCGGTTCCTGCGAGGGTCTGCGCCGGGGTTCTTCCCGGCACAACCAAGAAGGATGGCGGTCTCAACCGGCCCGATCTACGTCGAACATGGGTAGATTGCTCCCGGAAAAGAAGGAAAGTACGAAAAATGCCACAGGGAACTGTGAAGTGGTTCAACGCGGAGAAGGGCTTCGGCTTCATCGCTCCGGAGGACGGCTCCGCCGATGTTTTCGTCCACTACACGGAGATTCAGGGTTCGGGCTTCCGCACCTTGGAGGAGAACCAGAAAGTTGAGTTCGAGGTAGGTCAAAGCCCCAAGGGGCCCCAGGCCACCGGCGTTCGCGCCGTCTGAAAGACGCCAACTCTGACGAGCACCCCCGCGGGGCCCGAACACCGGGCCCCGCGGGGGTGCTGTCGTTTCCGGCGGCGCCGGATGGGCCCGGCAGCGCAGACCGTGTCGTTGGCTGCCCTACTGTCGAATCGTGAGCCAGCTGTCGTTCTTCTCTGCCGAGGCGGTGCCCCCTGCGTTCACCGATCTCGCCGGGGTGCTCGCGGCGGCCGGCCAGGTGGTGATGGTCGGGGAAGGGGCCAGGCTCTCGGTGGTGGTCGAGGCGGATTGGCGGGCAGCCGCGCTGGCCGACATGATTGTCGCGGCCGGCCTGCGGGCCGAGATTTCCCGGACCGAGGAGGACAACCCGCTGGTGCGTACCGCGGTTGACGCTCGACTGCTCGGCATCGCCGCGGACTGGACCCGTGGCGCGGTCAAGACGGTCCCGTCGCACTGGCTGCCGGGTCCCCGCGAGTTGCGGGCCTGGACCCTGGCGGCCGGTACCCCCGATGCCGACCGGTACCTGCTGGGCTTGGACCCGCACGCCCCCGACACCCATTCGGCGCTGGCTTCGGCCCTGATGCGGGTAGGTATTGCCCCAACCCTGATCGGCACCCGCGGCGCGCACCCGGCCCTGCGGATCGGCGGCCGACGACGACTGTCTCGCCTGGTGGAGAACGTGGGGGAGCCCCCCGAAGGCCCCGAGGCGTTGGAGTCCTGGCCGCGAATCTGAGAGGGTCTACCTCGGGGGTCGGTTTGCGTCTGCCGGTCTAAGGGTGCGAAATTGTCCACGGACCGGATATCCGGACACGACTGAATTGGAGCGTAAGCGCAGTTGGCTGACGACGACCGCGGAAGCGGAAACCGTGACAACCTCCGGCGGCTCGTCATCGTCGAGTCGCCCACCAAGGCGCGCAAAATTGCCGGCTACCTGGGCCCCAATTACATCGTCGAGTCCTCCCGGGGCCATATCCGCGACCTGCCGAAGAACGCCGCCGACGTGCCGGCTAAGTATAAGTCCGAGCCGTGGGCCCGCACCGGCGTCGACGTCGACCACGACTTCGAACCTCTCTACGTGATCAGCCCGGATAAGAAGGCCACCGTCGCAGAACTCAAAAGTCTGCTCAAAGACGTTGACGAGTTGTATCTGGCCACCGACGGTGACCGCGAGGGCGAGGCCATCGCCTGGCATTTGTTGGAGACCCTCAAACCTAAAATCCCGGTCCGGCGGATGGTCTTCCACGAGATCACCGAATCGGCGATCCGGGCCGCCGCCGATGATCCCCGCGATCTCGACACCGACCTCGTCGATGCCCAGGAGACCCGCCGCATCCTGGACCGGTTGTACGGCTACGAGGTAAGCCCGGTGCTGTGGAAGAAGGTGGGCCGGGGGTTGTCGGCCGGCCGGGTGCAGTCCGTGGCGACGCGGATCATCGTCCAGCGCGAGCGCGAGCGGATGGCCTTCCGTAGCGCGTCCTACTGGGACATCCTGGCCGAGTTGGACGCCAGCGTGTCGGATCCGAACGCCACCCCGCCAAGGTTCACCGCTCGGTTGGTCACCGTCGACGCCAAGCGGGTGGCTACCGGCCGGGACTTCGACTCCCTCGGAGTGTTGCGCAAGGCCGACGAGGTGCTGGTGCTCGACGAGGCTGCGGCCGGCGCGCTGGCCACCGGCCTGCAGGGTGCCGCGCTCAGCGTCGCCTCGGTGGAGGAGAAGCCCTACACCCGTCGCCCGTACCCGCCATTTATGACCTCGACCCTGCAGCAGGAGGCCGGCCGCAAGCTCCGGTTCAGCGCCGAGCGCACCATGAGTGTTGCCCAGAAGCTCTACGAGAACGGCTACATCACCTATATGCGGACCGACTCGACCACGCTGTCGCAGTCGGCGATTGACGCAGCGCGCAACCAGGCCCGCCAGCTTTACGGCGATGAGTACGTCCATCCCACGCCGCGCCAGTACACCCGCAAGGTCAAGAACGCCCAGGAGGCCCACGAGGCCATCCGCCCGGCGGGAGAGACGTTCGCCACCCCGGGTGCGCTGCATGCAGAACTCGATACCGACGGGTTCCGGCTCTACGAATTGATCTGGCAGCGCACGGTTGCCTCGCAGATGGCCGACGCCCGCGGCACCACGCTGAGCCTGCGGATTAATGGCAACGCCAGCGACGGACGCGAGGCGACCTTCGCTGCGAGCGGTCGAACGATCACCTTCCCAGGCTTCTTGAAGGCCTATGTCGAGACCGTCGACGACCTCGCCGGCGGCGAAGCCGACGACGCCGAGAGCCGGCTACCTCAGCTGCGACAGGGCCAGCGGGTGGATGCCACCCGGCTGACCGCCGACGGCCACGCCACCAACCCGCCGGCCCGGTACACCGAGGCGTCACTAATCAAGGCACTGGAGGATCTCGGGATCGGCCGCCCGTCGACGTATTCCTCGATCATCAAGACCATTCAGGATCGTGGCTACGTCTATAAGAAGGGCACCGCCCTGGTCCCGTCGTGGGTGGCTTTCGCTGTGACCGGGTTGCTCGAGCAGCATTTCGGCCGGTTGGTCGACTACGACTTCACCGCGGCGCTGGAGGACGAACTTGACGAGATCGCCAACGGTCATGAGCAACGCACGAACTGGCTGCACAATTTCTACTTCGGCGGCGAGCACGGCGTCCCGCACTCGATCGCCCGCGCCGGCGGGCTGAAGAAGCTCATCGGAATCAACCTCGAGGGCATCGATGCCCGCGGGATCAATTCCATCCGCCTCTTCGACGACGCTGAGGGCCGCACGATCTGTGTGCGGCCGGGTAAGAACGGGGCCTATCTGGAGCGGATGGTCATCGGCGAGGACGGCGAATCCACGCCGCAGCGAGCCAATGTCAACGAGGAGATCACTCCTGACGAACTCACCCTCGAACTGGCCGAGGCCCTTTTTGCCACGCCACAGGAGGGTCGGGTTCTCGGTGTCGATCCGGAGTCCGGCCATGAAATCGTCGCGAGGGACGGCCGGTACGGACCGTATGTCACCGAGCTGCTGCCGCCGCCCCCGGATGACGGTGAGGACGGGGTCGCTGCGAAGAAAGGCAAGAAGCCGACCGGACCGAAGCCGCGCACCGGGTCGCTGTTCGCCTCAATGGACGTGGCGACGGTAACCCTTGATGATGCTCTGAAGCTGCTCTCGCTGCCGCGTCTCGTTGGTGTCGATCCGGCGAACGGCGAGGAGATCACGGCTCAGAACGGTCGTTACGGACCATATCTGAAGCGCGGCAACGACTCTCGGTCGTTGACGGGTGAGGACCAGATCTTCGGTGTCACGCTGGAGGAGGCGTTGAAGATCTATGCCGAGCCCAAGCGTCGCGGCCGACAGGGGGCGGCCACGCCTCCTCTGCGTGAACTGGGCACCGATAGCGGCTCCGGGAAGCCGATGGTGATCAAAGACGGGCGCTTCGGCCCCTATGTCACCGACGGGGAGACCAACGCGAGTTTGCGCAAGGGCGATGACGTGTTGACGATCAACGACGACCGTGCCTCGGAGTTGCTCGCCGAGCGGCGCGCCCGTGGACCGGTCAAGCGCACGACCACCAAGGTGGTCCGTAAGAAGACCGCCGCTAAGAAGACTGCCGTTAAGAAGACCGCCGCCAAGAAAGCCTGACTCGTTCCCAACCCTCGCGGCGGCGTTGGTGCCCCTGGATCGGATCAGAGCGCGTCCGCAGCCACGGACTGGCTTGGGTTTGGTGGTTGGATCAGATTCACCGGCCGCGCTAGTTGAGTCGGTACCGTGCGTCCGCGAAGATCCACGATCTCGCCGACCTGCCAGCACAGGGCCTCCGCATCGACAGCTCGACTGACTGCGACCGCCGATGCCAGTACGTGATCGTGTTCGGTTTTGGCGAGTTCGGTCAACCTGGCCGCCTCGTTTACCGGATCACCGATCACCGTGTATTCGAACCTGGCCAGCGCGCCGATGTGCCCGGCGATCGCTCGTCCGGCCGACACCCCGATCCCGAACTCGGCTTCGCCGAGCACGCTGACCAATTCGTCGTGCAACTCCCGCGCCGCGGCCAGTGCCGCACCCGCGGCATCCGGGTGTTCCAGTGGTGCACCGAAGATGCACAGCGCGGCGTCGCCCAGGAATTTGTTGACGAAACCGCCGTTCTTGCCGGTGGTTTCGACGACAACGCGGAAAAACTCGTTCAGCAGACCGACGACTTCGCCTGGGGGATGGGTAGCAGCCAATCGGGTGGAGCCCACTAGGTCGACGAACAAGACCGCGACGTCGCGCTCCTGGCCGCCCAGTTCGGTCCCGCGCTCCAGCGCCCGCCGGGCGACGTCCTCACCGACGTAGCGGCCGAACAGATCTCGCATACGCTGGCGTTCACTGAGCTCGCGCACCATGTCGTTGAATCCGGCTTGCAGTAGGCCCAATTCGGTGGCGTCGTAAATCTGCATGTGAGCGTTGTAGTTGCCGCGTTGCACCTCGCCGAGCGCCCAGCGCAACTGTCGCAGCGGGTCTGAGATCGCCATGGCCGACAGGACGTTTCCGGCCAATCCGACCACCAGGGCGGCGACGGCGGTGAGCAGAATCGGCGCGAACAGGGTGTCGGCCGGGGCGTCCAGCAGTGAGAATTTGGTGGCGGCGATCGACAGCACGATCATCAGCAGCGGCACCCCGGTGGACAGCACCCAGGTCAGCACCAGTCGCTGGACCAGGCCTGGGCGGCGGAACCCGTCGGGGATTCCGCCTCGGAGCGCGGCCACCGCGACGGGCCGCAGTACGCGTTCGGCCTGCAGGTAGCCGATGATGGTGTCGGCGATCGCCCCCAGCAGAGTGGCCACGGCCAGCACCGGAACGGACTGCTCGGCGACGGGCCGGCTGGCGACGATGAGAACCACCGAGCCCACCAACCAGCTCGACATGGTGATCACGGATCGGTAGTGCGGCATTCGCAGGGCACGCAGGCGGGCCTGCTCCGTGGCCGACGGATCATCGTCGTTGTCCGAGGTGAGTAGCGTGTCGCGCCGTTGCCAGCGGAACACCGGGGCCAGCAGTCGCAAGTTGAGGAACAAGGCCACCGCGATGGCGGTCAGGACGTAACCGATCAGTACCACCATGTTGAGCGTCGGTAGATCTTGCAATCGGATGCGATCGGTGGGCGGCAGCCCGAACCGCAGGAAGCCCAGCACCACCAGGGCGCCGATGATGTTGGCTTGGAGCATGCCGAGGGCGAAGACCGGCCACGGTGTGCGCGCCACCCAGCGGACGAAGTCCCGCACTCGCCCGCGCCTGACCGGCGCGCTGTTCACCAACTCACCGTAGCGGGCCGAAGGGTGGGATCGACAACCCCGGGCAGTGATGTTTCCCGCTAGTGTGGGCAGGCGATGTCCGGGGTTTTCGCGAGGTTGATCGGCCAAAGTGCCGTCGAGGCCGAGTTGGTCGCTGCCGCGGTGGCGGCGCGAGGTGATTCTGCTCACGATCCGGTCAACCCCCACGATCCGGTCAACCCCCACGATCCGGTCAACCCCGGTGCGATGACCCACGCCTGGCTGGTCACCGGTCCACCCGGATCGGGTCGCTCCGTGGCTGCGTTGTGCTTTGCCGCAGCCTTGCAGTGCACGTCCGACGGAGTTCCCGGATGCGGGCGATGCCGGGCCTGCACGACCACGATGGTCGGCAACCACGGCGATGTCCGGCGCGTCATTCCAGAGGGGTTGTCGATCGGGGTCGACGACATGCGGGGCATCGTTGCGACCGCATCGCGGCGGCCGAGCACGGGTCGCTGGCGAATTGTTGTCATCGAAGATGCTGACCGGCTTACCGAGGGCGCAGCCAACGTGCTGCTGAAGGTCGTCGAGGAACCTCCGCCGGCAACGGTGTTCGTGTTGTGCGCGCCGTCGGTCGATCCGGAGGACATCGCGATCACGCTGCGGTCGCGGTGCCGGCACGTCGCATTGGTGACCCCGACGGTCGAGGCGATCGCCGGGGTTCTGATGGACACCGACGGCCTCAGCGAGGACCAGGCGCAGTGGGCGGCGTCGGTCAGCGGTGGCCACGTCGGTCGAGCGCGCCGGTTGGCGACCGACCCCGAGGCGAGGGACCGCCGCGCCCGGGCACTTGGTCTGGCCCGCGACTCCGCGACGCCGGCGCGGGCCTTTGCCGCCGTCGAGGAACTCATCGCCGCGGCAGAGAGCGAGGCCCGCGCCCTCAACGTCGGCCGCAACGAAGCCGAGACCGAGGAACTGAACACAGCACTGGGCGGTGGCGGAACGGGAAAGGGCGCGGCAGGGGCGCTGCGCGGTTCGGTCGGCGCTTTCAAAGACCTTGAGAGGCGCCAGAAATCGCGCCAGACGCGAGCGTCACGGGATGCACTTGATCGTGCCCTGATCGATCTTGCCAGCTATTTCCGGGACGCCCTGATGGTGGCCGGGGGAGTCGGTTCGGTACGAGCCAGCCACCCCGATATGGCCGAACAGGTGATCAAATTGGCCGCCCACGCCCCCCCGGACCGCCTGCTGCGCTGCGTCGAGTCGGTGCTTGCCTGCCGCGAGGCGCTGGCGATGAATGTGAAGCCCAAATTCGCCGTGGACGCGATGGTCGCCACCATGGGGCAGGCGTTGCGCGCCGACGGGTAGACTCTGCTCGGCTGTCAGCCACGCCGCCTTAGCTCAGTCGGTAGAGCGATTCACTCGTAATGAATAGGTCAGGAGTTCGATTCTCCTAGGCGGCTCCATCGTTGCAGCCACGTCTGCGACCGCCGCGTTGGACCAGGGGGACTGCCGATGACAGTTGTCGCTCTCTATCTCGTCGTCACCTTCGGTCTTGGCGGCCTCGCCATGGCGGCGCGGCTACCCCCGCTGGTCGGATTTCTGGCGGCGGGGTTCGTCATCAACGCCCTGGACGTGGCGGAACTGCCTCAGCTGGACATGATGGCGGGCCTGGGCGTCACATTGTTGCTCTTTGCGATCGGCCTCAAACTGGACATTCGCATCCTGCTGCGTCGCGAGGTGTGGTTGACCACATCGGCGCACATGGTGGTCAGCGTCATTCTCGGAAGCGTCGTCATGTGGCTTGCCGCCGTGGCCGGGGTGGCCATGCTGGCTGGGCAGGGCATGCAGACGATCGCCCTGCTCGCCTTCGCTATGTCGTTCTCCAGCACAGTCTTTGTGGTCAAGGTCCTCGAGGAGCGAGGCGAATCGCACGCGCTCTACGGCCGCGTCGCCATCGGCATCCTGGTGATGCAGGACATTATCGCCGTGGTTTTCCTGACGGCCACCAGTGGTCACCTGCCCAGCCCGTGGGCGCTCGCACTGGTGGGTCTATGGCCGCTGACGCGGATCCTGCGCAAGATCTGGACCCGGCTGGGCCACGGCGAGATGCAGTCACTGTTTGGCATCGTGATGGCATTGGTGCCCGGGTACGCGTTGTTCTCCGCGCTCGGACTCAAAGGTGACTTGGGCGCGCTGATCATCGGGGTACTGCTGGCGTCGCACCCGGCTTCGTCCGAGCTCGCGCGGTCGCTGTTTCACATCAAGGAACTGCTGCTCGTAGGTTTCTTCGTGTCGATCGGGCTGACCGGGCTACCGGACCTCCCCACCATCGGCGTTGCGCTGGTGATGGTGCTGCTCCTGCCTTTCAAGGCGGCTTGGTACGTGGTGCTGTTGTCGGTCTTGAAGCTGCGCTACCGAACGGCGTTGCTGGCGGGGCTGAGCCTGATGAACTACTCCGAATTCGGCCTGATCGTCGTGTCGGTCGGTGTCTCGGCCGGGTTGTTAGGCCAGTCCTGGCTCGTCGAGATGTCGATCGCGGTGGCACTGAGCTTCGTGGTGTCGGCATTGGTCAACAGACGTGGACATTTGATGGTCGAGAAGATCGCGGCCCGGCTTCCCGCCCAGGATGAAAGCGCGTTGCATCCCGAAGAGCGATCCGGTGACGCCGGCGACGCCGAGGTTGTGGTGATCGGGATGGGCCGAGTGGGATTTGCTGCCTACCAACGACTTACAGATCACTATGGACTCCGGGTGGTGGGTGTCGACTTTGACGGGCCCCGAGTCGAGCGACTCGCGGAGAAGGGCCTGCGAGTGATCGAGGGTGACGCCACCGATCTGTACTTCTGGAACCAACTGGAGCGCTCCGACTCGGTGCGCATTGCCGTGCTGGCGATGCCGCGTCATGGCGCCAACGTCACCGCGCTCGAATGTCTGCGCGAGTCGGGGTTCAGCGGCCGGGTCGCCGCCGTCGCCCGATACGACGATGAGGTGCACTGGGCCAAGGACCACGGCGTCGGCATCGCCTTCAACGTGTACGCCGGTGCGGGGTTGGAGTTGGCCGATCAGGTGGCCGGCGATGGGGCACCGGCGGAGGCAGAGGTTCAACCGACCGACGATCGGCCCACCGCCAACCCGTAGGGTCGCAGACCCCGGACCAGTCAGGCGCTGAACGCGTCGCCGGGTATCTCCCGCTCGCCGGCGATGATGGCCGCGATGATGCGGCGGGCCACAGCGTCGGGTTGCAGGCCTTCGCGCAGCCTCGGTGCAACGCCGGTGAGTGGTCGATCAGCCAGCCCGGTTTCGGTGTGTGGTGGGCGCGCATCGGTCACGGTGATTCCGGCCGCGCGCAACTCGCGGGCCAACGCCCGGTCGGCTGCGGTCAGCGCGGCTTTGGACGCCGCGTAGGCGGCCATCCCGGCGAGCGGCTGTTCGGCGACCACACCGCTGATATTGGCGACGAATCCGCGGGACTCGGTCAGCGCGGGCAGGGCGGCCCGCATCAGCCAGAGCGGACCCAGAACGTTGGTCAGGAAGAGGTCTTCGATCACGTCGTCGTCGGTGTCGGCAAGGGGCCCGAACGCGACGACACCGGCGGCGTTCACCAGGCCGTCGAGGCGGCCGTTCGTTGCTAGAGCGGCAGCCACGATTCGTCGTCCCGCCTCGGCGTCGCGCAGATCCGCCGCGACCACGTTGCTGTCGCCGCGCGATTCAAGCCTGGCCACATCGCGTGCGACCAGGGTCAGACGAGCACCCCGCTCAGCGAGTTGGTTGACGATGTGACGGCCGATGCCGCCGCTTGCGCCGACCACGATGATCGACGCGCCGTCGATGGTGCGGTCAGCCATGGCGTTGTGCCCCCCTGTCATCGTGGTGGCCCCGTCTTGGTGGCCCCGTCGCGGTGGCCCCGTCGCGTTGGCCGTGGCCGAGACAAAAAGCGGCAAAACCGAGACATAAGTGAGCTATTTGAGCGATGGTGCACTATCGTACTCTGGGGTCTGACCATGGACCCGAGTCGCAACCGAAGGTGAGAGATGATTCCTGCGGAACTGTCCCAAGGACAATTTGATACGGTTTACAACTTCCTATCCCTGGTGATTGCAGCACAGCTGTTCACCACGATCTTCCTGCTGGCATCCCAGCGGAGGGTCCTGCCCCGTTACCGGCAAGCCCTGGTGATCTCGGCGACTGTGACTGGCATCGCCGCCTACCACTACTTCCGGATCTTCGACTCGTTCAAGCACGCATTCGTGACTGACGCGGCCGGCGGGAAGGGCACCTACGTCCAGGCAGCGGGACAGTCGTTCAACGAGGGCTACCGCTACGTGGACTGGTTCCTCACCGTACCGCTGCTGCTGACCGAACTGATCGTGGTGCTGGCGCTGGCCAAGAAGCTGCAGGCGTCGCTGCTCTGGCGTCTGATCCCGGCCTCTGCGTTGATGATCGCGCTCGGCTACCCCGGCGAGATCAGCGGTGACAACGGCACTCGCAACATCTTTGGCCTGCTGTCCACCATTCCGTTCCTCTACATCCTCTACGTGTTGTTCGTCGAGCTGACAAAGTCGCTGGACCGCCAGCCCGAGTCGGTTCGCTCGACGGTGAGCACCATGCGGATCCTGTTGTTCGCAACGTGGGGCGTCTACCCGATCGCCTACATCCTGCCGCTGTACTTCCCGGGCTCCGGCGCGGGCGGCTGGGTTGGCATGCAGATCGGCTACTCGCTGGCCGACATCCTGGCCAAGTGCCTCTACGGCCTGCTGATCTACAAGATCGCTCGCCTGAAGTCCTACGCGGACGACCCGAACTTCGCCGCTGAAGAGGGTCACCACGAGCACGATCAGGTCGTCGTCACCAGCCGCGGCGCAACTGCCTAACGCTGGCCGGCCCCGGCCGGCAGACAACACCAGCGCCCCCCGGGATCGTTCCCGGGGGGCGTCGGTGCGTTTGGTGGTCGTTTCTCTTGCCTAAGTTGTCGTACCCCCCTGGGATGATGGCTTCATGTTCGAGACGACACCGCCCCAGCCTGATGGCATCGACCTAGCCGACCTGGCCGACCCGATTGCCTCCGTGATTGCCGTCGAATTGTCGCGGCGCGTCGTCCGGCGCGGTTTGAGTTGGACCGAGCCGATGGTCACCGACCTCGCCGAGCAGGAGACGGTGCTTCGCCAAGCCGGTGGAATCGATTTGGTGAAAAGAATCTTCGCGCAGCGTTTCTACCGTCGTGTCGACGCCGAAGTTTTCCACCTGCTCCGCAGTTGTGTGCCCCTGGCGCACGCCGAGGTTGCCCTGTCGGCCGTCGAGGAGGTGCTGCGCAGGCATTTCTCCGACATCGTGGGCACGGCGGCCAGCCACCTACTCAGTCACGGCCGCGACACGGCCATTCAGATGACGGCGGTCGCCGCCACGATGGCCGGCCGTGAGGTGCACAGCGAGGTGCTGGAGATCATCGGCCGGATCAGGCTGACCGAGGAGACGCAGTAGCGCCGTCAGCGCGGCGCCAGATAGCCCACCGGCCCCGAGGCCAGGCACACGGTCAGGCCAGCGCTGTGGGCCCGGACGGTGATCGCGTCACCGGCACCCGATAGCCGCACGTACACCCGGTTGAGCCCGGGTTTCACCGGGACCTTGGTTTCTGGGCCGGCTGGTAGTGACAACCCGACGGTGCCTTCGGTGTTGGCCAGGTAGTTGATTTCGGCGGTCCAGTCGGCCGGCAATAGCGGCCCGTCCAAGGGCATCCGTGCCGGGGTGTCCGGATCCACGAAGTACCCGCATTGCGCCTGCGGGCCGACCGCGATCCGGCGCACCCATGTCACGTTCGCGTCGACGAGGTGGCCGGCGGTGGTGAACATCCGCAATCGTTCGGTGGCGGCGGCGAAAGCGGGACGATCGGTGATAAGCGCGAACATGTGGCTGGCCAGATTCTCCGGGCCCACGACCCGCTGCAGGATCAACGGATCGACTTCCTGGTCGAGCAGGGGCGAGGACGATCTCGACTTCGCGTCAGCCAAGCCGCGAATCGCATTCTGCAGGTAGGACTTTGTCGGATTGTCCTGCCAACTCTTCAAAAAGGTCTGGGTGGATACCAGGCTGCTCGCGACGAATGTCATGGCGAGACCCACCGACACCGCACTTCGGCGCGGTGAGGCGTTCAGCCACTGCGCGTCGCGTCGATTGGGAGCACACAATCCCACCGCGGCCAGCAGGGTCAGCACGACGACCAGGTCGGGCAGGTAGCGCAGGGTTTGGGCCAACTCCAGTGCGGTGAATTCCGAAGAGCGCATCAGGTAGATGGGAACCTGACAGGAGATCACGTAGCCAGCCGCCGCCAGCCACAGCGGGGCAGCGCGCTGTTTGCGTATCAGTGTCACCGCCACCACTACCGCCACCGCAAGCCAGCCGATCACCATCGCCGCGACCGGTGGGAACGCCCAGGGCGACGCCGGCGCCCAGCGCTGCCACACCCAGGGGCCACCGATGAGACCGGGCACGATTCCGTGGGTCACCGAGCGCCGCAACAGATCCCAGGTCATCGCGGGGTCCCAGCTCCAGCGTTGCTGGTCGACCACCACCAGGTAAAGCACAATCCATGCCGCCGTCAGTGCCAGCATTGCAGTCCACAGATCCCGGCCGCGGCGCCACACCACGCGTAGCGCCGATCCGTGCCCTTGCACGTGGTGCAACAGGACGGCCAGTCCGAAGGCTACGAATCCGGTGACGGCCGACTTCTCGAAGAACAGCAGACCAACCAGGTACACCAGCGTGCCGGTCACCGCATAGCGCCGTTTCCCGGTGCGCACCAACAGGATGGCGTCGCCACACACCCACGCCATCGCGGCGACCATCGGCAGGTAATTCAGCGCCGCTGCCCACCATGCGAACGCCGGCACGCCCAGCGGGGTAAAGAGTGCGAAGCACAGTGGTATCAGCATTACCGCTCGCCAGCCGAGGATCACGTGCAGTGTCCGCAGTAGCGCCATCGACGCGATCAGTTGCAGCACAAGCAAACTCACCGCAGGTCCGGCCCACACCAGCGGTGCCAGCCGGGTGATCCCGCCGCCCAGCAGGAACGCCGCCGGCATCACATGACCGTCGTGATCGGTGAACAGATACGACGCCGACAGCAGGGGTTGGGTTCCGGCCCGGCCCACCAGGATCAGATCGTCCCAGTAGAAGTAGCCGCCGAATGCCAGAACCGACCGGACCGCCAACTGCAGTGCGATTAGTGCCGCCGCCGCCGCGGCGACCGGTGGGACACGCACGGTCGGCCGAACAGACATCGCCTCGACTGTACGGGTGGGCACCTCGGTAGTGCCGGTATGGTGGCCAAATGCGGGCACTGGTCACCGGCGCCGCCGGCTTCATCGGCTCGACCCTGGTCGACCGACTGCTCGCCGACGGGCACACCGTCGTCGGCCTCGACGACCTCAGTTCCGGCCGGTTAGTAAACCTTCACGGCGCCCTTGCCCACGGCGGCTTCGGGTTTGTCCAGGACGATATCGTCAGCGCCGACCTGATCGGGTTGCTGGCCGATTGCAGACCTGAGGTGGTCTATCACCTGGCCGCCCAGATCGACGTGCGGCAGTCGGTGACGGATCCGCAGTCCGATGCGATGGTCAATGTCATCGGGGCGGTGCGACTGGCTGAGGCCGCGCGTCGCGCCGCTGTGCGCAAAGTGGTCAACACATCCTCGGGCGGCGCCATCTACGGCGTCCCGACGCGCTATCCGGTAGCTGAGACGACGCCGGCTGATCCGGCCTCGCCGTATGCCGCGGCGAAGGCGGCCGCGGAGACCTATCTCAATAGTTTCCGGCACCTCTACGGACTGGACTGCACGCATATCGCGCCGGCCAACGTCTACGGCCCGCGTCAGGATCCCCATGGCGAGGCCGGAGTGGTCGCCGTCTTCACCAAGGCGCTATTGGCCGGCGAGCCCACGATGGTCTTCGGTGACGGTTCCAACACCCGCGACTACGTGTTCGTCGACGATGTCATCGAGGCGTTCGTTCGGGCGTCCGGCAGTGCCGGATCAGGACAGCGCTTCAACGTTGGCACCGGTGTGGAGACCAGTGATCGCGCGCTGCACACTCTGGTGGCCGCCGCAGTCGGCGCGCCCGATGCACCGCGATCGGCACCGGCGCGACCCGGTGACCTGAGGCGGTCCTGCCTGGATGCCGGCAGGGCGCAGACAGTGCTTGACTGGCGTGCGCAGATCGGTCTCGAGGACGGCATCCGGCGGACCGTCGAATACTTCCGCGCGCGTTAGCTTTCCGGCGTCCTGGCACCCGCGAGTGCGACCGCGCGTGCCAACCTGGCGTAGCGGAGCTCGAGTTCCTTGAAGCGCAGATAAGTGCTCAGCGTCGTGAAGATGAACGCGATAACCAAGGCATAGAACAACAGATCGGTGCCGCGGTTCACGCCGAGCCAGTTGGCCACCACGGTGGTGTCGTTCGGCCGAAGGATCGCGTAGACCGCGGCAATGACGAAGAGCGCATAACCGATCTTGACCCAGGCCTTCGCTTTAGCGTTGCTACGGGCCCGCAGCAGGTACATCAGCAGTGTTACTACCGCGGCGATCAACAGCACCTGGATCCAGTTCATCGCCGCAACCTTCCGCGCAGGAATCCGTCAAAAACGATGTTTACCCCGTTGAGCAGGGGCTGACCCTTGGATACTGAATAATCGGTATAGAGAATTTCGACCGGCTCTTCGGCTACCCGCCAACGGTTTTCGTCAATCAGCGCGATGAACTCGCTGGCATGACTCATCCCGCTCATAGTCAGGTCTAGGTTATCGGCGACGGTCTTACCGAAAGCACGCAGACCATTGTGGGCGTCGGTCAGGCCCAGTCGACGGCTGCTCGGACTGAGCCACGCCGCAGCCCGCAGGATGAGCCGTTTGAGCGGCGGAGTGTGGCTGATCGTCGAGCCAGCGAAGCGCGTGCCGATCACGATGTCGACGTCGCCGCGGGACAGCCTCTCCAGCATCGACACGATATCTTTGAGTCGGTGCTGACCGTCGGCGTCGAAGGTTGCGAAGACGGCGGCGCCGGGCTGGCTGCGGGAGTACTCCACACCGGTCTGAATCGCCGCACCCTGACCGAGGTTCACCGGATGCGACACCACGTGCGCTCCGGCGCGCAGGGCGGTTTCGGCGGTGGTGTCGCTGCTGCCGTCATCCACGCACACCACATGGGCGAACACCGACCGCAGGTCCGCGACGACATCGCCGATGACCTGCGCCTCGTTGAAAGCCGGGACGATCATCCAGACGCGAGAGGGGTCGATGACCACAACGTACACGTTGCCGAACCGACGCCGCGGCGGTGACGATTCAGTCGTCGGCCCGAGCCAATGCCGCGAGGTGGACAGCGATCCCGACCAGTGGTCCGCACAGGAGGGCCACCACCGTGCGCGTCGCAAGGTCCAACGGCAGGGTGAGCAAACCCGCCGCGGCCACCGTGGCAGCCACCCAGCCCAGCGCGTACGCCCGGTGCAATGCCGCGGCCACCGTCGCCGAACCGGTGAGGGTCAGGACGGCGATCGATACCGCCGCCGCCGTCAGCCAGGCGAGTAACGTGCCTGAAGTCTGGTACTGCGGACCGAAGGCGACCCGCAACAGCCAGGGTCCCAGTAACCCGGCGGCCAGGATCCCCGGGAACCCGACCACCATGATCACGGCGGCGGGTTTCACCAGGGCCCGCAGGCGGGCGCCACGGTGCCGGGCCGCGTGATCGACAAAGTAGGCGATCAAATTGCCCTGCATGGCCGTCATCGGCACCAGCAATGGAGCCCGGGTCAGGGTGACCGCGAGAATCACCACCCCGCCCGCCGCGCCGAGTTGCCCCGACGTGGCCTTGAGAAGAACCGGAAACCCCATCACCAGGATCGCACTCGCACCCGATGCCGCGATTGAATGCGACGCCCCGCGCAGAAATGTCGCGATGCTGCCCGGGGTGCGTAACCGGGCCGCACTGCGCGCCCCGGCCGACACTGTCAGCACCAGCACCCATGCCACTGCACCCCCGACGGTGGCCCACAGGAAGCCGGTCAGGTCCCAGCCGAGCAGGAACGCCGCCGCGGCGATGACGACCCGAATCACGGCGTCGGTCACCATCAGGGCGCCGTAACGGCCCCATTGACCCACTCCGGCGAACATTCCCAGCAGGGTCGCGTGCAGACAGAAGCCGGCCAGGCCCGCCGAGAGCAGTAGCACCGACAGTCCTCGCTCCTCGGCGAAAACCTGCGGAGCCCACAGCGGCGAACTAACGCCGATGACCGCCGCCGCGGCGAGGCCGACCCCGGCGGCAACCCGCATCGGATTGGTGTGTGGGCCGCCGGCAACGGGGGTCGTTGCGCGGTTGGCCCGCACGTCGCGCGCGGCCTCCTGAAGTAGTCCGTTGGCGGCGCCGGTGACTAACCCGAAGGCGCCCCAGAACACTCCGAAAACCGAAAACCCCGCGGGGTCCAGGTTGCGCGCGGCCAGATAGAGAACCGCGTAGCCGCACGCCGCGCTGATGGCGGTCGCCAATCCAACCCGCGCAACACTGCCGCGAGCGACCGGTCCGGCCGAGGCGCCCAAGGCGTCCATCCCGGTGCCGCCGTCAGTCACAGCGGCGGTACCGGTGTGGAGTGAAGCCAGGTGTCCCACAGTGGGCGCAGTGATTCATCGGCGTAGTTCGCGGCCAGTCCGGTGAAGTCGTCAGTGACAACGGTGCCGTGCCGGTGGCGTGTGGTCCAGTCGCGTAAAAGTGCGAAAAATCTGTCATCGCCGATGATGCCGCGCAATGCATGCAGGGTCAGCGCGCCGCGTTTGTAGACCCGATCGTCAAACATCTCCGCGGCACCCGGGTCGGATAGCACAAGATCCGCGGGTAACTCGGCGAGTTTGCGGTGGTAACGACGGGCGAGTTCGTCGGCACTGGGTCCACCGGAATTCTCCGACCAGAGCCATTCGGCGTAGCAGGCGAATCCCTCGTGCAGCCAGATGTCGCGCCAACGGCGCACTGTGACACTGTTGCCGAACCACTGGTGGGCGAGTTCGTGCGCGATCAACCGTTCCGATCCGCCCGTCCCGTCGCAGTGGTTGGCGCCGAAGATCGAGACCCCTTGCGCCTCAAGGGGAATCTCGAGTTCATCGTCGGTCACCACCACGGTGTAGCCGCTGGCCAGCGGATAGGGGCCGAACAACTTGATGAAAAGCTTCATCATGTCGCTCTGGCGGGCGAAGTCACGATCGAAGTTAAGGCGCAGCCGATCGGGGAGGATCGCCGTCATCGCCACCGGGGCCTTGGGCAGCCGGTGAGCTGAGTAGATGCCGATTTGCAGGGTGGCCAGATAGGTCGAGGTCGGTTCGGGTTGTTCGTAGGTCCACACTGTCTGGCCCGCCCGGACCCGCTTCGATACCAGTTCCCCGGCAGCCAACGCGTAGTACGGGCTGTCGGTGCTGATCGTGGTTCGGTAGCTGGCCTTCGAACTGGGATGGTCATCGCAGGGAAACCACGACGGTGAACCGTTGGGCTGGCCTGCCACCAATACGCCGTTGGACAGTTCCTCGAAGCCCACGTCGCCCCAGAGGCTCCGGATCAACTGAGGTGCGCCGGTGTAGCGGATGACGATCGACATCGCCGAGCCCGCCGGCAGCGGATCGGACAGTCGTATCCGCAGCTTGCCCGCCGAGGCGGCGAAGTGGGCCGGCCGGTGGGAGTTCACGGTGACCTTTGTCGCCTTCATGGAGTCGTGCAAGTCGAGCGTGAACGTGTGAAGGGACGCGAGGGTGGCGGCGGTGATGGTCGCCGTACCGCTGAGGCGGTTGCTGGCGACCTTGTACTCCACATCGAGTTCGTAGCGCGAAACCCGGTAACCGAAGTTGCCGCTGTTCGGCAGGTAGGGGTCGATCACCGGTGTCTTCCGCGACTTTTTCGCGGTGTTCTTCACTGCGGCATTCCCGGCATTCCCGGCATTCCCGGCGCTCCCGGCGATCGGCCTGGGTTTCCGGCCGTCTTGCGCCCGACCTGCCACGGGGCAATGGGATTGCCTTGCCAGCGGGTTGAGGGCGGCACCTCATCGCCCCGCATCACTAATGACGCGGGCCCGATCGTCGCCCCCGCGCCGATACGGGATGCGGGCAGCGCCACGCAATGCGTTCCCAGCGTCGCGCCATTCTCAAGGACAACGGTGTCCATTCGCATGATCCGGTCGTGGAACAGGTGGGTCTGCACCACGCAGCCACGATTCACCGTGCTGCCGTCGCCCAACCTCACCAGATCCGCCTCGGGCAGCCAATACGTTTCGCACCACACACCTCGGCCAATCTTGGCACCCAGCGCCCGTAGCCACACGTTCATCACCGGCGTACCACTGGCAGCCCGGGCGAACCACGGCGCAGCCACCGTTTCGACGAAGGTGTCCGACACCTCGTTTCGCCAGATGAACGACGACCACAGTGCGTGCTCGCCAACTCTGATCCTTCCCACCACAAGCCACTTCGCGACCACAGCGCAGACACCCGCGACTGCCCCGGCTACCAGTAGCACCACACCACCGCCCAGTGCGGCCAGGCCGTACCCGCCGCGCAGAACAAGCATCTGCAGGCCGGCCAGTGTTGCCGCCCCGATGGCGAACGTCACCATCACCGGCAGCAGTCGGCAGGTTTCGACGGTGGAGCGCATGAGCTTCAGGTGCATCGGCGGGTCGTAGGTCAGCGCCGGATCGGCGCTATCGGCATTGCGGCGCAACCGAATTGGTGGACTTCCCAGCCACGATGAACCGGCCTTGGCCTTGGCTGGGGTGGCGGAGAGCACCGCAACCAGACCGTCGTCGGGAACCCGACGGCCGGGCTGGGTGATACCCGAGTTGCCCAGGAATGCCCGCTTGCCGACGGTGGCCGTGGCGACGTGGATCCAGCCACCGCCGAGTTCGTAGGACGCGACCATGGTGTCATCGGCCAGAAACGCCCCATCCTCGATCACGGTGAATTTCGGCGTCAGCAGCGCAGTCGAGATTTCGGTGTTGCGCCCCACCTTCGCGCCGAGCACGCGCAGCCACACCGGGGTCAACAGACTGGCGTAGAGCGGGAACAGATAGCTGCGTGCGGCATCCATCAGCCGCTCTGTTGCCCACAGTTGCCAGCCCACGCGGCTGCGGACCGGGTGGTAACCCTCGCGCAGACCAAGCGAGAGCAACCGCACCCCGATCACCGTCAGCGCCGCATAAACCACCAGCGCGACTCCCGTGGCTACCGGGATCCACGGTGCGGCGGCGACGACCGCGTCGCCGAGGGTGGCTGTGCGGCGCACCGGGTAGGCGAGAACTGCGAGTCCCGCCGTCAGCGATGCCAGCGGAAGCGCCCCAAGGAGCAGCGAGGACACTCCGTAGACGAATACCCAGTGCGCAGCCCGCGGTGGTCGGTGGTCGGGCCAGGGGTGGCGAGCCTTACCCGATTTGATCGCAGGCGAGCCCTTCCAGTACTGGCCGCTTTTGACTTTGCCGACGACGGCCGATCCCGCTGCCACGTCGGCGTTCTTTCCGATGACCGAGCCGGGCAGCAGCGCGGTCCGCGCCCCGATGGTCGCGTCGTCACCGATGGTGATCGGGCCGACGTGGAACTCATCGCCGTCGATCCAGTGCCCGCTTAGGTCGACCTCGGGTTCGACCGAACTGCGGTGGCCCAGGGTCAACAAGCCGGTCACCGGCGGTGCTGAGTGCAAGTCCACACCCTTACCGACTGAATTACCCAGTGCCCGTGCGTAATACACCAGCCACGGTGCACCGGCCTGGTTCTCTGCACCGCTGGCATCAGCCAATCGCTCGGCCAGCCACACCCTCATGTGTTCGGACCCGCCGCGGCGGTAGCTGCCCGGCTTCAGTCCGCGCAATAAAATTCTGGCCCCCACAACGGCGATGCCCATCCGACCGACCGGGGTGATGAACGCCGCGAATGCGCCGCCGATCAGCCACCAACTCACCGGCACCAGCCACGGCACCGGATAGATTCCGGCCACGATGTTGTTGATCAGCGCGAGCCAGGTCACCCACTGCAAGCCGGTCAGCGTCGCCAGTGGCACGGTGAGGAGAACCTGCGCCGCCTGGGTGGACAGCGGCGTCGGAGCAACCGTTCGCGGCGTGACGGCGACGGGCGCGGGGTTGCGCTCGTCGATGTCGTCGAGGAAACCCGCCAGGGATCCGAGCCTGGGATGGTCGTAGAGCTGGGCGACCGTCAGCCCGGGATAGCGTCCGCGCAGAGCGACCACCAACTGTGCGGCGGACAGCGAACCGCCACCGAGAGCGAAGAAGTCCGCCTCAGGACCGTCGACAGCCGCACCGAGGACGTCCCGCCACAGCCCCGCAAGCCAGCCCATGGTGCCGCCGAGTTCGGGACCGTCATGATCCTCGTGACCGGGGGCGGGCCACGGCAGTGCATCCCGGTCGACCTTTCCCGATGTCCGGGTAGGCAGTTCGTCGAGCAGCACCAGCCGGGGGACCATGGCCGCTGGCAACGATGCGGTGAGGTGCGCGCGCGCTACGTTTAGGTCGAAGGCGGGGTCGGCCGAGGCGATGTATCCGACCAAAACCGGTGTGCCACCGGCGGTCCTGCGCACGGCGGCAGCACCGCCACTGACTCCGGGCAGGTGCACGAGAGCGGAGTCGACCTCGCCGAGTTCGATGCGGCGACCGCCGACCTTCACCTGATCGTCGGCCCGGCCCTGGAAGTACAGCCCGTCGACTTCCAACCGCACCAGGTCGCCGCTGCGGTAGGCGCGGTTCCAGCCCAGCGACGGCATCGGCGCGTACTTTTCGGCATCCTTCGCCGGGTCGAGGTAGCGCGCCAGGCCCAGTCCGCCGATCACCAGTTCGCCGACCCCGCCGAGTTCCACCGGGGCGCCGGCGCTGTCGACGACAACGAGATCCCAGCCATCCAAAGGCAACCCGATGCTGACCGGTCCGGCGCCGTCGAGTCGTGCGCCGCAGGACACCACGGTGGCTTCGGTCGGTCCGTAGGTGTTCCACACCTCGCGGCCGTCGGTGACCAGTCGCTCGGCCAACTCGGGCGGACAGGCCTCCCCACCGAAAATCAACAGCCGTACCGCCTCCAGGGCCTCGGCCGGCCACAGGGCCGCAAGCGTCGGCACCGTCGACACCACGGTGATGTCCCGCGAAACCAGCCATGGGCCCAGATCCATCCCGCTGCGCACGAGTGCGCGCGGCGCCGGCACCAGGCAAGCTCCATGACGCCAGGCCAGCCACATCTCCTCACACGATGCGTCAAAGGCGACCGAAAGCCCCGCCAGTACCCGATCGCCCGGCCCGATTGGGTTGTCCTGCAGGAACATCCGGGCCTCGGCATCGATGAACGCCGCAGCGTTACGGTGGGTAACAGCGACTCCCTTCGGAACGCCGGTGGAGCCAGAGGTGAAGATGACCCAGGCGTCGTCGCTGACCGCGGGCGCGGCGGCGTTCCAGCCGCGCGACGAACCCTTGCCGCGACTCAGGCCTGCTTCGGTGATCACCCCGGCGACCTCGGCTTCGCCGAATACCAACTCGGCCCGTTCCTGCGGATCGTCGGCGTCCACCGGCACGTAGGCCGCCCCGGCCGCGAGCACCGACAGGATTGCCATGTAAAGCGAGTAGCCGCCCGAAGGCATTCGGATTCCGATCCGGTCTCCGCGGCCGATTCCACGCGCGGCCAGCCAGCGCACACCCTGTTCGATGTCGGCGATCATCTCCGCGTAGGTCAGTTGCACCGCGCCGTCATCGATGCCGGGGGCGTCCGGGTAGCGCGCGGCTGTGTCGTAGAGGACGTCGATCAACGTCCGCGGGGGCGGGGCCTGATCGGATCGCAGATAGTGATCGGGGACCCCGGGCAGCGCCACGCCTGCGAATCTTAGGCGTTAACAGGCGAGGATGCCCCGGTGTGACGGTGCGGGATCCCACCTGAGACACTTCCGGCGAGAGGGGAGTATTCCTTCGCTGCGGTGTCGTCACCACGGCGGTCGTGTCGGCCGTCCGGTACCGCAGGTCGCCTCGGCGGCGGAAGAGACCTCGGGCGTTTTTCGGCGGCCGGAGGTCATCGCAGTGAATGTGTCCGCGATCGAGTGGATCGTCACCCTGGCGGTGACGCTCGCTGTCCTGCTGGTGGATGTGGTGGTGTTCGCCCGCCGGGCGCATGAGCCGAGCCGGCGCGAATGCCTGACTGCGCTGGGGTTCTACATCGGTCTGGCGATCGCATTCGGAATCTGGGTGTGGAACCACCACGGCAGCCAATTCGGGTTGGAGTTTTTCGCCGGGTGGCTCACCGAGTACAGCCTGTCGATCGACAACCTGTTCATTTTCGTGATCATCATGGCCAGCTTCAAGGTGCCGAAAATCCATCAGCAGCAGGCATTGCTGGTCGGCATCGTGCTGGCTTTGGTGTTCCGGGGCATCTTCATAGCGCTGGGAGCCGTTGCTATTCAAAGGTTTTCCTGGATCTTCTATGTCTTTGGAGCGTTCCTGGTTTACACCGCTATCCGGCTGGCCCGCGACACCGACCACAGCGACGACGCCGACAACGCGGTGGTGCGGTTCGCCAAGACCTACCTGAACACCACCGACACCTGGCACGGTCTCAAGCTTTACGTCAAACGAGACCGTAAACGCGTCATGACGCCGATGTTCCTGGTGATTGTCGCGCTGGCGACCACCGATCTATTGTTCGCGGTGGATTCGATCCCGGCGATCTACGGCCTTACCAGTGAGCCCTACCTGGTGTTCACCGCCAACGTATTCGCGCTGATGGGGCTCAGGCAGCTGTACTTCCTGCTCGGTGACCTGCTCAATCGGCTGGTCTATCTATCCCAGGGGCTGGCCTTCATCCTGTTCTTCATCGGCGTCAAACTTCTGCTACACGCGTTGCACGAAAACGAGCTGCCGTTCATCAATGGTGGCGCTGGGGTCAACGTGCCCGAGATCCCGACTCTGCTGAGCCTGGCGGTGATCGTGCTGACGCTGCTGGTCACCACGGTGGCAAGCCTGGTCAAGACTCGGATCTTCGACGCCCGTTGACGCGGTGTTGTGACTGCTGGTCACCGCCAGTTGTCGTAGCCGCCCTCGGGGCCGAGTAGGCGTTCGAGCCTGCTGCGGTGAACCTTGGCGATCTCATCGCGAACGATCTTGCGTTCGGTCTCGATGTCGTTGTGCGTGGCGTGGGCGCAACCCAGCCGGTTCACGATCCGGGGGTGAGCCGCCAGGATGTCGTCGATCGCATCCTCCGGCAGCGCGAACAGCAGCGCATCGGCGCGGCGGAAGAGCGCGTCGTGGCTGGAATAGGGGCGCTCGCGGGCGAGTTCGGCCGCAAACGTGAGGCTGTTGGCGCATCCATAGAGCGCGTGAACTGCCCGACGAGTCGGCAGGTCGTTGAAGGCCTCAATCCCGATGCCCTGGTGCAGCAACACAGGAGCAATCATGAGAAACAGATGGCACAACGGCGTTACCGTGCGTTACGGCCAGGAAAACTCTCACCCCGCGGCGGTCGGCGACGCGGCATCACAGTACGCAGCGATACCCTTTTTCACGGGTTCATTGGGCACAATGTCCTATTGAGTACAGGGGCTTATTGAGTACAGGGGCTCCGAACGGGTCCCGGACACAGTTTCAGGAGGGTCATGGTCCGCACACCGGCGCGTGCCACCAGCGTGGCACTTGCGGCCGCGGTGATCGCACTGGTCGCCGTGGTGGTGGCGGCTGCGGCGCTGCTGAGTTCGGGAGGCAAGAGCAACGCTCAGGTTCCCGCGCCGCGGCAACCCGCCAGCGCGAACCCGGCCGTGATGGGTGTGCCCGACTCGGCGGCCGTGCCAACCACCCAGGGCCTGACGGCTGCGCTGGCCGCTGCCGTCGCCGATCCCAACCTCGGCATCCTCAGCGGTCGCATCACCGATGCCAAGACCGGGCAGCAGCTCTGGGAGCAGCGCGCAGGGGTTCCGATGCTGCCCGCGTCGACCAACAAAGTGTTGACGACGGCCGCCGCGCTACTCACGCTCGATCGCGATACCCGCATCACCACGACAGTCCAGGCCGCTGATCAGAGCCGGATGCCCGGCGTGGTGGTGCTCGTCGGCGGGGGCGACCCGACCCTGTCGGCCGCAACGCCCGGCGTGCCAACCTGGTACCGCGGCGCGGCCAGGATCGGCGACCTCGCCGACCAGGTCCGCAAAAGCGGCATCACGGCGACCGCGGTGCAGGTGGACACCTCGCTGTTCATCGGCCCCGACATGGCACCCGGCTGGGATCCTGCGGATATCTGGGGCGGCGACATCGCCCCCATCCAATCGGTGATGCTCGATGCCGGAAGGATTCAGCCGTCCACGCTGGAATCCCGGCGATCAGCGACGCCGGCCCTCGACGCCGGCCGCGCGCTCGCAGGCGCCCTCGGTATCAACCCGGCCCGGGTCACCTTCGCGCCCGGCCCGGCCGGCGGCAGGCAGTTGGCGTCGGTGCAGTCCGCTCCGCTGATGGAACGGCTGTTGGAAATGATGAACACCTCAGACAATGTGATGGCCGAGACCATCGGCCGCGAAGTGGCAAAGGCGACCGGCCGGCCGCTGAGCTTCGCCGGGGCCGTCGATGCGGTGGTGGCAACACTGGCGTCGGCGAATATCGATATGGCCGGGGCGTCGCTGGTGGATTCCAGCGGGTTGTCGGTGGCCAACCTGCTGACCGCCAAGACCCTCGACGAGGTGGTGAACGCGGCCGCGGGTCCTGACCAACCGGTCCTGCGGCCGATGGTCGACCTGCTGCCGATCGCCGGGGGAAGCGGCACCCTGTCGAACCGGTTCGTCGGTGGTGATCCGGTGAAATCCCCGGCGGGCTGGCTGCGTGCCAAGACCGGGTCGCTGACGAAAATCAACTCGCTGGCCGGGATCGTCACCGATACCAACGACAGGGTGCTGACCTTCGCATTCATTTCCAACAACGCCGGGATTGAGGGGCGAACCGCCATTGATGCGCTGGCTGGCTTGCTGCGCACCTGCGGCTGTGGATCATGAGCCTGCTCAACCGGCCCGCCGAGTTGACCATCGGGAAAGCGGTTGACTGGCGATTCGCTGCAACGGTGGGCGGCCGGCTTGCTCGTCCCGGTCCGCCCGCCACCGACTACACCCGTCGTCAAGTGATTGCCGACCTGGCGGAGTTTTCCCGCGTTGCCGAAGGGCCGGTCCGTGACGTCACCGGCCTGCGCTGCGACCGGCCGGTAGCCGAGGCTCGCGTTGTCGACAGAGCGGAATGGATTCGCGCCGCTTCGGACTCCATGTGTGCGATGACCGGTGGCTCTGATTCGCCGGGCAGCGCCGTCGCCGGTCGTCTCGCCGGCGCGCAGACCGGCGCGGTGTTGGCGTTCGTCTCCACGGGCATCCTTGGTCAGTACGACCCCTTCAGCGGTGACGATGGCGGTTGTCTGCTTCTGGTTTATCCCAACGTGATCTCGGTGGAACGCCAACTTCGGCTGGTGCCCAAAGACTTTCGGCTGTGGGTGTGCCTGCACGAGGTCACCCATCGCGTTCAGTTCACCGCCAATCCATGGCTTGCTCAATACATGTCGCGCGCGCTGGCAGTGGTCACCTCCGACGGTGGCGATGATGTCGGCCGAATCCTGGGCGGGCTTGCCGATTTCGTCAAGGAACGTCGCCGCGGGACAGGCGACGTCGATCCTGGCAGCGACGGCATCATCGGACTGCTGCGCGCAGTACAGTCCGAACCGCAACGCGCGGCGCTCGATCGCCTACTGGTGCTCGGCACACTGCTGGAAGGGCACGCCGATCATGTGATGGACGCCGTCGGGCCCGCCGTGGTGCCGTCAGTTCAACTCATCCGCCGGCGCTTCGATGACCGCCGTCACCGCAAGCAGCCGCCGCTGCAACGGGTGTTGCGCGCACTGCTCGGCGTGGACGCGAAGCTGAATCAGTACACCCGCGGCAAGGCCTTTGTCGACCACGTGGTGGGCCGCGTCGGGATGGCGCGTTTCAATGCGGTCTGGACCGGTGCGCACACCCTGCCGCTACCCAACGAGATCGAAAATCCGCAGCGGTGGATCGACCGGGTGCTGTAGCCGGGCTGCGCACGACGCTGACCGGTTTCGCCACGACCTGGCTTGCCGACGCGTCGGCCTGGTGCGTGGCGTTATCCGGTGGCCCCGACTCGCTGGCGCTGACCGCGGCCGCGGCCGCGACCCTGCCCACGACGGCTCTGATCGTCGACCACGGACTCCAGCCCGGCTCCGACCTGGTGGCCGCGGCCGCCGCCGATCAGGCCAGGGCGCTGGGCTGCGTGCGGGCCGAGGTCCTGCGCGTGCAGGTAGGGCGTGTCGGGGGACCGGAGGCGGCCGCCCGGACCGCCCGGTACTGCGCACTCGATGGCGCCCGACAGGGCGCGCCGGTGCTGCTCGGACATACCTTGGACGACCAAGCCGAGACGGTGTTGATGGGGTTGGGCCGGGGTTCAGGCGCGCGGTCGATCGCCGGCATGCGGCCCAGCGACCCGCCGTGGTACCGGCCGCTGCTGGGGCACCGTCGCGCACACACTCAAGCCGCCTGTGCCGAACTCGGACTCACCGCCTGGGATGACCCGCACAACAGCGACTCCCGGTTCACCCGGGTGCGGCTGCGCACCGAGGTGTTGCCGCTACTCGAACAGGTACTCGGCGGCGGGGTAGCGGAAGCGCTGGCCCGGACCGCCTCGGCCCTGCGCGAGGACACCGACGCACTCGACGCACTGGCCGCTGATGAATTACCGGCGGCCCGGTCCGGCGATGGCCTGGATGCCACCGCCATCCGGGGGCTGCCCGCCGCCCTGCGGCGCCGGGTGATCCGCGCCTGGTTGCTCGCCGGCGGCGCGAGCGGGCTGACCGACCCTCAGATCAGGGCGGTGGATGCGGTGGTGATCGCGTGGCGCGGCCAGGGGCCGGTGGCGGTCAGCTCCAACCTGCCCCGCACCAGATTGTTGGTGCAGCGACGCGGCGCGCTCCTGACCCTGCACCGCGAACCGGTCTGATTGTTCCTATCCGCACCCGGCATGGCACGCTGTGAGCGTGTCAGCGCACGAGCTGTATGCCGGGGACATCAAGTCGGTGTTGGTGTCCGAGGAGCGGATTGCGGCCCGGACCGCCGAACTCGGCGCTCAGGTTGGCCGCGACTACGCCGCGGTGCTCACCGATCAGGATCTGTTGCTGGTGACGGTGCTCAAGGGCGCGGTGATGTTCGTCACCGACCTGGCGCGCGCGATCCCATTGCCCACCCAGTTGGAGTTCATGGCGGTGAGCTCCTACGGGTCGGCAACATCGTCCTCTGGAGTGGTTCGGATCCTCAAAGACCTCGACCGCGATATCGCCGACCGAGACGTCCTGATCGTGGAAGATATCGTCGACTCCGGCTTGACGCTGTCGTGGTTGCTACGCAACCTGGCCACCCGCCATCCCCGGTCGCTGCAGGTGTGCACCCTGCTGCGCAAACCCGATGCGGTGCGCGGAAATCTCGACATCGCCTACATCGGCTTCGACATTCCCAATGAATTCGTCGTCGGATATGGACTGGATTACGCGGAGCGCTATCGCGATCTGCCCTATATCGGCACACTCGATCCGAAGGTCTATCAGCACTGATAGTCAGTAGGCCCTGATTGTCAACGGGTCCTGGGGAATTCCCCGCGCTGGTTAGTTCAGTTCCCGCGCGGGTTAGTTCAGTTCCCACACTGGTTAGTTCAGTTCCCACACTGCGGTGACCGAGAAGCTCACGGTCTGCTCACCCGGTTCCAGCGGCACCGGGTCTGCCATCGCTTCGGCTCGCGGCATCGGAACTGCCACCGGCGGCCCACTGCCGGGTGCCTCAGAGATCGAAATGACGCTGCCCAGTGACAGACCGGACAACTCCGCGTACTGCTGTGCCCGGTTCTTGGCGTCGCCGAAGGCCTCGGCACGAGCGTCGCTGACGAGTGTCGAGTCGTCCTCGATGGAGAAGGTGACTGAGTTGATGCGGGTGGCGTCGCCGCCGGCATCAACGATCGCGGCAAGCCTGTCCGGGGCCGCGTCGAGGTCGCGAATCCTGACCTGGATCGTGTTCCCGGCCCGGTATCCGGTGACGACGGAATTCTCGCCATATTGCGGTTGGAGGTTCACCCCGGTGGTGCTGATGTCCTTGGCGTCGATCCCACCTGTTGTGAGTGCCTCGATCACCGTTCGCTGACGATCGCTCGACTGGTTCATCGCGGCAGTTGCATCGGGGGCCACCACTTCGATGCCCACATCGGCGGTCAGTGTGTCGGGCGCTCCCCGAACCTCGCCCGAGCCCACCACGGTGACCTGACGCGGACTCGTCGCGACCGGCCCGGTATTCGCGTCACACCCGGTGAGGCCGGCGGCGAGCATCGCGGCCGCGACACCGGTCGCCATGGCTGCCGTGCGGCGGCGCGGAAATGCGGGGATGGCCATGATTTACCGTAGCGCGCCCGTGTGACTGTTTCGCCACCGGCGAACTCATGTCCACTCGACGTCTGCGAGAAACGCCAGCAGTTCGGTGCTGATCTGCTCGGACCGTTCCTGTTGGATCCAGTGCCCGGCGCCATCGAGCAGCACCTGTCGGTAGGGGCCCGCGACGACCTCGCGAGCCCGGTCGGTTCTTGTGAAAACAAGCACCGGGTCATCGGTTCCACCCACGAAAAGTGCTGGCACACTGATGGTTTGAGCCGCCTGTGCGGCCATGATGTTCCAGTTACGTTCGTAGTTGCGGTACCAGTTGAGCGCACCGGTGAAGCCGGTTCGGGTGAATTCGGCGACGTAGTAGTCGAGGTCGACGGCACTCAGCCAGTCCGGTAGCCGATCCGGCTCAGGTAGCCGGTCGATGAATCCCTCTGGCCCGGGTGCCACCATCCGCATCGCAGCGGCGTCGTCGGACGGTGTTCCCATCCCGCCGAGCATCCTGCGCAGGCTGCGGCGTGGGTCGGCGGCCATCTCGGCGTCGGCGATACCGGGCTGCTGGAAATACAGCATGTAGAAGAAGTTTTCCCCGAACATCCGGCGCAACGCGTCGGTGACCGGGGTCAGCGGCCGGGGCACCGGCGGCACGCTCAAACCCGCGACGGCGGCAACCCGGTCGGGGTGCAGCAACGGCAGGCTCCAGGTGACCACCGCTCCCCAGTCGTGACCGATGACGGCGGCGCGCTCGGCACCGACCGCATCGAGTAGGCCGACCAGATCCCCGGTTAACGCCGCGATGTCGTAGGCCTCGATCGCGTCCGGCCGGGTCGATCCGCCGTAGCCGCGCTGGTCGGGTGCCAGCACGTGATAGCCAGCCTCGGCCAGGCGAGGTATCTGGTGGCGCCAGGAATAGGCCAGTTCCGGGAAGCCATGGGCCAGGATCACGGTCGGTGCGTCGGCCGGGCCGGCCTCGAGCACCCGCAGCCGGACGCCGTTGACGTCGACGAACCGTTCGATCGGGGCCTCCACCTGCCCCAGCCAAGCACACCGCGATCCGGCGCCGGGACTCACCGGGGATTGGAAACCAAACGGTGACGGAAACCCTCGGCGCGGCACCCGCCGTCGGGGTAGCGGTAACCTGGTCGTTCAACGCTGAGCAGACGGAAGGACGGGCCCCCGGGGCCGACGCTTGTGAACCGGAAAACTGTTGTGCGCACACTGACGGTGATCTCCGCCGTGTTGCTCCTGGGCTGGCTGTTCGTCTTTTTCAGCGACGACACCCGCGGGTTCAAGCCGATCGACACGTCGGTGGCGGTGGCCCAGATCAACGCCGACAACGTCAAGTCCGCCCAGATCGACGACCGTGAGCAGCAGCTGCGGCTGGAGTTGAAGAGCGCCACCGACGAGACCGCGAAGTCGACCAAGGTGATTGCGAAGTATCCGACCGGATACGCGGTTCCGCTGTTCGATGCCCTCAACGCCAAGGGAATTAAGTCAAACACCACGGTCAATCAACCCAGCATGCTGGGCTCGTTGCTGATCTACATGCTCCCGCTGCTGTTGCTGGTCGGGTTGTTCGTGCTGTTCTCCCGGATGCAGACCGGCGGCCGGATGGGCTTCGGGTTCGGCAAATCCAAGGCCAAGTTACTGAACAAGGACATGCCGACGACTACCTTCGCCGACGTGGCCGGGGCCGACGAGGCGGTCGAAGAGCTCTACGAGATCAAGGACTTCCTGCAGAACCCGGCGCGTTACCAGGCTCTGGGCGCCAAGATCCCTAAGGGCGTGCTGCTCTACGGCCCGCCGGGCACCGGCAAGACACTGCTGGCCCGCGCGGTGGCGGGCGAAGCCGGAGTTCCGTTCTTCACCATCTCCGGCTCGGACTTCGTCGAGATGTTCGTCGGCGTCGGCGCCTCCCGGGTGCGCGACATGTTCGAACAGGCCAAGCAGAACGCTCCGTCGATCATCTTCGTCGACGAGATCGACGCCGTCGGCCGTCAGCGCGGCGCCGGTTTGGGTGGCGGCCATGACGAACGTGAGCAGACGCTCAACCAGTTACTCGTCGAGATGGATGGCTTCGGTGAGCGCCAGGGCGTCATCCTGATCGCGGCCACCAACCGGCCCGACATTCTCGATCCGGCGTTGTTGCGTCCGGGTCGATTCGATCGGCAGATCCCGGTGTCCTCTCCCGACCTGGCCGGCCGCAAGGCGGTGCTGCGGGTGCACTCGCAGGGCAAGCCGCTGGCACCGGGGGCAGACCTCGACGGTCTGGCCAAGCGCACCGTCGGTATGTCGGGTGCGGATCTGGCCAACGTGATCAACGAGGCCGCCCTGCTCACTGCCCGCGAGAACGGGACCGTCATCACCGGGGCTGCGCTGGAGGAGGCCGTCGACCGGGTCATCGGCGGCCCGCGTCGCAAGAGTCGGATCATCAGCGAGACGGAGAAGAAGATCACCGCCTACCACGAGGGCGGCCACACCCTGGCGGCGTGGGCGATGTCCGATATCGAGCCGATCTACAAGGTCACCATCCTGGCCCGCGGCCGCACCGGTGGGCACGCGGTGTCGGTACCCGAGGATGACAAGGGCCTGATGACCCGGTCGGAGATGATCGCCCGACTCGTGTTCGCCATGGGTGGCCGGGCCGCCGAGGAGTTGGTGTTCCGGGAGCCGACCACCGGTGCGGTCTCCGATATCGAGCAGGCCACCAAGATTGCGCGCGCGATGGTCACCGAGTACGGCATGAGTTCCAAACTCGGTGCGGTGCGCTACGGCACCGAGCACGGCGATCCGTTCCTCGGTCGCACCATGGGTACCCAGGCCGACTACAGCCACGAAGTCGCCCGTGACATCGATGACGAGGTCCGTAAGCTGATCGAGGCCGCGCACGACGAGGCGTGGGCGATCCTGACCGAGCACCGCGACGTGCTCGACGTGCTGGCCGCGGAACTCCTGGAGAAGGAAACACTGCACCGCGCTGAGCTTGAGGTCATCTTCGCCGGAATCCAGAAGCGTCCGCGCCTCTCGGTGTTCGACGATTTCGGCGGCCGGATCCCCTCGGATAAGCCGCCCATCAAAACCCCGGGTGAGTTGGCAATTGAGCGTGGGGAACCCTGGCCGCAACCGGTGCCGGAGCCCGCGTACAAGAATGCGATCGCCGCGGCCAGTGCCGTGCATGCGCAACAGCAGCCGACCAACAACGGCAATGGCGCCCATCCCACCGGACGCCACCACGCGCAGAACGGCCCGGCGCAGCCCAACTACGGCGCACCGTCGGGCTGGCAGGCTCCCGGTTGGCCGCCGCCCCAGCAGCAGGGCTACTGGTACCCGCCCCCGCCAGGATGGGGCGCGCCGCCGCAGCACGCGGGCCAGCCCCATCCGCAGCATCAGCCTCACCCCACACCCACTCATTCGGCCGCCGGCCCCCAGGATGAACCGGGCGAGGATCACTATCGGCACACGGCCGACTAACTGACACCATCGGCGCACGGCCGATTAACGGACACTATCGGCACACGGCCGATTAACGGATGGAGAACTCATGCCGAAGCGCGACTCGATCTCGCTCGACATCTCTGAGTTCGATCAGGACCGCGCTGAGGCGGCGGTCCGCGAACTTCTGCTGGCCGTCGGTGAGAATCCGGATCGCCAGGGACTGCTCGACACCCCGGCCCGCGTTGCGCGAGCCTATCGAGAGATGTTCGCCGGGCTCTACACCGACCCGGATGCGGTGTTGGAGACCACCTTTGACGAGGACCACGACGAGCTGATACTGGTCACCAAAATCCCGATGTATTCGACGTGCGAGCATCACCTGGTGGCCTTTCACGGAATGGCGCACGTCGGTTACATCCCCGGTAAAGACGGCCGGGTGACCGGGTTGTCGAAGCTGGCCCGGGTGGTTGACCTGTATGCCAAACGTCCTCAGGTGCAGGAGCGACTGACCGGCCAGATCGCCGACGCCGTGGTCCGTAAACTCAAGCCGCGCGGCGTCATCGTGGTCATCGAGGCCGAGCATCTCTGCATGGCGATGCGGGGTGTGCGCAAAGCGGGTTCGGTCACCGTGACGTCGGCGGTGCGCGGACAGTTCAAGACCGATGACGCATCGCGATCCGAGGCGCTGGGCCTGATTCTCCGCAAGTGAGGTCGCCCCGCGTGCAGGTGATGGGGGTCGTCAACGTCACCGATGATTCCTTCTCCGACGGGGGACTTTTTCTGGACTCCACCCGGGCTATCGAGCACGGACTCGCCCTGGTCGCCGAAGGGGCCGCGATCATCGACGTCGGCGGTGAGTCCACCCGACCCGGTGCGACCCGCATCGATCCCGATGTCGAGACCGCCAGGGTCATTCCCGTCGTGAAAGAACTTGCCGCCGCCGGCGTCACCGTGAGTATCGACACCATGCATGCCGCGGTGGCGCGGGCTGCGTTGGAAAGCGGCGCCAGTATCGTCAACGACGTCAGTGGCGGCCGCGCCGATCCGGACATGGCGGCGCTGGTTGCCGACGCGGACGTCACCTGGATCCTGATGCACTGGCGTTCGGTCCGAGCCGACCAACCGCACGAGGTGCCGTTCTATCGTGACGTCGTGACCGAGGTCCGTGCCGAACTGCTCGCCTGCGTTGACGCCGCGGTGGCCGCGGGCGTCGACCGCAGCAAGCTGATCATCGATCCGGGTCTCGGTTTCGCCAAGACCGCGCAACACAATTGGGCACTTCTGCGCGCTCTTCCCGAGTTGGCCGCAACCGGCCACCCGGTACTCGTCGGAGCGTCACGTAAGCGTTTCCTCGGCTCCCTGCTGGCCGGCGCCGACGGCACGCCGCGACCGCCGGGTGGCCGCGAGACCGCCACCGCGGTCGTCTCCGCGCTGGCCGGGATGCACGGGGCATGGGGAGTTCGCGTCCACGACGTGCGCGCCAGCGTTGACGCGCTCAAGGTGATCGGGGCCTGGCAGCACGACACGGAGGGAAACGATGACTGATCGCATCGAGTTGCGCGGCTTGGCGGTGCGCGGCAATCACGGGGTATTCGATCACGAACGTCGAGACGGCCAGGACTTCATCGTCGACGTCACCGTCTGGATGGACCTTTCCGGGGCGGCCGCCAGCGACGACCTGAACGACACGTTCGACTACGGCGTGCTGGCCCAGCGCGCCGCCGACATCGTCGGTGGTCCCGCCCGCGACCTCATCGAGACCGTCGCCGCCGAGATCGCCGACGACGTGATGGGCGATGACCGGGTGCATGCCGTCGAGGTGGTCGTGCACAAACCTCAGGCGCCGATCCCCTTGACGTTCGCCGACGTGGCCGTGGTCGCCCGCCGCTCCCGCCGCGGTGGCCGCATCCAGCCCGGTCCCGCCGGGGGCCCGACGTGAGTCGCGTCGTACTGTCCATCGGTTCCAACCTCGGCGATCGACTGGCCCGATTGCAGGCCGCGGTCGACGGGCTGGGTGAGACGGTCAGCGCGGTGTCGCCGGTCTACGAGACAGACCCGTGGGGCGGGGTGTCCCAGGAGCCCTTCCTCAACGCGATCGTGCTCGCCGATGACGCCGGAACCGACGCGCATGGCTGGTTGCGGCGCGCCCAGGCCTTGGAACTGGACAACGCACGGGTGCGCGACCTGCGATGGGGGCCGCGAACCCTCGATGTCGACCTCATCTGTTGCTTCGACGCGAGCGGGCCACATGATCGGGTGCTCAGCGATGAAGTGATCAGTGCCGACGCCGACCTGACGCTGCCGCACCCGCGAGCCCACCAGCGGGCTTTCGTCCTGCTGCCGTGGCTCGCGGTCGACCCGACCGCCGAACTGACCGTGGCGGGTCAGCGCCGGCCGCTACCCGAGTTGCTGGACGGCCTCGACCCGGCCGAGCGCGACGGCGTTCGGTCGACTGCGCTGAGGCTGACGTTCGACCGGGCTTATCCAACCGACCGGGCTTGTCCAACCGACCCGGATTACCCCACCGTCGGAGATTCCGGAACCTGATGGGACCGACACGCACGCGCGACCTTGTCGCCGCCGCGGTTGCCGCCGCCGTTTTCGGTTATCTGGTGATCCACGGTTTGTACCGCTTCTTCCCGGCCGTCACGCTGTGGACCGGTCTGTCGCTACTCGCCGTCGCCATCGGCGAAGCGGTGTGGGCGGCGTCGGTGCGCAGCCGGATTCGTGACGGCCGGGTCGGCGTGGGCGCCGGTCGGCTGCATCCGCTCGCCGTTGCCCGGACCGTCGCGATCGCCAAGGCCTCGGCGTGGGTGGGCGCGGTAACCCTCGGATGGTGGCTGGGCGTTTTGGCCTATCTGTTGCCCCGGCGATCTGAGCTACGCGTGGCTGTCGCCGATACGCCCGGAGTGTTCGTTGCGGCGATCAGTGCCTTTGCGCTCGTCGTGGCCGCGATGTGGCTACAACACTGCTGCAGGTCGCCCGGCGAGCCCTCCGCGGCCGAGGAAGCGGTCGGTGAGTAGTCCGATCGGGCGCGAATCGCCCCAGCTTGTCGCACCGGGCAAGCACTTTCGACGCGGTACAGTCTGGCCATGACCGCTCAGCCCCGCGGCGGGAGAAGTAGGCGTAGCGGCCGCAGGCCCGGTTGGCTGCTCGTGACGGCGCTGCTGATTCTGGCGATCCTCGCGAGTTCGACGCTGGTGTTCACCAGCCGGGTGGACTTGCTGCGCCTGGCGGTGATCCTGTCCCTGTGGGCCGCGGTGATGGCTGCCTTCGCGTCGGTGACCTACCGCCGACAGAGCGAACTTGATCAGGCGCGTGCGCGCGACATGAAATTCGTATACGACCTGCAACTCAACCGCGAGGTCGCCGCACGACGTGAGTACGAGCTTGCGGTGGAGGCGCACCTGCGCCGCCAGCTGGCCGGCGAACAGCGCGCCCAGGCGGCCGATGAGATGATCGCGCTGCGCGCGGAACTGGCATCATTGCGGTCCAACCTCGAGATCATGCTCGGCACCGATCTGGGTCAGCGGCCGGCGCTGGAGGCCGAGCGCGTCGTCATCGCGATGCCGGCTGCACCGGAACGAGTGGAGAGCAGTCGGATCACGCCGGTGGCCACTCAAGAGGAGGCTTTTGCCGAGGAGATCGCGACCACCGTGTTCGAGAGCCCGATCATCGACGTGCCCGAGGAACCGTTGAGTCCGCCACCCGTGATGCAGCCCCCGCCCCCGCCCCCGATGCCGCCCCCGATGGTGCAGCCCCCGATCCCGCCTCCGCCCCCGCCGCCTCCGCCCCCGATGCCTCCGCCCCCGATGGTGCAGCCACCGGAATACCGCGGTTCGCATCGGCAGTCGGTCGACGCTGCGGTGCCGGATCCGCAACCGGAGGCTCCGTGGCGACCGCCGGAGGTGCGTCGCGGCCGACACTGGTCAGCCGGTGACGGTGGGGCCGCGCGGGCTGGCGAACCGTCGGCCCCCGAATCGGTTGCTGAAGAACCGGTCGCTGAAGAATCGGTCGCTGAAGAATCGGACGCTGAAGAATCGGACGTCGCAGAACTCGTCATGGAAGAGCCCACGGGCCAGCACACCGGCGGCCACTCGGTCGCCGATCTGATGTCGCGGCTGCAGGTCGACCCAACGGCCGGTGGCGGTCGCCGCCGCCGCAAGGACTGAGGTGGCGGTCGCCGCCGCCGCAAGGACTGAGGTGGCGGTCGCCGCCGCCGCAAGGACTTAAGCGACGCTAGTATCGGTCAGACCGTCCGGGATCCGCAGGGTCGGGACCCGGAACGTTCCTTCGATGTCAGCGAGGTCCTCCAGGTGGGTGCCCCCAACGGCTTGCGACCGGCTCGGCTGAAGGTGGCTGTCATTTCGGCCGGCCGGGTCGGTACCGCCCTCGGTGTCGCACTGGAACGGGCCGATCACGTGGTGGTGGCCTGCAGTGCCATCTCGGCTTCGTCGCGGCGGCTCGCTGAGCGCCGGCTACCGGACACTCCGGTGTTGGCGGTTCCCGAGGTCGCCGACCGGGCCGAACTCTTACTTCTGACCGTGCCCGATTCCGAACTGCCGGGTCTGGTCGCCGGGCTCGCGGCGACTGGCGCCGTCCGCCGCGGCACGATCGTGGCCCATACCTCGGGAGCCAACGGAGTCGCGATACTGGCCCCGTTGGCCGCCCAGGGTTGTGTTCCGCTGGCCATCCACCCGGCGATGACCTTCACCGGCGCCGACGAGGACGTGGCCCGACTGAGCGAGACATGCTTCGGGATCACCGCAGCCGACGAGATCGGTTACGCCATCGCCCAGTCCCTGGTGCTCGAGATCGGCGGCGAACCATTCGCCGTTCGCGAGGAGGCGCGAACGCTCTACCATGCCGCGCTGGCCCATGGCAGCAACCACGTCGTCACGCTGATCGCCGATTCGGTGACCGCGTTACGCGCCGCGTTGTCCGGACCTCACCTGCTAGGGCAGCAGCCTGCCGACGATGCACCGGGTGGACTCGCCGAACGGATCGTCGGACCGCTCGCGCGGGCAGCTCTGGAGAACACCCTGAGGCGAGGTCAGGCGGCTCTGACCGGACCCGTCGCGCGAGGGGACGCCGCTGCGGTGGCCGCACATCTGGCCGCTCTGGCGGACGTCGATTCCGAACTGGCGCAGGCGTATTGCGCCGATTCGCTGCGAACCGCCCAGCGAGCGCACGCGGCAGAGGAGGTCATTGACGTGTTGACCGACTGGTCTCATCCGACGGGACCGAGCCGATGAGCACCAGGGCTGCACAGTTCAGTGCCGGTGAGCTGAATACCTACCCGACGCCGCGCACCGTGGCGGAGGTCTCCCGGGCACTGCGCCACACCGGCCGTCGGGTGATGCTGGTGCCCACCATGGGGGCCCTGCACGAGGGTCATCGCGCGCTGATCCGGACGGCAACTCGAGTGCCCGGTGCGGTCGTGGTGGTGTCGATCTTCGTGAACCCGCTGCAATTCGGTGCGGGGGAGGACCTCGATGCCTACCCGCGAACACTCGATTCCGATTTGGAACTGCTCAGTGACGAGGGTGTGGAGATCGCTTTTACGCCGACCGCGTCCGCGATGTATCCCGATGGTCCGCGAACCATGGTGCACCCCGGTCCGCTGGGTGCCGATCTCGAAGGCGGTTCGCGTCCAACGCATTTCGCCGGAATGCTGACCGTTGTTCTGAAGTTGCTCCAGATAGTCCGGCCGGACCGCGCGTTCTTCGGTGAGAAGGATTACCAGCAACTCGTGCTGATCCGGCAGATGGTCTCTGATCTCAACA
>Ga0315287_10000321_pt1 | contig 41644 bp, 39 predicted proteins | sample YL17G11_0_MG_FD_205037 | JGI IMG/M metagenome (GOLD analysis project Ga0315287, IMG submission 205037) | Sediment microbial communities from Yellowstone Lake, YNP, Wyoming, USA - YL17G11_0 | ecosystem: Environmental > Aquatic > Freshwater > Lake > Sediment | place: USA: Wyoming | collected...
GCGTCCCAGCCGATCGCGCAGGCGGCGATGGCGAGGTCGACTTCGCGCCCCCGCGCTCCCGACAGCTTCCCGTACAGATCCGCCGCCGTCGCCGCTTCCGCCGGCCCGAAGGGGATGGCCGATTCGCGCGGGAAGAGCGCTTCCTGCGCCGCCAGTTCCCGCGGGCGCCTGGGCCCCCGCAGCCACTCGTAGAGCACGAGCGTCGCGAGGACCACGCGCTCCCCCTGCGCGATGGCGCGGCGCAGCGCCCGCGCCGACCGCCTCGGACCGGTGAGGCTGTCGAGCAGCGCGGAGGTGTCCAGGAGGATCACCGAGAGCGCCGTCCGGGCGTCCGCCGCCCACCCTCGCGCCGCGCCCGGCGCACCGCCGCGATCTCCCGGTCCACGGCCTCGGCGGGGCGGCGGGGGATGCGGCCCACGACGGTGTCGAACACGTCGAGCAGCCGCAGCCGCTCCCCCTCGCTCAGGCTTCCGGCGCGCGCCGCGTACTCGCGCACCGCCTCGCGCACCACGCCGCTCTTGGGGATCCCCAGGCGCTCGGCGGTGCGGTCGATCCGCTCGGCCGTGCGCTCGTCCAGGGTGAAGGTCATCTTCACGGTGTGTGCCATAGCGCTACCATACTACCATACCCGGAGAGGGGCAAGCGGCTGATGGCGTCGCTCCCGTGACGCTCGGCGGCTTGACTCCAGCATATGAGTCGTCCATACTCACATATATGAGTCAGCGTCTCCAGGTCCTGCTCGACAAGGAGGAGTTCGCCGAACTCCGCCGCGTGGCCCGCCGGAACCGGATGACCGTGGCCGAGTGGGTGCGTCAGGCGCTGCGCCGCGCACGGCGGGACGAGCCGTCGGGCGATCCCAAGCGGAAGCTCTCGGCCGTCCGCGAGGCGGCGCGGGGCACCTACCCCACGGCCGACATCGGGCGGATGCTCGCGGAGATCGAGGGGGGCTACTTGCGCGGTGGCGCGCCGTGATCTTCGTCGACTCGAACATCCCGATGTATCTCGTGGGGGCGGCGCACCCCAACAAGGAGGGGTCCCGCCGCCTGCTCGAGCAGTGCATCACCCGGGGCGAGCGACTCGTCACCGACGCCGAGGTGTTGCGGGAGATCCTGCACCGCTACCACGCGGTCCGCCGGCCCGACGCCATCCAACCCGCCTTCGACGCGCTCCTGGGCGTGGTGGACGAGGTGTACCCGATCGAGCGGGGCGACGTCGAACAGGCGAAGGCGCTGATGCTCGGCCTCGCGTCCCTCTCGGCGCGCGATGCCGTGCACGTCGCCGTGATGAAGCGGCGGGGCGTGCCGCGGGTGCTGAGCTTCGCTGCGGGGTTCGATGCGGTGGGGTGGGTCGAGCGGCTGGCCTGACCGCTGCCGGTCGCTCAGTAGCGCAGGTTCATCACCCAGATGTCGCTCTCGTACTGCGACACGGTGAGATAGAGGCGGTCGGGGCCGACGCAGGGCGAGTACGGTGTAGCGGTCGGCGAGGGCCGCGCTCAGGCGAGCGAAGAGGTCGCTCATGAGCCCTGCAGCCTGCGCGTCAAGTCCGCCAGGGAGATGGCGGTCACGCCGCCGCCCATCGGCCACGTCGCGCTGCCGCCGTGGACGACGAACGCAGCCTCGGGCCGCAGGTCGGCGCACCCGATCCGGAACCCCTTCGAGACGGCGGGAGCGGTGGAGCGCTTGACCTCGATGGCCATCTCGACACGGCCGCCGCGTTCGAGCACGAGGTCGATCTCGGCGCCGCGCTCCGTCCGCAGGAACGTGGCGATGCGGCCTTCCCCTGCCGCACCAATCAGGTTCTCGATCGCGAATCCCTCCCAGCTCGGGCCGGCTACCGGGTGCCCGAGCACGTCGTCGAGCGTCCCGAGCCCGAGCAACGCGTGCAAGACGCCGGCGTCGCGCACGTAGGTCTTGGGTGAGCGCACGAGCCGTTTGCCGAGGTTGCCGCTCCAGGGGGGCAACCGTCGCACGAGCAGCAGATCCACCAGTAGGTCGATGTAGCGGGCGATGGTCGGTGCCGAAACGCCGAGGCTCGACGCGAGCCGCGCCTGGTTGAGGAGCGACCCCTGCGCGTGCGCGAGCATCCCCCACAGCCGGCCCACGGTCTCCGCCGGAAGCCGCGGGGCGAACATCGGCACGTCGCGCTCCAGGTAACTGCGCACGAACTGCTGCCGCCACGCCAGGCTCTTCGCGTCGCTGCGCGCGAGCAGGCTCTCGGGGAAGCCTCCGCGCACCCAGAGCCGCTCGATGGGCGTGCCGCGCGGCAGTTCCCACGCAGACACCGGCGCCAGATCCACGTACGCGACGCGCCCCGCGAGCGACTCGCTGGCCTGCCGCATCAGGTCGAGCGACGCCGAGCCGAGCAGGAGGAACTGTCCGCTGCGCTGACCGGCGGCGCGACGGTCGTCGATGATCCCGCGCAGGACCTCGAAGAGGCCGGGCAGACGATGGATCTCGTCGAGGATCACCAGCCGCCCCGCCTGGGCGCGGAGGTACGCGTCGGCGTCGTCGAGCCGCCGCCGGTCGGCCGGCCGCTCCAGGTCGAGGTACAGAGCGCGGTCGCCGCGCCGCCTGGCAATGGCCCGGGCAAGCGTCGTCTTCCCGACCTGCCGCGGCCCGAGCAGCACCACGCCAGGGAAGTCCCGGAGGCGGCCCTGGATCGCGGTCTGCGTCCGGCGCGGAATCATCATGGGCGTAAATCTAATACGCGGCGTTCGTTTTCCGCTATTCGCACGGCGCGCGCGGCGACTTCGATCTCGCGGGCGGAGAACCGGACCTCACGGAGATCCTCCGCGGCTACCCACCGTACCTTCGGACCAGCGCCTGGAACCGCGGATCGCGGCGGATGGGGTCCCAGCGCGGGTCGAGCCGCAGCATCGGGCCGCTGACCAACATCGAGGGTCCGGGCAACAGCCGCTCGATCAGGGGCAAGGCCTCGTCGTGGAAACCGGCCTGCGCCAGGATCAGCGCGGCTGACGTCCTGAAGTATTGGGCGTAGTCCGTCTCGATGCTGTCCACGGGCGCCAACAGCCAATCGGCCTCGCGCTTCGCTTCGGCGCGCCGCCCCAGTCCCGCCAGCGCAAGCCCACGAGCCCCATGGATCCCCGGGTCGCGCGGCAACTCCCGCAACGCCGAGTCCAACTGCGCCAACGCCCCGCTGAACGCGCGCCGAGCCGCCCCGCTGTCCCCGCGCAGTTGCTGCGCCCACCCCACGTAGAGCAGCGCCGGCTCGTAGATTTCGTATCCCCTGTAGATGACCCGCTGCGGCTCGGGCAGAAGCGCCAGCAGCGAATCGGGCTTCCTCTCCCAGAGCGCCAGCTGAACGCAATCCCGGTTGGCCTGGCAGTCCTGCTGCTTCACCAGGGCACGCAAGGTGTCGAGCTTGCCCTGCCAGACGACGTAGAGAAGCGCCCTGTCGCCAATGCGCCCGGCCAGGTCCTCCGGACGGGCAAGCGCCAGCCACTCGTCGAACGCGGCCGCCGCCGCCTCGTACCGATGCCGCATCCAGAGGTTGCCGGCGGCGCCGACACTCCGACTCGCACTCCGCGGATCCAACGCCGCGGCCCTGTCGAAGGCGGCCTGGTAGGCGTCCCAGTCCCCCAGGCAGAAGTACGCACCGCTCAAGGCATCCCACACTTCCGCAGATCCCGGGGCTTCCTCTGCCGCGAGTTGGTACTCCCTCAGCGCCTGGCGCATGTCGCCGAGCGTGCTGAGGGGGGCAAGGAAGTACACCATCCCCATCGCCAGACGCGCCTGCGGCGATCGGGGCGCGAGCCGTAGCGCGGTCTCCGCCTCCGCCCGCTGGCTCGCCACCCGCTCCGGACGCGGATCCCACCCGTTGACCTGCATGAGCCCGTGAACCCTCGAGAGGGAGGCGTGCGCGAGGGCGAAGCCGGAATCGAGCTCGATCGCCCGCTCGTAGAGCCGCTGCGCGCTCTCGAAAACCTTCGAATCGCAACAGGTCCGGACGCGCTGCTCCTCCCCCTGGAGGTACAGCCGATAGGCCTCGGCATTCCTCGTCGGCGCCTCCGCGAGCGCCCCCGCCTCGGCCTGCGTGAGCGCTCCCCCGACCACCTCCACGATCCGCTGCGCGATCTCGCTCTGCACCGCGAAGGCGTCGTCCAGCGTGCGGCTGTAGCTGCTCGCCCAGAGAGGCGCCTCCGTCATGGGATCGATGATCTGCACGTTCACCCGCAAGCGGTCGCCCTCGACCTGCACGCTCCCCTCGACGATGGTGCCGACCCCCAGCTCCTCGCCGATCACCCTCAACGGCTTGGTCGTGTGAGCGTAGGCCAGCACGGACGTGCGCGGCCGCACGGAGAGTGCCGCCACCCGCCCCAGCTGGACGAGCAGTTCGTCATGGAGCGCAACGGCGAAGTACGCGTGCGGCCCCTCAGGGCTCAGATTCTCGAGCGGCAGGATCGCGACCGCGGTGCGCGGGTGCCGCGCCCCCGACGCGCCCGGCCGCGCCCAACGCGCCACGGCAATGGCTGCAGCAACGACGACAAAGACAGCGGCGGCGACCGCCAGGCGCACGGCCCGACGGCGCCACCAAGCGGGCGGCGACCACGGTGCGCCGGTACGCCGGTGCGCTGGTGCGTCTGTGCGCCTGTGCGTCTGTGCGTCCCTCTCGCGCAGCGCCTCCGCGAACTGCGAGGCCGTGGCAAAGCGGTCCGCTGGCGTCCGCGCGAGCGCTTGAGCCAGTGCGGCTTCGACCGCCGCCGGCACCGTATCGCGCAAAATCGAGATGCGCGGCGCCGGCGTGCTCAGCCGCTTCGCCACCACCGCCTGCACCGACGGACCGGTGAACGGTGGCTCCCCCGCCAGCATCTCGTACAGCACGCAGCCGAGGCTGTAGAGGTCGCTGCGCCCGTCGAGGTCCGACTCGCCCGCCGCCTGCTCGGGACTCATGTATGCTGGCGTACCGATAGCCAACCCCGTCTCCGTCAGCCGCTCGCTGCCCGCCGCGCCCACTGCCCGCGCGATGCCGAAGTCCGCCAGCACCGCGTGCCCGCTCTGCAACAGGATGTTCTCGGGCTTGATGTCGCGGTGAACCACCCCGTGGCTGTGGGCGTAGGCGAGCCCGTCGGCCACCTCCCGGGCGACCTGCAGCGCGTCGTCCAGCGGCAGTTGCTTCTCTCTCGCCAGCCGGTCGCGGAGGGATTCGCCTTCCACGTAGGGCATGACGTAGTAGAGGAACTCGCCCGTGCCCCCGTGCGTGTGTGCGTCTGTGCGCCCGTGCGTCTGTGCGCCCGTGCCCCCAGAGTCCAGCAGCGGCAGGATGTGCGGATGCGTGAGTTGCGCGGTTGTCCGGATCTCCCGCAGGAAGCGGTCGGCGCCGAGCACAGCGGAGAGTTCGGGGCGCAGGACTTTGAGCGCGACCACGCGGTCGTGCTTGAGGTCACGGGCGAGGTAGACCGTCGCCATCCCGCCCTGACCGAGCTCGCGCTCGATCGTGTAGCGGTCCGAGAGCGCGTCCTGAAGGCGTGCAAACACGTCGGTCACGGGGACGGCCCGGCGGTGAGAGTGCGCCTACGATATGGCCCGGGTCGCGTAACCGCCAGTCTGAAAGCCTGTGGCGTGCGACAACGATTTGACGTGGGCCTGACTCCCTCGCAATATGGTGGCTCCTCCGGGTTGTCAGCAGTGGGTTCACCACGGAAGAGGTGTGCCATGCGCCTGCCGACCATCGTCCTGGTCTCGTCCTTGCTCCTCGCGTCCATCGCGTCTGCGCAGGAAACGACCGGCGGCGTCCGCGGGCGCCTCACCTCACCGGCCACGGGCGCGATCGCCAGCGGCCACATCACCGCCACGAGCCCCGACCTGCTCGGCGAACGCTCGGTGACATCCGCGGCGGACGGCGTGTTCGCGTTCCTGCTGCTGCCCCCGGGCACGTACACGCTGCGGATCACCGCCATCGGCTATCGGCCGGTCGCGATCCGGGACGTGAGGGTGCAGTTGGGCCGGATCGCGGGGCTGCGCGACGTCGCGCTCGAGCCGAGCACGGTCGAATTGAGCGAGCTCACGATCACCGCGCCGGCGGTGACGCTCGATCCGGTGCGCACCACGGTGGGGGCGACGCTCACCGCCGAGGACCTGGCGTCGCTGCCGCTGGAGCGCGACTACAAGTCCGCGATCGTGATCCTGCCGCACGTCAACACGAGCTACAACGGCGACCCGGCGAACTCGGGCGGCAGCACCGGCCTCGAGAACGTGTATTTCATCGACGGGATGAACGTGACATCGGAGCTGATCGCCGCCACGGGCACGAACCTGCCCTACAACTTCGTGCGTGCTGTGGAGGTGAAGGCCGGCGGCTACGAGGCGCAGTATGGCAAGGCACTGGGCGCGGTGGTCAACGCGATCACGTACTCGGGGACGAACCGGTTCGAGACGCAGATGTTCGGGTTCGTCACCGGAGGCGCGCTGCGACTCGATTCCCGGTCCGTGCCGGTGCTCGAGGAAGCGGGGTCGGTCAGCTACGACGTGGGGGGGCGGGTGAGTGGGCCGGTGGTGCGCGACCGCCTGTGGTTCTCCGCGGCGTACAACCCGCGCGTGGAGCGCGCAGACCGGGAGATCCCGGGCCTCGGCATGTACGCGGACCGGACCATGGCGCACATCTTCGCGGGCAAGCTCACGTGGCGCGCGGCACCGCAGGCCACCGTGGAGCTCTCGCTGTTCGGGGATCCGACGACGCGTCACGCGGTCGCAACGGTCGCCAACCTGCGGGCGGCAGGCTCCGCCAACCCGTTCCTGAGGCGCCTCGAGACCGGCGGCGTGACGGGGACGCTGCGCGCAACTGCCGCGCTCGGGGCCGATCTCGTGCTCGAGGCCGCGCTCGCGTACTCGCAGGGGAGGGACAACACGCTGCCGGAGACGGAGACGGGGCGGACGGAGCTGCAGGTCCGCGACCCCGTGAACAACACGGTCGAGGGTGGGGTCGGCTGGTATGCGGAACAGTCCAACGGTCGGGCGACGGCCCTGGTGCGGGCGACCGCCACAACGGGCCGGCACACAGTCGTCGGAGGCGCCGAGTACGAGGACTCGCGAGTCAGGACCGCGTCGTACACGTCGGGGGGCGTGATCTACTTCCATGGGATATCCCAACTGGCGCCCTGGCAGTCGACCGAACAATCGGCCCACGGGGGATTCCACAACCGCGTCGCTACGGCGTACCTGCAGGACGCCTGGCGCCCTAGCGACCGGCTGACGCTCAGCGCCGGCCTCCGCTGGTCGGGGCAGTTCCTCCTGGGCGCGAGCGGCCGCACCGCGCAGCGCTTTCCCGGCGAATGGCAGCCGCGAACCGGGTTCAGCTGGCAGCTCGGGCGGGAGCCGACGCACCGCCTGTTCGGTTCGTACGGCCGCTTCTACCAGCAGATCCCGCTGAACATGTCTGTGATCAACTACGTGGACTATCTCTTCATCTTGAGGTTCTACTCCGCCGATCCCCGTCTCCCCGGTGCGGTTCCCGACTCGGTGGCGGATTACTCGACCTACGAGAAGGACTGGGCCAATAACATCGCCGGCCTGTCGGTCGAGAACTTCGACGAGTTCACCCTGGGCTACGAGCGGCTGGTGGGCGGCGCTCACCTGCTCACGGTGCGCGGCATCCGCCGCGACCTCCGCTCCAGTTTCCAGTTCGGGTTCGATCCCTCCAACCCCCCGCTGTACTTTGTGCTGGGGACGCCCGGCAAGGGAGACTTCGCGTTCCTGCCTCCCCCCAAGCGCACTTACACCGCGCTCGAGGTGGCGCTTGGCGGTTCCCTCGGCGGCATGGAGTATCGGGTCTCGTACGTGCTGTCCCGCACCTGGGGGAACTACACCGGGCTCTACGGCTCGGACCAGAGTGGCGATCCCAACCCGGGCGGGAACTTCTCGTTCTTCTCCCCGGAGTCGGCGACGAACTCGGAGGGTTTGCTGCCGAACGACCGGACGCACGCGTTCAAGCTCACGGCGACGTACCGACCGGTGCCGCCCCTACGGATCGGGGGATTCTTCACCGTGCAATCGGGGACCCCCGAGAACGCCTTCGGCCCCGATCAGATTGGTTTCGGGCCGATCTTCGTGGTGCCCCGCGGGTCGGTGGGCCGGACCCCGCCGATCTGGGACCTGAATCTGCGCTTTGCGTACGATCTTCCTTGGAGGAGGATCGGCACGGGACGGGTGGTACTCGACCTGCTCCACGTCGGGAACCCGCGGACGGTGGTGGGCGTCGACCAGTGGCGCATTCTCGGTTCGGTGGACCCGAACCCGAACTACTTGCAGCCGACGGCCTACCAGCCGCCGATGGCGGCGCGGCTCGGGATGGAGGTGAGCTTCTGATGGCGGGCGCCGCCGGTCCCATCTAGCGGCCGGCGAGCGCCTCATGGACGGACGGGAGAACTCCGACGCTCATGGCACGAGCCCCAGCCGGCGCTCGAGCGCAACGAACCGCGGGTCGCCGCGGAGTTCCGCGAAGTCGGGTTCGAGGTGAATCCACATCAGGAACCAGTCGGGTTCGTTTGCCGCCCGCTCCAGCCAACCTATCGCCCCATCGCGGTCCCCGATCAGCGCAAGATCGTACCCGATTTCGAAGGCGCTCACGCGGTGCCGTCCCGCTTCCGCATCCGCGATCTCCTTGCGGACGAGGCGCTCGGCTTCGGCGCGCCGCCCGAGACAGACCAGTGCCCGGCCGTACCACCCGACGGTGCCGGAGTCGACCGTCGGACGCAGGATCCGCTCGGCCGTCGCGCAGTCGCCGCGCCGGATCGCGATCCACGCTGCCCACCGCTGCTCGAAGTCGGGCCGCAGCCGGTGCCGCACCGATGCGAACGCTGCGGCGAAGCGTTCCGGCGCCACGTGCCTGGTCACGTCGCACAGGTATGCCGCCGTGTAGGCCGACAGCGAGTCGGCTTCCCAGCCGCGGCGGACGGCATCGAGTGCTTCGGCGCGCCGGCTCTGGCACGCCAGCATCCAGCCCCGCGCCCCCCAGCCCTCTGGCAACGTGGAGTCGAGAGCAAGGGCACGATCGGCCAGGCGTTGCCCGGCCCGGCAGTCGCGGTCGAGCGCCCCGGCCACCCACGCGAGGCTGACGTACGCGCTCGCAACGGTCGAGTCGAGAGCCAGCGCCCGGGACGCGGCCTGGCGCATTCGAGAGTACTTCTCCAGGGCCGGGACGTCCCAGAGGTCACCCCGGGCGATCGCCAATCCCGCCCAAGCTTGGGCATACGTCGAGTCGATCCTGATCGACTGCTCAAAGAGCGAGTGCGCGGTCGCGACGTCGAGCCTCAGCAGGAAGAACCGCCCGCGCTGATACAGCTCGTATGCCCGGGGATCCGGCGGCCGGCGCTCCGCCCGGCGGGCACTCGTGCCGAGGGCCGCGGCGAGGTCGATAGCGATGGCGTCCGACAGGGTCGAGAGGGAGTCGCGGGGGCGGTCGTAGACCCTGCCCCAGCGCTCATCGCCCGCCGGCAGCGACAGCAGCCGCGCCGACACGCGGACACGTGCGCCGGCGCGGCGGTAACTCCCCTCCACGACGTAGTGCACCGAGACCAGATGTCCGAGACGCCGCAGGTCCCCCTCCGCGACCTTCCAGGCGTCGCGGACGAACCCAGCGCTTCGCACGGTCAGGCCCGCAGTACTCCCGAGCTGTGTTGCCACTTCTTCCGCCAGCCCATCGCCGAGCCAGTCGAGGGACGAGTCACGATCGGCATTGACGAATGCGATGACTGCGAGGCTGTTGGCTGCCCCGCCGGCTCCGCGACCTCCGGGCGCCCCCCGGACGAGCACCACAGCCACGCCCGCCGCGACGAGGATTCCGGCAGCCACCAACCACTTGGCGAGAGGCGACCATGGTGCGCCGGTGCGTCGGTGCCCCGGTGCGTCCGTGCGCCGGTGCGCCGGTGCGTTCGCGTTCCCCAGCGCCTCCGTGAACTGCGCACACGTGGCGAACCGGTCCGCCGGCGTCCGCGCCAGGGCGGTGTCGAGGGCCTGCTCGACATGATCCGGTACGCGGTCGCGCAGAATCGAGACGCGCGGCGCCGGCGTGCTCAGCCGCTTCGCTACCACTGCCTGCGCCGAAGGGCCGGTGAAGGGCGGCTCGCCCGCCAGCATCTCGTACAGGACGCAGCCGAGCGAGTAGAGATCAGAACGCCCGTCGAGGTCCGACTCGCCCGCCGCCTGCTCGGGACTCATGTACGCCGGCGTGCCGATGGCGAGCCCCGTCTCCGTCAGCCGCGCGCTGCCCGCCGCCGCGATCGCCTTGGCGATCCCGAAGTCGGCCACCACCGCGTGGCCGCTCTCGAGCAGGATGTTCTCCGGCTTGATGTCGCGGTGCACCACGCCGCGGCTGTGCGCGTACGAGAGCGCATCCGCGACCTCGCGCGTGAGCTGGAGTGCGTCATCGAGCGGGAGTTGCTTCTCGCGGGTGAGCCGGTCGCGGAGGGACTCGCCTTCCACGTACGGCATCACGTAGAAAAGCGTGCCCGCGGCGTCCCCCGAATCGAGGAGGGGCAGGATGTGCGGATGCGTCAGTTGGGCGGTGGTCCGGATTTCCCGCAGGAAGCGGTCGAGGCCGAGGCTGGCCGCCAACTCGGGACGAAGGAGCTTCAGCGCGACCTGGCGGTCGTGCTTGAGATCCCGGGCGAGATAGACCGTGGCCATCCCGCCCTGCCCGATCTCGCGCTCGATGGCGTAGCGGTCGGCGATCGCAGCGCGAAGACTCTCAGCAACCTCCACCGCACCACCGGGGACGCGAGGATGGGCCAACGTACCGCTCGGAGCACCGCGCCGCCAGCAAGAGCGGCGCCGCAAACCGTTGCCGCGTCAGAGGCTGGTCGAACCGGATCTCAGGCGATGCGGGGTGCGGCCACAACCGGAAGCGCAATCTCCGTTCCGGTGACCGCGGCGTACAGCACGTCCGGATCCAAGTCGGCGCCGCCGGGCCACACGACCGTGCCGAGCTCGGGATGCACGAACGCCTGGGCGAAGGCCGCGGGGTCCTGCAGAGGCGCAAACACGCCATCGAACCGGATGCGGTCGCCCACGTCCAGGTCACCCGCCACGCCGTCCTCGAAGCGCAGCCAGAGACGGTGACCGCCGAGCGGTCTCACTTCCACGATGTCGTGCAACATGGCATCACTCCAGCGGCGGGATTCGACGGAGGACTTCACGCGCTTCAGCCCGGCGCCAGTCCTCTTCGAGTTCCGCCTTGTGCAGAGCCGCCCACTCCGCTACCAGGCCAAGCACGCGCGGTGGCAGTTCGCCCACCAGCAGCGCTGGCGACTCGATGGCGACGATCGCCCGGTGCTCACCGTAGCGCACGTGAAAGTGCGGCGGCGCATGATCGTCGTAGAACATCGCCACGATGATACCGAGAAACCGGCTGATCTCCGGCATGCTGCAAGCTTGCCGGCCAAGGGCGAACCAGCAAGGGGCGCGGGATCTCGGGTTCGCGCCCGGAGTCGCCGCGAACCTGCTCCTGCGATCCGAGTTGATGAGCGAGGCGGAGAAGCTGATTGAGCGGCGTCGGCTGACGCAGACGGCGGCGGCGAAGCTCCCCTTCGTCTCCCAGCCGCGCGCCAGCGACCTTCACCGGGAACGAATCGACCGGTTCTCGCTCGACGCGCTCGTCTGCCTGCTGGCCCGTGCCGGAGTGCGCGTTGACTTGGTCGTGCGGGAAGGCAAGGCCCCGCTCACCGACCGCGCGGAAACGGTCCGATCACCTGCTCGGCGCGTCGCGCGACCCGCTCCAGCTCATCGACCAGCTCGGGGGACTCCTTCAACTCAGCCAGGTCGCTGAGGTCACGCCAGATCTGCGGCCACGCGAGTTGGCCGCGCTGCTTGAGGATCACGCCCTCCACATCCACCCAATCCTGCGGCCGGGCGGAGAACGCCTTGTGGACGATCAGGTCCTCGGCGGAACAGGTCCGCAGGGTTGCGCCGGACACCAGCTCGACGTTCGACGACCGCTCGATGGCGCCGGCCTCGAACGGCATGGCGCCGAGCGCGATGTCGAGGCCGAAGCCGTCGGCGGTACGAAGCAGGAGGACGCGATTTTGCGCCGCGAAGGCCGCCGCGTCCGGAATGCGGCTGTCGTAGTCCGCCAGCAGGGCGTCCACGTACGCGGCCTCCGCGCCAAACCCGGTCAGCAGGGTCAGGTCGAGGTCGTCCGTGAGACGCGGGGTGCCCCACCGGAAGTTCGCCACCCCGCCAATGAAGCAGAACCGCCAGCCGCGGCGCTCGAGCTGCTGCTGCACCCGTGCGCCCGCCTGGAGCAGCGTCCTCACCCGCCGCGCCCGCGATGCAGGATGCGCTGCTGCTCGATCAGCCCGGAGGTCACATCGGATCCGTGCGCCCGCGCCGAAGCCAGGCAGGCATCGTCAAGATCGGCTGCGATCCGTGCGAGGTCGGCGGTGCGGAGCTCTTGGAGCCGTACGCGTTCGAGGGCGACGGCCGCCGAGCGCCATTGCGCCATCCATCCCTGCCGCTGGGCCTCGGTCGGTGTGGTCATGGGTGAAATCTAGCCTCGGCTGAGCGGGCACGCGCTCAGGACGATGCCCCGTCGAGCGGATGCCGCCAGCGCAGGCCGGGAAAGCGGGCGAAGTCGCGGTCCGTCGTCACGAGCTCGCAGCCGGACTCGATGGCGAGCGCGGCCAGCCAGGCGTCCGGCACCAGGTTGCCGCGCGCCGTTGCCTCCCGGCACAGCTTGGTGAAGATGCTCCAATGGCGAGCACCCGGCGCGAGGGGCACGGCGTTGGCCCGCTCCCGGAACGCGTGCGCGAACGCCAGCGCCGGCGCGAGCGGCGTGGGCGGATGAAAGACCTTGGGATGCGTCACCACGCGCAGGAATCCCGCCAGCACGTGGTCGGACACCGCGTAGGCCTCGTCCGACCCGACCAGCGACTCGACCCAGGCACGGTGCGCGGCGTGACCGGGCGCGTCGGCGCGGAACGCGTAGACCAGCACGTTGACGTCAACGAGGCGCATCGTCGGCCTGCATCAGGTCGAGCAGACTCGCCGAGTCATCGAGGTCCACGCCGGGCTGGAGGCCCTTGCCCTTGAAGGTCGGCAGAGACACGGGCTTCTGCGGGCGCGAGGCCGGCCGGCGGACCTGCGACTCGAGGGCCGCGAGAGCGCGGCGCAGCACATCGGACTTCGTGGCATCGAGCGCCGTCGCGAGGCGTTGCAGCCGCTCCTGATCCGGACGATCCAGGTAGACCTGCACCGGCTCGGCAACGCGGGCGGGCTTCCGGCGTTCATGAGTCTTTGTCATGATCTAATGATATCGCACCGGTACCCGATCGGCAATGCGGCCACACGGCCTCAGGTCGCTACCGCGTGAAGATGCCCGCCAGCGTCGCCGCGACCGTGCCCAGCCAGAAGAGGAACATCCACTTGATGAGCTCCGCGCGGAGCTGTGCGAACCCCACGCCCATCTCCGCGCGCACCTGGCCAACCTCCGCACGGACCTGGCCGATCTCCGACCGCAGGTCCGCGCGCGTCTCCGCCAGACGCTGTTCCAGCCTGGCGTCGAACCGCTGCGCCTGGACCTCGATCAGGTCCCGAAGGTCGGCCTTGTAGGTCGTGTCCACCGCGTTGAACCAGTCCACAGGGAAGAACGTACGCTCGGCGAAGCCTGGGTACAATCCTCCGCAGACCAGGGGCGATTCGTTGCGTGCGGATCGCGCCGAGCGGGTGGACCGCCCCGGCGCGCGCCTTCACCGTACCGTGATCGACGCCTCCGCCTCACGCGCGATCTCGGGACGCAGAACCTTGAGGGCGACCTTGAGGTGGTGCTTCTGGTCCTCGGCGAGACAGACCGTGGCCATCCCGCCTTGCCCGACCTCGCGCCCGATCTCGTTCTGTCGCCGCGCGGCTACCGCACGATCACCGCATGCCTGCCGCGAGTTTTCACACGGCCTCAGCGCCGGTCAGGCGCCGACGATTTCCAGCAACCCGTCGATGACCTGTGCCATGTCCTCGGGAGTGGCCCGGCCGAGACGCTTGCCGATGCGCTCTACGGCGAGGGTCCGAATCCGACTGATCTTGACCCATGAGCGCTTGGGCAACCCGGGGCCGGCGAGCTCAAGGGTCAGGGGGAATCCGGCTCGCTGGGGCTGACTGCTCAGGGCCATGGCAATGACGGTACCGGAGCGCTCATTGAACACGTCCTGACTTAGCACGAGCACCGGACGCAGCCCGGCCTGCTTACGTCCGCGGACCGGGTTGAGATCGGCCCAGCGGATCTCGCCCCTCAGTATTCGGGCCATGACGCCAGTTCCTCAGCCATACCCTCCTCGGCCAGGGCCCGTTCTTGGCCCATATCCAGCTTGGCACACTCCCGAGCGAGTCGGACGCGACTGAGTCGGTCCAACTTCTCTTCGAGCGCCACCTCGATGGCGTGGCTGCGGTTTGGGAAACGGGCCTGGCGGACGAGCGTGTTGAGGCGGGTCACGAGCTTCGCGTCGAGCGACACAGCGATTTTGGTCTTGGCCACCAGCACCTCCGGTAGTATGACGATATGTCATACTCGCTGGTTGGTCAAGGCCAGCCGATTGTCAGGCGTCTAACTACCCCTTCGGCCGCAGCAGCTCGTCGAACGGCACGTACCCGCGCAGCGACTCGAAGTCGATGTCCCGGTGGCAATCCTCGATCGGCGGCCCGCAACGCACCGCGCAACTGATGCCCCGAGCGATCGCCTCCCGCAGCAGGGCCACCGCGTGGTCCCGGTCACCGAGGAGGGCGGCGATCCGCGCCCGCCAATACGGGCTGCGCCCAAAGGAGAACGGCGGGTTGATCGTGGCCAATCGCCCGGTGAGCCTCTCCGCCTCGGCCCGGTGCCCGAGGCGGGCCTCGCTCACGCCGAGCCCGCCGAGGAAGTCCACGTTCATCGAGTCCGCGGCGTGCAGCACGGCGTACACGGCGCGCGCCTCCTCGCATCGTTCGGCGGCGTAGAGCACCAGCGCGCGCCCCGACCGCGCCGCGACGCCGGCCGTGTCCGCGGTGCCCGCCACTCGGGCCTGCTCGAGCGCCCGCTGGATCGCTCGCCGGGAGGCCTCTTGGCGTCCGTGAGCCCGGAACTCGAGCGCCCCCTCATAGGCCAGCCACAGCCACGCGCCGCTCCAGTACTCTGCGGGGCCGTACGTGACCGGCTCCATCTGCCGCGCCACATCCAGCAGCCGGAAGACGTCCTCGTCGCGGCCGAGGGCCGCGAGCGCGGCCAATTCCGCGTTGATCGGCACCAGGCTCCTGGGGAAGTCTCGCCGTCCCCGCTGCGCCGCCTTCAGCTCGTCCCGGTGCCTCCCGAGCAGGTGGTAGGCCGCCGCGAGCCACCCAGAGCCCGGCGCCCAGTCGCCGACCCCATTGTAGTAGTCAGCCGTGAATGCGTGGATCGCCTCGGAGGGACGGTTCGCCACGAGCGCGAGGTTTCCCCAGTCGTAAAGGACCGCTCGCGGTGGCAGGAGCCGCGCCATCTCCCTGGTCGCGGCTAACTCCGCCTGATAGTCGCCGGTGAGGGCGCTCCAGCATCGATTGCTCGACGCGCGTCAGCCGATCGCGCCGGCGCTCCACGAACCGCAGCAAGGAGTCCGCCCCAGCGAAGTCGGTCGCGTTGCCGTGCATCGAGGCAGCCCGGATCAGGGCCCGCAGGAAGGTCGTGTCCAAAGCGTAGGCCCGCTGGGCCTCCATCCACGACCGTTGCCACTCTCCAGCGTTCGCCCACCGGCCACCTTCCGCGTACGCCTGATACGCCTGATAGGAGGCCGGGGGGCGTTGTCGTTCGGAATAGCCGACCCCTTCGGGATCCAGGATGTTCGCGGTCGCGCCTCCCACGCGCCGCGCCAACTCCGTCACCGCCACGAGCGGTTGCCGGATGCCGGCAGCACCGAGTGCAGCAGCGCCCCCGTCCGGGCGTCCACCACGTCGGCTCGCAAATAGACGCCGTCCCCCTGGAGCGACGCCCGGCCCGTGATGACCGTCCCCGCCCCCGTGGCGGCGGCCAGCTCGCGGGGGCTCGAACCGGGCACCCAGCCCGTCGCCGCCACTGCGGCGGTGGGGACAACCTTGATCGCGCCGGTTCCCTGGAGAACCTGTGCGATCCAGTCGGCCGTGATGGCGCCGAGCCGCGCGAGCGAGGTGTCCCGGATGTGGTTCTCGAACGGCGCGACCACGACGATGGTCGGGTCGAGGGATGGGCGCCGGGCGCGGACCGCAATAGCCGTGGCGATAGCGGCGATGACCAGAACCGCGCCCGCGAGCCGCACGTTTCGCCGGCACCACCACCGGAGCTTCGGCACCCGCTGTGCGTCTGTGCCCCTGTGCCTCCGCCTTCCCCAGCGCCTCGGCGAACAGCGCCGCCGTGGCGAACCGGTCCGCCGGCGTCTTGGCGAGCGACTGCTGCAACGCTGCCGCGACGTGCGCCGGCACCGCCGGCCGCACGACGCTGATGCTCGGCGGCTCCGCCGCGAGATGCTGCCGCACCACGCTGTCCGCCGTCGCCCCCGTGAATGGCGGCTGCCCCGCCAGCATCTCGTACAACACGCAGCCCAGAGAGTAGAGGTCGCTCCGCCCGTCCACGTCCCCGCTCCCCGCCGCCTGCTCGGGGCTCATGTACGCCGGCGTGCCGATGGCGAGCCCCGTCTCCGTCAGCCGCTCGCTCCCCGCCGCCGCGATCGCCTTGGCGATGCCGAAGTCCGCCACCGCCGCGTGGCCGCTCTCGATCAGGATGTTCTCGGGCTTGATGTCGCGGTGCACCACGCCATGGCTGTGGGCATACGACAGCGCGTCCGCCACCTCCCGAGTGAGTTGGAGCGCGTCGCCGCAGTCGTACAGCGCCAGGATGTGGGGGTGGGCGAGCTTGGCGGCGATCTCGATCTCGCGGAGGAAGCGGTCGCTGCCGAGGGCCGCGGCCAGCTCGAGGCGCAGAACCTTCAGCGCCACGGCGCGGCCGAGCTTGAGATCTCGGGCGAGATAGACGGTGGCCATCCCGCCCGCGCCGAGCTCGCGCTCGATGGCGTAGCGGTCGACGAGGGCACGACGAAGCGTGTCGAAAACGTCCACCGCTCCACCGCTGTTCTGAGAGATGGGCTCACGTACCGCTTGTGATTCCGTGAGGCCAGCACGAGCGGGCGGCGCAAACCGTTACCGCGCCACAGGCACGCGGGGCACACGGTGCACGCACAGTTTGCCGTCTCTCAGGTTCCGCGATCACCGAATGGGGTCTGCGGGCATGCCAATGGCTTGACGGTAGAGCGACGTCGATGGTACAATAGATGCCAGCACATCTAGTCAATCGAGAGCAATATGTTATCGCATATATCTGGCGGGCCGCCGCATCAGACCGTGGAATTCGTGGCAACGCTCGCTCGAGCCAGGCAACAACGGGGCCTCACGCAGAGCGCTCTTGGCGCGCGCCTCGGGTTGCCGCAGAGCCACATCTCGAAGATCGAGAGCGGAAGAACGGATCTGAGGCTCTCGAGCCTGATCGAGCTGGCTCGTCAACTGGATCTCGAACTCGTGCTCGTGCCTCGGAAGTTCCTGCCTGCGATTCGCTCCATCATCGCGAGGCCGTCTGAAGGCTCGGGGTCGGTGGGCGAAGACACGACGAAGTACCTCTACCGCCTTGGGAGCCGATAGGCATGCCGCCCGAACGCCGCAGCCCGTCGGTGCGCGTCCTGGACGTCCTCCTGAATGACGGACCCGTCGGCACGCTCACCCACCTGCCTGGCGAGAGCACACTGTTTGCGTTCAGCGACGACTACCTCCAGGACCTCAACAGACCCACCCTCAGCCTGTCGTTCAAGATCGCGGACGGCGGAGTCGCGTCAGCTACCCGGCCAACGCACCTCAAGGTCCCGCCGTTCTTCTCCAACCTCCTGCCCGAAGGGCACCTGCGCGACTACCTCGCGGACCGAGGGGGAGTGAGTCCTCACCGGGAGTTCTTCCTGCTCTGGCTACTTGGACAGGACTTGCCCGGTGCGGTCGTCGTACGCCCGGCCGAAGGCGAAGCCCTGCCCCCGGAGGCAGTGGAAGACGGCCATCACGAAGCCCATGACGGTGAGGTGCTGCGGTTCTCGCTCGCGGGAATCCAGTTGAAGTTTTCCGCACTGTTGGAGAGCGACGGCGGGCTCACGATTCCAGCCCGTGGCGTCGGCGGATCGTGGATCGTCAAGTTGCCGTCCGCCCGACACGCCTCCGTGCCTGAGAACGAGTACGTGATGATGGAGCTGGCGCGCGAGGCGGGCATTCGGGTTCCGGACACGAAGCTGGTTCCGATGGGCGATATCGCGGGCCTCCCCGCCGACGTGGAGCTCGCCGGGCTCACGCTCGCCGTGCGCCGCTTCGACAGGGACGCAGAGGGCCGACGCATCCACATGGAGGACTTCGCCCAGGTCTTCGACGTCTTCCCAGCCGACAAGTACGAGACGGCGAGCTACGAGAACCTGGCAGGCGTCCTCTGGGCCGAGGCAGCCCAGTCAGACGTCGCGGAGTTCTCACGGAGACTCGCGTTCTCGGCCCTCATCGGGAATGGCGACATGCACCTCAAGAACTGGTCGCTGATCTATCGGGATGGTCGTTCGGCGGAGCTGGCGCCGGCGTACGACTTCGTTTCGACGGTCCCCTACATCCCGCAGGACCGTATGGCCCTGAGCCTCGGCGGCACGAAGGACTGGGCCGACGTCTCCCTCGACCTGTTCCGCCGTTTTGCCGCGAGAGCCGGCCTCCCGGAGAGCCTGGTCGTGGAGGCAGCGCGCGAGACAGCTGGTCGCTTCGTGTCTGCTTGGGAGCATCACGAGGTCGTGGGCCGTCTTCCCGACGCGGTGCGGTCCAGGATTGCCGAGCACATTCGAACGGTGCCCCTGAGCAGAAGCGCGTAGCAGGACGCCCGCCCCTATCCCCGGTTCAGCTCCGCGAGCAGCGCGGTCGCCGGCGCGAACCCGGGGTTCAGCTCCAGCGCCCTCTGGCAGGCCCGCCTGGCGGCATCGGCGTTGCCCAGCCGGCGCTGCGCCTTTGCCAGTTGGTAGTGCGCGTAGTAGTTCAGCGCTCCGTTCGGATACTCCCGCAGGCTCCCCTCGAGGAACGCGACGGAGTTCCGAGAAGCGCGCCACCGCGGCCGCTGCGCCCTGGGATCTCCACGTCTCGTACAGGGGAGGAAACACCGTCGGCCTCGTGTCCCGTGGCCGCTGCAGGCGAGCGGCCAGCTCGGCGATCCAGTCGTTCGCGCTACGAGTCCACCACCGCCTTCAGGGCCGGCGCGTCCGTCCTCGTGTGGGTATCCACGAGCAGCACGCCGTCGTCGCCGACGAAGGCAAGCGAGTTCGTGGAGTAGGTCGATTCATCGATGGAGAGCAGGTACAGCTTGTCCGTGAGCCGCGTGGTCGTGACGCGGCGATCCTGCGCCGTTGCCACGGACGCCAGCATGACGAACGCGCCCGCCAAGGCGAGAGTGCCGAGATGCTTCATTGGTGTCTCCCGATGCGCCGCCGCGGACGCCGCGGACGCGAGGCGGGCACACCCGTTCGAGTGTCGATCGGCGGCGCACCACGGAGCCCGCGATCGAGGAGCGACAACAGCGCGTTCACGTGCCGGTCGAGCGGCGGCCAGGGGAAACCTGGATGGTGGATGCGCAGCGAGATCAGCCCGTGCACGGCGGCCCAGATCGGCTGGAAGAGCGCGAGCCTGTCGCGCCGCGGCAGGAGGCCCGCTGCCTTGCACTCGTCGATCCGCTCGAGCCACGTGTCGTAGACGCGGTACGACGTGCTCCCGTGGCGCATCTCCAGGCCACCCTTGCCGGCCCGCAGCTCGCTGGTCGCGAACCACAGGCGGTAGTGGTTGGGATGCACCGGGCGCCCCGGGCAATCTTGACGTGGTTCGGAACGCGCCCCAGGTTCGGGCACCATCCCACAACCGGGGATCTCGATGCCCATCGCCCTGCCCTCGCTCGGCGACGCCGTCGCCGACGCCCAGCGCACGCTGCGCCGCTTCCCGCTCGTCATCGTCGCGGCGGCGGCGGCCGCAGCCGCCAACATCTTCATGATCGAGGACGTCGGCCCGGACTGGACGCACATGCGCCTGGCGTTCACGGCCGCTCTCGGCATGCCGCTGTTCACGGCGCTCGTGCTGTTCGCCGAGCGGCTGCGCCGGCGCGGCGCCGCGCTGGGGCTCCATCTCGCGGGGATCCTGGTGCTCGCGGGGTTCTTCACCGGCTACGAGTGGTGGTCGGAGCAGATCTTCATCGGCCGGTTCCTCCAGCTCGCCATCGCGTTCCACCTCCTCGTCGTCGTCCTGCCGTACGCGCGGCGCGGGCTGCCCAACGCCTTCTGGCAGTTCAGCCGCATCCTCCTCGAGCGCGGCGTCCTCGCCGCGGCCTTCACCGTGGCACTCTACCTCGGCCTGGTGCTCGCGCTCGCGGCGGCCGACAACCTCTTCGGCGTGGACGTGCCGCCGACCGCGTATGGGCGCCTCTGGGCGGTGGTGGGGTTCGTCTTCAGCGCCTGGTTCTTCCTCGGCGGCGTGCCCGAGGACGTCGCAGCCCTCGAGGCGCGGCGCGACTACCCGGCGGTGATCCGCGCCTTCGCGCAGTTCATCCTCGTGCCGCTGGTGTCCGCCTACCTCGTGATCCTCACGCTGTACCTCGGCAAGGTCGTGGTGACGTGGGAATGGCCCAGCGGTTGGATCGGCTACCTCGTCTCGGGCGTGGCGGCGACGGGCATCTTCGCGCTCCTCCTCGTCCACCCGGCGGGCGAGGACGGCGGGCAGCGCTGGGTCGCGACCTTCACGCGGCAGTTCTGGATCGCGATTCTCCCGTCGGTCGTGATGCTCTGGCTCGCCCTCTACCAGCGCGTGCACCAGTACGGCCTCACCGAGCCGCGCTACTTCCTCATCGTGCTCTCGATCTGGCTCGCAGCGCTCGCGGTGTACTACGGCGCGACGCGCTCGCGAAACATCGCCGTCATCCCGGCGTCGCTCGCCGTAGTGGCCGTCGTCACCTTCGCGGGGCCGTGGGGCGGCTATGCGATGTCGGAGCGGAGCCAGGTGGGGCGGCTGCGCGCGGCGCTGACGCGCAACGGGATGCTGGCCGGCGACACACTGCGCCGAACCGAGCGCGAGGTGAGCGCGGCGGACCGCGTAGAGATCTCGGGCGCCGTGCGCTACCTCGTCGCCGTGCACGGGACAGACGCCATCGCGCCGTGGTTCCCCGACACGACCGTGCGCCGCGCGGTGGTCACAGCCGGGGTCAACGGGCGCGTGCACAGCGATGAGTTGGACCGGTGGGCGGACACCGTCGTCACGCACGTGGGGCTGCGGTACGAGCGACCGAGCCGCCTGATGGGCGTAAGATCCTTCAGCTACTCGATGCCCGAGACGGCGGCCATCCCGCTCCGGGAATACGACTACCTCATTCCGGTGCGCGAGCGCGCGGGGAGCGCCGCCGAGTCGAGCTACGTGGCGGTCTGGTCGCCGACGCCACTCGCGGTGCGGGTGCTCCACGCCGGGGACACGGTGGTGGTGGCGCCCCTGGACTCGATGCTGGCGCGCCTGCGCGCCCTCGACAGAAAGCGCGGGCCGGTCGTCTGGGTTCGCGGCGTTCCGCAGCCGCAGCCGGTGCTGGGGCTGAGGCACGACCTGTTCGTCACGGAAGTGGAGGGCGGCGGCGTCCGGGCGCAGGTGTCCGTGCAGCTCGTGGAGGGAACGGACAGCGCCGGCGTCGTGACCGTCGGGAAGATGCTGGGTCGGGTGCTGCTGACGGTGCGGCGGTAGGGAGGGCCGCTAGCTCCCGGGCTTCTTGACCGCCGGCTGCGCCGGCAGCGGCGGACGGGTCGGCGGCTGGGCCGCCGGCGCCGTGCGGTTCCGCACGTTCTGCGCGAAGCGCTCGGGGAGCTGCACGCCGCCGGTCAGGCTCTCCCGCTGGATGATGCGATTGAGGCGCTCGAGCCGGCCCTGCGGGCGCTCGTGGGTGGCGAAGATCTCCGCCAGCGGGCCCTGGCCGGCACGGCTGTTGAGGTGCGACACGAACGTCGGAAGCCCAGTGGCGTCGTACCCCGCGCTCGCCGCGTAGAGGACGCCCAGGCTGTCGGCCTCGGCCTCGTCTTCCCGGGAGTAGCCGCTGAACAGGACGTTGGAGCCCGCCCCCACCGCCCGGTCCAGCGTCGAGCCGCTGAGGCCCGCCTGGTCGCGGACCTCGCGCATGAAGTCCGCCTTGCGGATCCCTTCGATCACGTGGCGCTGGTTGACGTGCCCGACCTCGTGCGCCAGCACCCCCGCGAGTTCCGCCTCGCTCTCCATGATGCCGAGCGCGCCGCGGGTGATGAAGACATAGCCGCCGGGCGCGGCGAAGGCGTTCACGTCCGGCGTCTCGAGCACCCCGAACCGGTAGATGATGTCGGGGCGCGGCGCCTCGCCCGCCACCGCGAGCCCCACCAGATTGACGTACGTCGTCAGCGCCTCATCCCACACGATCGGGTAGCGGCCGGCGATCGTCGCCGCGATGCCGCGCCCGATCTCGACCTCCTTGTCGGTGCTGATGGGCAGCATCGTCTGCGCGACCTGCGCCGCCCCGCGCACCACGCGGCGCAGCCGGTCGCGCAGGCCCTGCGCCTCGGCGGGCCGCGCGAAGCCGGCGAGCAGCGCGGCGCCGAGCAACAGCGCGGCGCCCCCGCGCCAACCCGTGCGCGCGGTCATGGTCTCACCTCCGGCCGCACCGCGTAGGGCCCGAGCGCGCCCTGCCGCAGGAACTCCTCCAGCGTCAGCGCGCCCACCACGAAGCGCTCCATCCGCTGGATTGCCAGAGAATCGGGCGTCACCGGCACTTCGCCGCGCGGCGTCTGCACCCGGTCCACGCCCCGCGCGCCGGCCGTGGCGACGACCGCGGTGCTTCGCTGGTCGCCGACCGCCGCGAGGCGGCTCGAGAGGAAGTTGCGCCCCGCCGACCGGTTGCGCGGGTCGAGCATCGCGTCGTCGAAGGTGGCGCTCCGCTGCGTGCGGCGGAACACGACGCGCCGCACCGACCCGTCCGCCGCGCGATCCACGACCCGGCCGTTGGCCGCGCCCTGCGGGCGGCCGTTCGCGTCCACCACGAGCGCCGCGCGCACCAGCGAGTCGCCGCCCAGCGCGTGGCGCGCCAGCGGCGTGGCCCCCAGGGCGGTCACGACCTGCACGTCCGCGCGGTCGCCAAGCACCACCTGCGGGTCGCCGAAGTTCTGACCGTCGGCGGTGCGCCGGATCTCGGCACGCCAGCGCGGCGGATTCGCGAAGTAGTCCACCCGCATCACGAGCGCGAGGGTGTCGGTCGCCTGGTTCGCGGTGCGCACCGGCACGAGCCGGCCCGCCTGCCAGCGACCGGGCACGTACACCGCGTCGGACCACTGGCTCCTTTGCTGCGCGAGCGCCGCCGGCGCGAGCGCGGCGAGGAGCACCGCGGCCGCGGCGAAGGTACGCCGGTGCGCCAGTGCGCCGGTACGCCGGTGCGCCGGTACGCCAGTGCGCCGGTACACCGGTACGTCTCTGCCCGCTCTCATACCGCCGCCTTCTTCCCCAGCAGTTCGTAGATCGCCACCGGTCTCTCCTTCCCCTTCACCTTCACGTCGCCCAGCTGGCGCACGTCGTACCGATCGTCCAACTTCGCCAGCGCGAACTCGCTGATGATGATCGTGGTGCCGAATTCCTTGTTCTGGCTCTCGAGCCGCGAGGCGAGGTTCACGCCGTCGCCGATGACCGTGTAGTCCAGCTTGTGCTCGAGCGACCCGATGTTTCCTACCACCACCTCGGCCGTATTGATCCCGATGCCGATGCGGATGTCCGGCTTCCCCTCGGCCACCCAGCGCCGCGCCAGCGCCGCCGTCGCGTCGCGCATCGCGAGCGCACAGTCCGCCGCGCGTACAGCGTGGTCGGCGTGGCGCACCGGCTCGCCCCAGAACGCCATCACGGCGTCGCCGATGAACTTGTCGAGCGTGCCGCCCGAGTGCTTCACTATCGCGGCCATCTCCGAAAGGTACTCGTTCAGGAACTCGATCACCTCGTGCGGCTGCATCTTCTCGGAGATGGACGTGAAGCCGCGGATGTCGCTGAACAGGATCGACAGCTCGGCGCGCCGCCCCGAGAGGTCGAGCTTCGAGGGGTCCTCCGCCAACTGGGCCACGTACTCGGGCGCCACGTACTTGGAGAACATCTCGCGGATCTGCCGCTTCTTCCGCCCCTCCGTCATGTAGTTCACCGCCATCCCGCCCGTGAAGGTGAGCAGGATGCCGAGGGTCGGCGTGGCGGCGTCGAGCCAGACCCCCGACCGGAACAGCGCGAAGGCCAGCCCGACGTACAGCGCCGCCAGCCCCAAACCTGCCACCGCGCTCCACCACGCCGCGGTGATCAGCGACACGGCGAGGCCGGCCAGGAGCGCCGCGAGGACGATCGCGGCGACGTTCGCGAGCGCCGGCGCACGGCTGAGGAAGTCCCCCGTCAGCAGGTTGTCGGCCAGCGTGGCGTGGATCAGGACGCCGGGATCGTTGGGCCCGAACGGGTTGGCGCGCGTATCGAACAGCCCCGCGCCCGACGAGCCCACGAAGACGACCTTGCCGCGGAACGTCTCGAGCGAAACCTCGGGCGTCTCGCCGGCGCGCACCTGCTGGTAGCTATGCAGGATCTGCGCGATGGGGAAGACGCGGTACGTCTCCGGGTGATCGCGCCGGCTCGGGTCGCGGTAGGGGCCACGCCAGTTGAGGAAGAAGGTGCCGCCGTCGAGCGGGACCTCGAGCCGCGCGAACCGCAGCGCCGTCGGGGAGAGCTGAAGCGGTCCGCCCGCGAAGCGCGCGGTGTCCGCCGCCATCGCGACCGCGAGGCCGAACGTCGGATACGTCCGGCCGCGGAACCGGTAGAGCAGCGGCGAGCGACGCGCGGTGCCGTCCACGGGATCGGGCGTGAAGTTGATGGAGCCGAGGGCGCGCGAGGCATCGAGCAGCGCACGGTAGGGGTGGATGACGGTCTGGTAATCGGAGTCGCCGGGGAGCAGCGGCATGTCGTAGCCGAAGTCCCGCAGCCGGGCGAGCGCGGCGGAGTCCTCGCGCAGGCCCGCCTGCGCGCGCACGGCCGCCGTGTCGAGCACGCGCTCGAAGGTGAGCGTCTGGACCACGTTCCCCGCCGCGCGAGAGGCGTCCGCGAAGACCGAGTCGGCCGCGAGGTTGGCGAGGTCGGGATCCGGGAAGGTGAAGTCGAACCCGATGGCCCGGGCGCCGCCGGCGGAGAGGTACTGCTCCAGCGCGGCCCACGCGTCGCGCGGCCATGGGAACCGGCCGAGGGTGGGCCGGAGGAGATCCAAACTCAGGTTGTCCACGTCCACGATCACGACGTTGGTGTCGGCGCGCGCCGGGTCGTGGAGGACGCGGAACCGCGCGTCCACGGTCTTGAGCTCGAGCGACTGCAGAGCATACGTGCCGCGTAGCGCGACGAGCAGCAGCGCCACCGCGGCGCCGACCGCGAGACCGAGGAGACTCCTGCGGATGTGGGCGCGCCAGCGGATGGCCGTGAAGCCGGTCGAGGGACGGGGGGCTGTGCGTTCGGTCATAGTTCCGTGGGCGGCGGGCCCCGGCAGGCCCTGGGGACGTGCGCTCCCTGCCTTCGGTCCGCATATTAGCCGGACTCCCAACAAGACGCCATCGGCACGGCTGGGTGATCGGCACTGGCCTGGAGGGTCACTGACGACATCTCCTCTGCTTGAAAGGCTGCGCGCGGCCCTCGCACCCGACTACGTGGTCGAGCGCGAGTTGGCGAGCGGCGGGATGGGGATGGTCTTCCTCGGCCGCGACCCGGCGCTCGATCGCCCGGTGGCCATCAAGATCATCCGGCCCGAGCTCGCCACCGCCGCGGCCGCCGAGCGGTTCCTGCGCGAGGCGCGCATCCTGGCGAGCCTCAGCCACCCGAACGTCATCCCCGTACACCGCGCCGGCGAGGCCGGCGGGTTTTCCTACTACGTCATGGACTACCTGGCGGCCGAGACACTCGCCGACCGCCTCGCCCGGGGACCCCTCCCGGCGGCGGAGGTCATCGCGCTCGGGGGCGATCTGCTCGCCGCCCTCGACGCTGCGCACCGGCAGGGTATCCTGCACCGTGACGTCAAGCCGGCCAACCTCTTCCTGCTCGAGGGCCGGGCGGTCCTCGGCGACTTCGGAATCGCCAAGTCCGCGACCCACGGCGACGTGACGCTCACCGTTCCCGGCAGCGCTATCGGCACGCCGGATTACATGGCGCCCGAGCAGGCTACCGGCCAGCAGGTCACGGCCACGGCCGACCTCTACTCCGCGGGGCTCGTGCTGTATGAGGCGCTGACGGGCCGGCGCTGGCCGTCGTTCGAGGAGCCCGAGAGCGCCGACTGGTCCGGCGTGCCGCGGAGGCTCGTCCCCGTCCTCAAGCGCGCGCTCGCCCTGCGCGCCGCCGCCCGCTGGCCCGACGCGGCGGCGTTCCGCCGGGCGCTGGCTCGCGCCTCCGGGCCCGCGCACGCGCGCCGGGTCCTGCTCTCCCTCGCGGGCTTGGCCGTGGCGGCTGCTGCCCTCGCGCTGTGGTTCGCCGGCCCGTGGCGCGCAGGGATCTCGTCCGCGGCATCGCTGCAGGTCGTCATCCGGCCGTTCCGCGTCATCGGTGCCGGGGCGCCCGCGTGGCTGGGCGACTCGCTCGGGTGGATGCTGCACCGCGCCCTGGGCGCGAGCGCCGACTTCCACGTCCGGCTCGTCAGGGGCGACTCGGCCGCCGACACCGCCGCGGGCCTGCAGCTCGACGGCCTGGCCACCGTCCGCGGCGATAGCCTTGCGCTCGTGGTCACGCCCGCGCCCGGCGCGCCGGGGATCGGCGCCTTCCGCGCGGAGACCACGGGGACCGTTGCCGAGTGGCCGCGCGCCGCCGGCGACCTCGCCTACGAGGTGCTGTGGCGTATCTGGTGGGACGCCCACGGTCCGCTGGCGCGCGACCTTCCGCGCGCCGCCCTCCCCCGGACGACCGAGGGGCTGCGGGCCTTCCTGGCCGCGGAGCTGCTGTTCGCGCACGCCCAGTGGCAGGCCGCGTACGAGGCCTACCTGCGCGCCGCCGAGCAGGACCGGACCTGCCTCCTCTGCGACGTGCGGCTGACCGACGTCGGCCGCTGGCTCGGCAGGGAGGCGGACACGGCGCACACGCATCGCTATCGGGCGGCGCGGGATTCCTTCCCGCCGCACTACCGGCAGCTGATCGACGCCAGCTTCCTCCCGGAGCCCGAGCGGCTCGCGCTGCTGCGCGATCTCATAGACCGCTACCACACGTGGGGCTTCGGCAGGTTCATCGCGGGCGACGAGATCTTCCACCGGGGCCCCTTCGCCGGTGCGCGTCGCGCCGACGCGAAGTCCCTCCTGGAACAGGCGGCCGTGCTGCGCCCCGACTTCGGGCCCATCTGGGAGCACCTCGCCTGGGTGGACATCGCGGAGGGCGACTCCGCCGGGGCCGCGGCGGCGCTCGCGCGCTATGCCGAGATCGCGGCGCCGAGCGACACGATGTCGGCTGCGATCGGCGCGCTCATCCGCGGTGCGTTCCAGTGGCGGTTCGCCGCCGAGCCTTTCGCCGTCGCGTTCAGCGAGGGGATTCTCGCGACACCGGCGATCGCGGCGTTCTCGGACCTCGCCGCCGCGCCGGCCCAACTGCTGACGTTCGAAGTGCCGCGGGCGACGATCTGGATGGGCGAGCAGTTCGCGCGCGGACGCCCGCGCGCCGGCCTGGAGGTCACGGGCCTGCTCGCGCAGGTGTACGGCCTGATCGCGACGGGGCGAGTGGACTCCGCGCTCGCCGTGGCCAGGCGTCTCGCGGCCCGCGCGGCGGAGCCCGCCATCGCCCTCTTCGCGGCGGAACTGCCCGCCGCTCTGACCCTCGTTGACTCCGCGGACGCGGCGGCCCGGTGGCCCTCGCTCGCCGCGGCCCTCGATCCCACCGCGAGCGGAGCCATCGGCGCGCCCCCCTCGCTGCGCGCCCGCGCCGCGTGGATGCTGGCGCTGCTGGCCCACCGGGCCGGGCGCGGCCCCGACGTCCAGCGCTACCGCGACATCCTCGGCGCCACCGAGCCGGCGGGCGGGCCGTTGCGTGCGTTCATCTCTGTGGTCGTCGACGCCGGGGCGCATGGCTTGCCGGCGGCCGCCCTGCGCCGCTCCGCTCCGCTCGTCGGCCTCGACTCGGCCTTCCGCGGGGGGGATCCGTTCTACCGGATGCTGCTGCACCTCTCGCGCGCGGAGTGGCAGCTCGGGGCGCGCTTGGCGGATGAGGCGGTGCGGGAGCTGCGGTGGCACGAGAACAATGACTTCGTGCGCAACGCGGGCCTCGAGCCACAAGCCGTCGAGGTCGACTACGCCTTCGGGACCCTCGCGCGCTGGCGCCGGGCCCGTCTGCTGGAATCCCTCGGCTCCGCTTACCGCGACGAGGCGTGCGCGAACTACGCCGCCGTCGCGCGCCACTGGCGAGAGGGCGATGCACGATTCGCCGCGCGCGCCGATTCCGCGGCGCAGCACCGGCGCGCCCTCGGGTGCCCGGCCGCCCGATGATCACCGTCCGCACGCTCGGGCCCGTCGAGGTTACCTGCGAGGGCGCGGCGCCGCCCCCCGAGCTGCTGTGGCGGAAGCATCTCGCGCTGCTGGTGTACCTCGCACGCTCGCCGCGGCGCTCACGCACCCGCGATCACCTGGTGGGCCTGCTGTGGGGCGACCGCCCCGACGCCTCCGCCCGCCACTCGCTGCGCGAGGCCATCCGCGTGCTCCGCCGCAGCCTGGGCGAGACCGGGTTGGACGCGTCAGGCGACGAACTGCGCCTCGCCGGCGCCGCCGTGACGCTCGACGTGGACCAACTCGCCGCGCACGCTGCGGCGGAACGATGGGAGGCGGCAGAGTCGCTCGTCGCGGGCGAGTTCCTCGAGGGCTTCACCGTCGCCGACGCCCCGGCGTTCGAGGACTGGCTCGCCGCGGAGCGCCTGCTCTGGCGCGGGCGCGCCGTCGAGGTGCTGGCGCGCTGCTCCGCCGGTGCGGCCCGGGCAGGAGAGGTGGCGTGGGCTGCGGAGTGCGGGCGGCGGGCCCTGCTGATCGACCCGATCTCGGCGGCCGCCGCGCGGGCCACCATCTCGGCCCTCGCGCTCGCGGGCGAGCGCGCCGCGGCCCTCGAGACGTTCGAGGCCTTCGCGGCGCGGCTTCAGGACGCGGTCGGTGCCGTGCCCGACGCCCAGACGCAGGCACTCGTGGGCCGAGTGCGCGGCGGGCGCGTGTGGCAGGTCCCGGCAGCGGAGGCCGCGCCGCGCCGCGGCGCCGAGTCGCGCCGCGCGCCGCTCGCCGGCCGCGAACGGGAGCTGACGGCGCTGCTCAACGAGTGGGACCGCTGCCGGGTGCACCGGCGCGCTGCCGTCGGTTTCATCGAGGGGGACAATGGGGTCGGCAAGACCCGTCTGGCCGAGGAAGTGGTGGCCCGCGCCCGGCTGGACGGGGCCGCGGTCGGCGCGGTGCGCGCGGTGCCGGTGGACTGTTCAGAGCCGTGGGCTGGGCTCTTCGCGCTCGCACGTGGCGGCCTGGCCGAGGCGCCGGGCGTGGGCGCGGCACGTCCGGAGGCACTGGCCGCGTTCGCGGCCCGTGCTCCCGAGTGGGCCGACCGTTTCCCGGGGGCGCGCGGCTCCCAGCCAGCCCCGCCGGCGGCGGCGCTCGCGGACGTGGTGCGCGCGGGAGCGGAAGAGGGACCGCTGGTGCTGTTCCTCGACGATGCGCACTGGCTCGACGCGGCGTCGCTCGACGCACTCACCGGCCTGCTGCGCGACGTCGCCGGCGCACCGCTCTTCCTGTTGTTCACCGCCTCGACGACGAACCCCTGCGACGAGCTCGACGCGCTCCGCTCCCGCATCCCGCGCGACGTGGCGGGCACCGCGCTGCGGCTCGGCGCCCTGCCTTCGGGCGCGCTGCAGACGCTGGCCCGCTGGGCGCTCCCCAGCTACACCGACATCGAGATCGACCGCATCGCCCGGCGCGTGGCGACCGACTCCGCCGGCCTCCCGCTGGTCGCCGTGGAGCTGCTCCACGCCGTGGCGCTGGGGCTCGACCTGCACGGCACGTCGGGCGCGTGGCCGGCGGAACACCGCACCCTCGACGCTACGCTCCCCGGCGACCTGCCAGACGCCGTGGTCGCGGCCATCCGCATCGGCTTCCGCCGCCTCTCCAAGGACGCGCAGACGACGCTCGCCGCCGCTTCCGTCCTCGGCGAGCGCACCGATGCCGCCGTCTTCGGCCGCGCGACGGGCATCGAGGGTGCGCGACTCACCGGCGCGCTCGACGAGCTGGAGTGGCAGCGTTGGCTCGCCGCCGACGGCCGCGGCTACTCGTTCGCAGCGCGCATCGCCCGGGATGTGATCGCCCGGGACATGCTCACGGCGGGCCAGCGACAGCGCATCCTCGCCGCCGCCGCTACGCCGTAACGCCTCCGACCCACGCTGCCTTGACGTTCTCTTGACGCGGTCCGCCCACCGTTGGCGCGTGACGGCGAACGGTTCGCCGCCCCTGCCACGGAGGTGGACGATGACACGCATCCTGCTCGCTACGGCCGCAGCCCTCTTCCTCGGAGCCGGGACGCTGGCGGCCCAGGACCCCGAAGAGACGACGCTCGAGCAACGCTCTATGGCCGGCCCTCGCCTCGGCCTGACATTCGTGGCCGGCAACCACGCCCGCGACGTCATCAGAGACCGGGACCTCGCTCCCCTGCTGAGCCAGTTCGGCTGGCACTTCGAGCAGATCACCCGGCCGCAGGGTGGCGGCCCGAGCTTCGTGATCCAGGAGGTGATGCTGCTCGGCGCCGTGGAACAGCAGACGATCGTGCCGGCCGGGACGTTGCTCTTCGGCATCCGCTTCCCGAACGGCTTCGAGTTCGGGATGGGGCCCAACGCAACGCCGATAGGAACAGCGCTGGCGATCGGACTCGGCTGGCGGATGCAGTACGGCGGCGTGGCCATCCCGTTCAACATCGCGACGGTCTACTCGCCGGGTTCGGTGCGGATCTCGATACTGACCGGCTACGCACTGCGGACCGCTCGGCGCACCATCGCCCGGTGAGGCCGCCGGACGGCCGCGCGCCTCCGGCGCCACGGCATCGAGACGCGAAGCCCCGCCCGGCGCCGCAGTGCGCCAGGCGGGGCTCCAGCGGGGGCGGCCGGTCCTACAGCGTCTTCTGGAAGATCCGGTACTTCTTGTAGACCTGGCCGCCCTGGCGTTCCATTTCGGCCCGCACCAGGAGATTGGTCTCCAGCTCGTGGTGGCTGTCGAAGTGCTCGATGCCGGCGGCGATGGAGGACTTCAGCATCTCGCGGCCCAGCAGCATGTCCAGCCCCTTGCCGCGGTAGGGCTCCGCGATGCCGGCGAGCATCAGGTCGAGTTGCGTGAACCTGCGGCGCTTCGCTACCCGCAGGAAGTGGATCCACCCGAAGGGGAGGAGGCGCCCCTTCGACTTCACGAACGCCTGGTAGAGATCCGGCATCGCGATCATGAAGGCGACCACCTCGCCGTCCTTCACCACGATCTTGAGGAAACGGACGTCGAGGAAGATCAGGTACTTCTTCGCCAGGTCGTGCATCTCCTGGTCGTCGAGCGGCGAGTACCCATAGATGCCCTTGTAGGCCTCGTTCATCAGCTTGAGCACGGGGACGATGTACTTCTTGATCTCGCCCTTGCTCTTGAGCCCGACCTCGCGGAAGCCGCGCCGCTCCGCCCGCTCGGCGATCTTCGCTATCAGCTCCGGCACATCGATCGGCCGCGGAGTCTTGTAGACGACGTAGTCGGCCTCCTTCCCGTAGCCTTCGGCCTCGAGGAGCCGGATGAGGTACGGGAAGTTGTAGTACGTGACGATCGTGGGGTGGTGCTCGAACCCCTCGATCTGGAAGCCCTCGGGGTCCTGGTCGTTGAAGCCGAACGGTCCGATGACCTTCGTCATCCCCTTCGCACGGGCCCACTCCTCCACGTGCGCCAGCAGGGCATGGGCGACTTCCTGGTCGTCCGTGCTCTCCAGAAGTGCGAACCGGCCGGTCCGCTCCTTCACGTGGTCGTTGTGACGGTGGTTGATGATGCCCATCACGCGGCCGACGAGGCGCCCGTCCTTCTCCGCGAGCATCATCGTGGTGTCGCAGTAGCCGTATGCCCGGTTCTTCTTCGGGTTGAAGTAGTCCCACTCGTCCATGTAGAGGGGCGGCATCCACAGCGGATGGTCCTTGTGGAGCTGCTCGGGCAGGTAGATGAACCGCTTCAGCTCGCGCTTGCCGGCGACCGGCGTGAGGCGAACGGGCATCCGAACGGACTCGCTGTGGAAGGAGAAACGGAAACCTACGGCGTCTGGCCGGGTGCCGCCAGCCGGGCGCACGGAGCGGGGGTACGCCGCGTGAGGAGCGCCGGTCGGGGCGAGGAGGCGCGACCCCTGTGCGCGCAGCCGGGCGCCGTGCGTGCCGTCCGACCGGCCAGCGCGCGGGGGCCGCGCCGACGATGCCCGCCCGAGCGCGCCGTGCCCCCGCGACGCAGCGCCCGCGCGACGGCGCGGGGCAGCGCCCGCGCTACGCCCACCCCTCCGGGAACGCCGTCTCCACGCGGGCTGCGGCCGAGAGCAGCTCCTTCGCGGCGGGAACGTGCGGCGCGAGCGAGATGAGCGAGCCGCGCGACAGCTCCATCAGCCCGATCAACACGGCACCGACCGGCTCCAGATCGCCGCCGAGGACCTGCTTCCACACCGCCGCCGGGGCACGCAGCACGTACGCCGCCCGCTCGAGGTCGTCGGCCGCAGCGGAGCGGCCGGCGCGGCACTCCCCCTGCGCGAGGTCCACGTATACGCTGCGCTGCGCCGGCACGCCGAGTATGGGGTCGGCTTCCATCACGAGGACGAAGGCGCTCTCCCACCGCGCTCCGGCCGCGCGGTAGGCCGCGCTCGCATTGATCTCCGCCGCCCAGGCCGCCGCCCACGCGTCGGAGAAGAGTCCAGCCGGCATCGGTCCCGCCTTTCCGCCCGCCGCTGTGACGTGGGCGTGGATGTGCTATCCTACCTGAATGATGCCCGACCACAAGACCGCCGCCGTCTGGCGGGAGCACTGGCAGGACGAGGCGGATGCCGCGTTCCTCTACCGCGTCCTGGCGGACACGGAGCCCGCGGCCGACCGGCGGGCCATCTACGCGAAGCTCGCCGAGGTCGAGGACCGGCACACGGCGAAGTGGCGCGAGCTGCTGGAGGCGGAGGGCGAGAGCGTCGGTGCGCCGCGGCCCACGGCCCGCGCGCGGGTGCTGGCCTGGACCGCCCGGCGTTTCGGGCCGGACCTGCTCACCCGGCTCCTGCTGCGCGAAGAGGGGCGCGAGGTGAAGGGCTACCTCGCCCTCCACAAGGAGAGCGGCGCGGGCGCGACACGGGACGCGGCCCTGCTCCTCGCCCGCGAGTCGGCGCAGCACGCCGAGACGCTGGGCGCTCTGGCCGGCCGGTCGGGCGAACCGTGGCACCAGGCCGCGTCGGGCGGCTTCGTTCGCAACGTCGTCTACGGATTCAACGACGGCCTGACGGCGAACTTCGGCCTCGTGGCCGGCGTCATCGGCGCGAGCGTCGCCCCGCACGTGGTCGTGGTGTCGGGCATCGCGGGGCTCCTCGCCGACGCGCTCTCGATGGGCTCATCGGGCTACCTCGCGGCGAAGAGCGAGCAGGAGGTGTACGCGCACGAGATCGCGCTGGAGGCCGAGGAGATCCGCCTGATGCCGGAGGTGGAGACCGACGAGCTGGCGCTCCTGTACGAGGCGAAGGGCATCGCGCCGGCGCAGGCGCGGCGGATGGCGGAGGACGTCATCGCCGACCCGGCGCGCGCCCTGGATGAGAAGGTCCGCGAGGAGCTCGGCATCGGCGCGGCGCACACGACGCCGCTCAGGGAAGGGTGGGTCACCGGCTCGGCGACGGCGGTCGGCGCCTTCATCCCCGTGGCGCCCTTCCTCGTGCTGAGCGGGGCCGCCGCCATCTGGACGTCGTTCGCCCTGGCGATGGCCTCGCACTTCGCGGTGGGCGCGGCCCGTAGCGTGTTCACCGGCCGCGGCATCCTGCGCAGCGGCGTGGACATGTTCGCCGTAGGACTCGGTGTGGCCGCGGTGGGCTACGTCGTCGGCGGGCTGATCGCCCGCGCCCTCTGACCGGGAGAGCCACGCTGGCGCGCCGTTCCCGCACCGCGCTACGTTAGCTGGGATGCCGTACTGCCCCGAGTGCTCCGCTTCCGTTCCCGAGAGCGTCGCCGCCTGTCCGACTTGCGGCGCGTCACTCGTGTCGACGCCACCGGACGCCCCGGACGCCCAGACGTCGCAGGCCTCCGACATCGAACTCGTCACCGCCGACCTCCGGCACTCCCTCGCGCCGCAGTACGAGCTCCTCCGCATCCTCGGCACCGGCGGGATGGGCGCCGTCTTCCTGATGCGCGAGCCGGCGCTGAAGCGGCTCGTGGCGGTGAAGATCCTCGCGCCGTGGCTGGCCGCCGACGCCCGCGCCCGGGCCCGCTTCGAGCGCGAGGCCCGCGCCGCCGCCGCGCTCGCGCACCCGAACGTCGCGCGCGTCTACGCCGAGGGCGAGACGCTCGGACTCAAGCTCCCGTACATCGTGATGCAGTTTGTGGACGGCCCGACCCTCGCCGAGTGGATGGAGCAGCACCAGCGGGCGAGCGAGCGCGAGGCCCGCCGGATGATCGGCGACGTCGCGGCCGCGCTCGCCGCCGCGCACGCGCGCCAACTCGTGCACCGCGACGTCAAACCGACCAACGTGCTCATCGAGAATGAGACGGGACGGGCCTACGTCGTGGACTTCGGCGTGAGCGCGGCGCTGGTCACGGCGGGAGGGGACGAGGCGACGCGCCTCACGGCGACCGGCACCGTGGCCGGCACGCCGATCTACATGAGCCCCGAGCAGGCCTCCGGCGAGACGGTGACGCCGAAGAGCGACGTCTACAGCCTTGGCATAATGGCCTACGAGCTGCTCGTCGGCCAGTTGCCCTACGAGGCCCACACCGCCATGGGCTGGGCGGCGGCGCACCTGCGCGACACGCCCACCCCGGTGCGCATCCACCGCGCCGACCTCGCGCCGGAGGTCGCGGCGCTGGTGGACCGCTGCCTCGCGAAGGACGCCGCGGACCGCCCCGCCGCCGACGAAGTGGCCCGCGGCCTCCTCCCGAGCATCGAGAGCGAGATCGAGTGGCCGCCGCCCGGCTTGCACTGGATGCGGGGCCGCTGCGCCGTGCTCGGCCGGCTCGGCGCGGCGACGACGGCGGGCGCGTTCCTCACCCTCACGGCGCTCCTCCTGACGCCGCCCATCCTGCGCGCCCACGGCAACTGGCTGTGGCGGTTCCAGGTCGGGCGCGCATCGTCCGCGACCGATCCGTCGTCGGTGCCGCTGTTCGTCTGGCAGACCACGCTCGCGCTCGGCATCGCGGTCTTCGCTCTGGGGACGTTCACCTTCCTCGGCCTCGGCACACGGGTCCTCGCCCGCTGCACGCGCCTGCGCCGCGACGGCTGGCTGTGGACGACCCTCGCCGATCTCGCGGCCGACCGAGACGGCCGCAGCGGCTCGATCCTCTCCGGGGCGCGGGAGTTCGCGTCGCTCGAGGTGCCGCGCCGCCACGGCATCCTCCGCTCCCGGCGCCTGCGGGTCGCCTGGCGGATCGGGGCCGGACTCTGGGTCGCGGCCGGACTCGGCGTGTGGGCGCTCGTGCTCGCCCTCTCCGACCCGTCGCCGGCTCGCGCCGCCCCCCTCGTCGGCCTGCCGCTATGGCTCCTCGTGGCCGTGCCGCCGCTCCTCGCCCTCGGGGCGAGCGCCTGGGCGCAGCACCGCGAGCGGCGGTACGCCGGCCCGCTCCGGCGCGTGCAGCCCGCCGGCCACGCGGAGACCGACGCCACACGGTGGTACCGCGGCCTGCCGGGCGAGGTCGCGCCCGCCGCGGCTCCGTCCCGACACCTGCCCGTGCTCGCGCGGGCTGCCGGAGTCTTCACGGTGGTCCTCGGCAGCGCGGCGGCGATCGCCATCGCGGAGGCCGCGGTGGCCGGTGTCGCAGCGGTGCTCTTCACGCAGCGGCTGGGAAGCAAGACCGTCGCCTTCACGGCCGACCAGGCCCGCCTAGCCGCGGACGATCCGATCCGTGCCGCGCAGCGCGCGGTGCGGGCCTACCTGCCGGCGGACACGGCGGTCCAGGGCGCGGTGGCGCGCGGGTGGTTGCGGGGACTTCTGCGGCCGGCGGACCGCGGCGGTGCACCCGCATACGCCCCGGCACCGACGGCGATCCTGACCGCATCCGACGCAAGCCTGCGCGACGCGGCCCGCGGCCTCCTGGGCGACGACTCGCTCGCGCTACTCGAGGCCCTCGGCGCCCATTCGCGCACGCGCTTCTTCCGGCAGCTCGCCCGGCTCGAGACGTTCGACTCGCTCCTTGCCGCGCGCCCTCGTGCCGCCGCCCGGCGCGGCGCGCGGGATTCGACGGAGCTCGATCTCTCCCGCACCCCGCTGGAGGACGCAGCGGCAGCGAACGTGGCCGGCGCCGTCGCCGCCGTCGCCCGGCACCGGTTCGACAGCGCAGCCGCCCGCCTCGGTGAGAACGCGGCCTTCGCCGAAGCCCTGCTCCGCGCCGCCAATCCCCGCATCAACCAGATCGGCGCGCGCCTGCTCACGCGCAGCGCGCTGGAGCCCCTGGCGACACTGGCCTCGCTCCGCGGCGACGCCGCCGGCGCCGCCCTGCTGACCGACGCGGCCCAGCGGATGGTGGGCGCCATGCCCTACGCCACCGGGGTGGCGGGCCTCGCCGTGGACCCGAAGGACTTCATCCAGTTCACCGGTGCGGTGCTCAGCCCGCGGGTGCCCGCCGGCTACCGCGTCGAGTGGATGAGCCAGGGCTGGGCCGGCCTGTGCGCCAACCCGTGGGAGCTGCTCGCCGGGCCGAGCGACGCGCGGCGCGACGCGATTCTGGCGGCTGCGGACCTCGCAGCCGACGTCCCGCGGGCCCGCGACTTCGCCATGATGGCGGGAGAACAGTGGGCCTTCCGCTTCCGGACGGGATGGAGCGCTCTCGCGGGGTTCCTGGCGGACCGGGGGCCGTGGGGACTGGTGTGGAGGATCCGGGAGTGTGGGAGGGTGGTGTGATCGAGGTGATGGGTGATAGGTGATAGCTGATAGGTGATGGGATGAGCTTCCTGAGCGTCTTGGCTATCGTCCTCCTTGCGTGGGGGCTCATCACGCTCGTGCGGGGGATCGCCGAGAGCGAGGAGCAGCCCGGCGGCAGACCGCGCGAGGGGGCGACGAGTGGACGGGCGGACGGGCCCGCGGACGCACCGCCGCCGGGCAGGGCGCGGGCCGGGGAAGACACCGACGGTATTGACTACGAGGAACTCGAGCGCGCGGAGGAGGAGGTGCGGGACCTCGAGGCGAACGCGCGCCCGGAGGACGGATTCGAGGGAGACGACTGGGGGCCGGGCACCCCGAAGAAACCGCCGCTCTACTGATGCACGACGGGCGCCGGGGCAGCGTCCCCATGGCCGCCCTTCCCCTGTGTCCTAAGCGAGCGTCTCGATCCCCTGCGCCGTGACACGGGCCGAGACGAGCGGAAGCGCCTCGGCCTTTCCTTCGCCGATCACGATGGCCCGATCCAGGGCGCGCCGGCCCAGCTCGATGCCCGCGCGGTCGCGGGCGAAGATCGACGCCACCGGTTCCGAGGTGTGCACCGGTTGGCCGGGACGCGCGGTGATCACGAAGCCGACCGTGGGGTCCACCTCGTCATCCGCCCTCGCCCGCCCGCCGCCCATCTCGATGATGGCCCGGCCGATGATCCGCGGCTCCACGCGCTGGATCGTGCCGCCCTTCGGCGCGTAGTAGACCTCGACCTCCTTCGCCTGCGGAAGCAGCGAGGGGTCCTCCACCACCGCGGGGTCGCCGCCCTGCGCCTCGATCACCTGCTGGAACTTCTCCGCCGCCTTGCCCCCCGAGAGCGCCTCGCGCACTTCACCTTCCACGGCGGTGCGGTCGGGCCCGGTGCGCTGGTACGCCGGTACGCCGGTACGCCGGTCTCCCGGGACGCCGGTGCGCCTGGGCCCGATCTCCGCCCGGTCCGTCCGCCAGTCCGCCAGTCCGCCCGTCCGACCCAGCAGCACCATTTCCACCGCCAGCGCGATCGTCTCCTCCACCACGTCCTCGGGTCCCTCGCCGCGGAGCGCCATGATGGCCTCCTCGGTCTCGAGGGCGTTGCCGCACGCCCGGCCGAGGGGGCGGTCCATCGCGGTGAGGAGGGCGACGGTGGGGCAGCCCCGATCCTCGCCGAGGCGGATCATCGTCTGGGCCAACTCGAGCGAGAGAGCGGCATCGGTGATGAAGGCGCCGCTGCCCTGCTTGACGTCCAGCACGAGCCCGCCGAGTCCCTCGGCGAGCTTCTTCGACATGATGCTGCACGCGATGAGCGGCACGCACTCCACCGTAGCGGTGACGTCGCGCATCGCGTACAGGCGCTTGTCCACCGGCGCGATCTCGGGCGTCTGGCCGATCATCGCCACACCGATGCGTTCCACCTGAGTCCGAGTCTCATCGAGCGACAGGCCCGTCCGGAAGCCGGGGATGCTCTCGAGCTTGTCGAGGGTGCCGCCCGTGTGGCCGAGGCCCCGCCCGGACATCATCGGCACGGCGAGGCCGCACACGGCCGCGAGCGGGGCGAGCACGAGGGAGACTTTGTCGCCCACGCCGCCCGTGGAGTGCTTGTCGATGACGGGGATACCGAGGTGGCCGAAGTCGAGCCGGCTCCCCGACCCCACCATCGCGTCGAGGAGGGCGGCGGTCTCCTCGCGGGTCATTCCGCGGAAGAAGACGGCCATCAACAGCGCCGCCATCTGGTAGTCGGGGACCTGCCCGGCCTGGAAGGCGGCGACCAGCTCCCGCCACTCGTCGGCCAGGAGGGCGCCGCCGTCGCGCTTGCGCTCGATGAGACCCGGGACGAACATTATGCCGTCCCCTTCATACCGGAGAACTGATGCGAGCGCTCACTCTCGCCGCTACCGCCCTCATCGCGTGCGCCACCGGCGCGGCCGCCCAGGACCTGGCCGGCCACATCGCCGCCGGCGACGCGGCCCGCTGCCAGCGTAACGCGCTGGCGGCGGTGACGCACTACCGCCAGGCACTGGCACTGGACTCGATGAGCTACAACGCCAACTGGAAGGCGTCGCGCGTCCTCGTGGACCTCGGCCTCGGGCTGCCCGACAACCAGCGGGCGCGGCGCGACTCCCTGTACGCCGAAGCGCGAATGCTGGCGGAGCGCGCGGTGCGCGTGAACGCGGCCGGGGCGGACGGGCACTACATGGTGGCGGTGGCCATCGGACGCGTGGCGCTGACCAAGGGGCCGCGGGAGCGGGTCCGGTCCGCGCGGGTCATCCGCGACGAGGCGCTCCGGGCCACGGAGCTGGACGCGCGGCACGACGGCGCGTTCCACGTCCTGGGCCGCTGGAACGCCGAGATCCAGCGCCTGCCCGGCCTCACGAAGTTCTTCGCGAAGACCTTCCTCGGCGCCTCCATCTTCAACGAGGCGACGTGGGAGAACGCGGAGCAGTACTTCAACCAGGCCGTCAACATCGACGGGCAGAACATCTACCATCACCTCGACCTCGCCGAGACGCTGATCGACATGGACCGGCCGCAGGACGCGCGGACGCACCTCGAGCGCGTGGGGCAACTGCCCCTCGGCTGCGACCCGATGGATCCGACTTACAAGCAGCAGGCGACGGCCCTGCTGCAGCGACTCAGTCGGTAGCGTCTTCGGACTCCTTCTCCCGGCGCGCGCGCCGGAGGTTGTCCTTCACGTCGTCGTAACGGTCCCGTGCCTCTCGCGCCAGGTGTTTCGCCCGGCGCGAGACGGCACGGCGCGTATCCGACCCGCTCCGCGGCGCGAACAATAGCGCCACGCCGGCGCCGACCAGCGCGCCGATCGCCAGGCCCGCCAGGAAGGTCCGCACGGAGTGCTGCTCGTAGCCCTCCTCGTCCTCGGCGTCGTCCGCCTCGAGCGCCGCCAGCGCCTTCTCTTCGTGCTCGCTCATCGTCTCACTCCTCCCGGCCGGGCCGTCGCGTCGGCGCCGCCGGCCGCTGCATCATCCGTTCGACCTCCGCCACCGTCTTTGGCGCTCCCGCCGAGAGCACCTCATGGCCGGCCGGCGTCACCAGCACGTCGTCCTCGATCCTGATGCCCAGCGCTTCGTTCGGGATGTAGATGCCCGGCTCGTCGGTGAACACCATCCCCGGTACGAGGGGCAGGTTGCCGGGCCCCACGTCGTGCACGTCCATCCCGATGTGGTGCGAGATACCGTGGATGAGGTACACCTCGCACGTCTGCGGCGCGCAGAGGTCCCCGGAATGCGTCCGCATGTAGTCGCGGGCGATCTGCCCCAGCCGCCCGAGCGTGATGCCGGGCCGCACCGAGTCGATCACCGCCTGGTTCGTCCCCAGAACCAGCTCGTAGAGGGCCTTCTGCCGCGGAGTGAAGGTGCCGGACACCGGGTAGGTGCGAGTGATGTCGGCGGTGTACTGCGCGTACTCGGCGCCGATGTCCACCACCACGAGGTCGCCGGGGTTCGTGCGGCGGCGGTTCACATCGTAGTGCAGGACGGTGCTGTAGGGCCCGCTGCCGACGATGCTCGGGAAGCCCACCCTGTCGGCGCCGAGCCGGCGGAACGTGCCCTCGAGCACCGCCTCGATCTCGTACTCGAACATCCCCGGCCGCAGGTTCACGATCACCTGCCGGTGCCCCTCCGCCGTGATGTCTATCGCACGGCGCAGGGCCGCCAGCTCGGCGGCGTCCTTCACGACGCGCATCGAGTCCACGACGGGGCGCAAATTGCGGAACGTGACGCTGGAATCGGCGCGCAGGCGGTCCAGGGGAGCGAGCCCCTGCGCGTAGCGGTCCACCGGCACGTACACCGGCACGCGGCGCGCCTTCAGCGCGGTGACGATGGAGTCCAGCTGCGTGACGCTCAGCACCTGTCGGAAGCCGGTGAGCTGCACGGCCAGCGGACCCGGGCCGAGCTTCGGACCGGTCCAGCGCTCCATCTGGGGAATGCGGTCCGGCAGGAGCAGGACGACGGAGTCGGGCCCCGTGGCGTGCGCGCTCATCAGGAGCCACGCCGACGGTTGTTCGAGCTGGGTGAAGTAGAAGAAGGTGTTACTCTGCCGGAAGTCGTTGTCCTGGATGTAGTCGGTCTCCAGGTTCCGCCCGCGCGAGGCCGGGATGATGACGACGGCGTCGCCGAGACGGTCCAGCAGGCGGGCGCGCCGCGCGGCCGTGGCCGCCGTGTCGATGGGCCGGCCCATCCCGGGCAACTCCTCGACGTAGGGCTGCGGCGGATTCTGCACCGGCGCCGCCGGCTGCTGGGCGCGGGCGGCCGGAGCACATGCCAGGAAGACGGCGAGGACGGTCAGCGGACGGGCCAGGCGCACGGCGGTCTCTCTCCGATTCTGGGAGGCGGAACGTATCACCTGAGAGGGGCCGAGGGCCAGGAGGTCAGGGGTCAGGGGTCAGGGTTCAGGGGTCAGAATATATGACTGGGCTGGCCTCCGACCATCGCGTGGGTTAGCTCCTCACGAGTTGCGTCGGAGTTGCCAGAGCCACCGGCGACGTTCGTGCTGTCGCCCTTACGCGGAGACCAGCC
>Ga0315287_10000322_pt1 | contig 41641 bp, 37 predicted proteins | sample YL17G11_0_MG_FD_205037 | JGI IMG/M metagenome (GOLD analysis project Ga0315287, IMG submission 205037) | Sediment microbial communities from Yellowstone Lake, YNP, Wyoming, USA - YL17G11_0 | ecosystem: Environmental > Aquatic > Freshwater > Lake > Sediment | place: USA: Wyoming | collected...
TGAACACCAAAAAACTATTTGCGATAGCGCTGGTCTTAATGATTTTAGCGGCCGCGTCGCTCCTCACTTATAATTTATTCTTCAAACAACCATCGTCCGGTCCGGCCGAAGAAACTGCGAGCCCTGGCGCTTCGCCCACGGGCAGCGGCACGGCTCAAGGCCTACTAATTCGCGTCATCAGCCAAGAAAAATCTTTATCGCCTACGCTTGGCGCAGACGGCAAAACCGTGAAATATTACAGCCGCACCAGTGCCAATGTCTTTGAGTCGGCTTTTGACGGCAGCGAGTTAAAAACCATCTCTTCAGGCGTGCTGCCCGGCTTGATTAAAGCCGTCTGGTCGCCCGACAAAACAAAGGTCATCGGTATTTTTTCTAACGGCACTCTCAAAAAATATTTTTATGACCATGGCATCGGCAAATCCGCCTTGCTGGATCAAAGCGTCGGCTACATCGGCTGGTCGCCGGATAGCAAGAAAATTGTGTATGAATATTTTAACCAAACGACCGGCCAGGGCAATATCAGCGTCGCTGACCCCGACGGCACCAACTGGAAAAATATTTTTAAAACCCGCCTTGGCGACATGATCGTGGAGTGGCCGATTAACGAAAAGGTTTCCTTGCGCACGCCGGCGAGCGGTTTGGTGCAGGGCGTTCTTTATGTTATCAATCCCGATACCGGCGATTTCAATAAAATCTTAAACAGCTACCACGGCTTATCGCTCAAATGGTCGCCCAAGGCCGACAAAATTCTCTTTTCCGCTACCAATTCCGCCGGCAAGCAGCCGGTTTTAATGATGGCCGATGAAAAAGGCGAACAAACCAAAGACCTGCAACTATCCGGTTTGGCTGATAAATGCGTCTGGAGCAAAGACGACCGCACGGTTTTTTGCGCTGTACCGCAGCAAATTTCCGAAAACGCCGTCTGGCCGGACGATTATTACAAAGGCCTAACGATTGTCAACGACGATTTTTACAAAATAAATCTGGAGACGGGCGAGAAAACAAAAATCGCCGGCTCCCAGGAAGGATACGGCTATGACGCGCAGGAACTTTTTCTTTCTCCCAAAGAGGACTATCTTTTTTTCGTCAACCGGCGAGACGGTCTGCTCTATATCCTAAAGCTATAACTACCCAGAAAACCAACGCCAGATCGTTTTTCCAATAAGTGGCGTCTATCAGACCGTGCGCTAAAAGATAGAAAACGACGGCCATCAGGATTATAATTGGAGCCGCGCCCTCCAAGGCCTTGCTTTTGGAGGTTTTTTGTTTTTTAACCGCCGCCCATGTTTTTTGGAAAAAACCGACCAGCAGCCAGACAAATCCAGCCAGCCCTAAAATTCCGGCCTGCAGCCACCAAGCCAGAAATAAATTTTGCGGCTGGGGCACGGCCCATTCAAGATATGGCGGGAAATATCGCTGGTAATCAAGGTAGTATTTTTGAAACATCCCCGGGCCAATGCCTAAAAGCCAATTGCCGCTTAAAATTCTTCCTGCCGCCTGCCAAATTATCAGCCGCGATTGCAAAGAGGAGCGCTCAAATCGCAGCAAGTTAGCCAGCTTTTCGCCGCCCAACTGCAAAAATGCGAGCAGCGCAAGCGCCACCAGTAACAGGCCGCCAATAGCGGCTAATTTTTTTCCGCTTATTGCTTTTAGCCGCCACGTCAAAAAAATGGCAAATATCCCCGCCAAAAAAACCGCGAGCCACGCGCCGTATGAATATGTAAAATACAAAATAACAAGCAACAGACAAGCAACAACAAGCAAAAAACTTTTTTGCCAACGTTTTTTTGCGTCAAACAAAAAACCTGCGGCCAGCAGCAATGCCGGCGCCAAAAACATTGCCAAGTGGTTGGGCGAAAGATAAAAAGCCGCCAGCCGCCCATCGAAAGTCAGCCGGCCGCAGATTAAATAGCCAAGACTAACAGCTGCTACGGCCGCGCCTGATACCAGCGCGCCACCGAGCAGCCATTTCGCTGTCCGCTGTCCGTCAAGCGCCTCAACCGCCAAAACGGCAAAAATCAACGGCTCCAAAATCCAGGATTTCAAGATGCCGGCGCTGACGCGTAAATTTTCAGAAAAAGCGGTCGCCAAAAAAGCGCCCAGCAACATTACGGCTACCGACAGCCAGAAATTTTTCTTTTCGGTGAAATTCAACCAAGCTGCTTTTTGTTTCTTGACGCCCACCCGCTTAAAAATTTTGTTTGCCAGGCACGCCAAAATAAAAGAGAGCAACAAAAGTTCCAGGACCGTAAGCGGCACCCGCCAAACCGTAAACTTAATCAAATAAAGCGGCGCAAAAAATATTACGGCGGCGGCCGCGATGTCCGGCCAACGCCAAGAAACAACGCTAAATACAAAAGCTGCTGCCAGCAACAAAAATATTATCAATGGAGTTAAAATAATTTCCATTTCATTGACGACCGGCTACCGTTTGTTTTTTACCGGTTAAGGCGTAAGTCAGACCGGTGATTATCATCAGGAACGCTAAAACCGTTGGATTAAAAATTGCCGTTTCAAAAAAAGAATGCACGAAAAAATAAATAAGAGAACCGAGCAGCCCCAAGCAAAGGCCCGCGTCGGCTCCTTGGCCGCACGAGAATCCGCGCCAGGCGCGACGCGCCGCGGAAATCAGGAACCAAAACCAAGCCAACAACCCAAAAATGCCCATTTCCGTCAAAATATCCAAATATAGATTATGGCTGGTTATCGCGCTGCGATAACCACTGCTAAAATTCACGGTTAAGGGGTAGTTACCCAGGCCCACTCCCAAAAGCGGACTGATTTTAGCCATGTTCAGCGAATCGCGCCAAATCTGAAGCCGAGCGGCGTTTGACCCTTCGCCCAAATTGAAACTGGAAAAAAAACGGCTCGTGACTGCGGTCCCGGCAAGAAAAAAAACAAATAAAGCTAAAGCGGCTAAGCTGCCAATAAATAATTTGTCGGGCGCGCGAAATTTACGCCAGCCAAGCCAGATTGTCAGAAAAAGCGCCACGGCGATTCCTAAATAGCCGCCGCGGGAAAAAGTTAAAAGCAAGGCAAAAAAGACAACGCAAAAGATAGCGAACATTTGCCATTTGTATTTTTTTTCAAATATTACCCAAGTCAGGATTACCGGCAGTGTCATGCCAAGATAAAAGGCAAGCGAGTGCGGATCGGGAAAAAATCCGATTGCGCGCATCATAGTTTTGCCGCCGATATTCACAAACCAGCTTGGATCTTGCGTCACTGCGCGAACAAAGGTCTCGCCTAAAAATAACGGCGCTACGTTTTTGCCCCAAAAATCAGCAACCGCCTCCGCCTTGAAAACGAACTGGCTGGCCCACTGGCAAATAGCAATTAGGGAGCTTAAAGCAGCGCCGGCGCCGACGATTAAAAAAATCTTTTTTGCTTTGGCGCCGCTCTCGGCCAGCTGAGACACCAGGAAGAATAACGGAAAAAGCGAAATAAAAACCAGCAGCTTGCGGCCGCCCCAGACCGGGTTTTCCGCCACACCCAAGGACAACAACGACAAAATCAAAAATAAAATCAAAGCTGCAGCTGTTTCGCTCTTATCAAAAATCGCCTGACGGCTTCTTGCCGCCTTAATTAACCAGACCAAAAATAAAAGCAAAACCAGAACGCGGCCCGACAACAAGTCAATGTCCGGCGCCAAATTCAACGCTAACTGATATGGCAGGTAAGCAATGAGCAACCAGAGAGCCAATTCAGTGTAGCGATAAAAAAACAGCGCGAGGCCCAACAGCACGAGCAATCCCAGCGCGACGTACGGGTGGGAAACCAGCCCCCAGCCAAAGGCGCTTGCCAAGAGTAATAAAAAAATAAAATAGCACGCCTTCAATTTTTTCATGCTTCCTTTTTGAATAACGCAGAAATCTCCTTAACGGACAATCCCCGCAATAAATAAAGCAGCGCGCAATAAACAACGCCGGCAATTACCAATAAAAGGAAAAAATTCGCCTGCCGCAGCTGCCACAAAACCCCGGCCATCATCACCGCAGCCAGCAAGCTTTTGGCGCCCACCCAAAAGGATGGCCTGAGGCTGACCGCGCGACGCAAAACGAAAAGCATGAGCGTCACGACAAGCGCTTCCGTTAAAACGGTTGTCGTTGCTGCCGCCAGATAAGAGTAGCGGGGGATAAGCGCTAAATTTGCAATCACATTAAAAACTGCGCCTGTTCCGGCAATCCACAACAAGGACTTTTGCTTTCGCAGGGCTATCAGCGCGTAAGAAAAAAGAGTGCCGAAGAAAATTATCCCAACCGCCACAATTAAAATATTCAGCACCCTTATTGATTCCGGATAATTTCCGCCTCCCAAGAGACCAATGATTTGCGCCGATAAAACAAACGTCCCAAAAACTATCGGAGTGGCGAGAACAAACAGCACGTCCATCCCTTTTTGGAAAACCATCCGGAACCGCGGCCAGTCAATAAAAGCCGCGCGCGACAACAACGGCATAATTAAACCGACAAACATCGCCGGGAAAAAGATTAAACTTTCCAAAATCTTATAGGAAAGGCGGTAAATCCCGACATCCGTAGCCGGCTTAACGACGGAAAGGAACAAAGAGTCGGATGAGAAATAAATCATTGTTAAAATCCCGGAGATCGCCAGCGGATAACTTTGTCTGATACTCTCCTTCCAAAAAACGAAATCCACGCGCCACCCCACCCGGCCGTGTCCCTGCACGAGCCAAAAAATCAACAAAAAATTAACTAAGCTGCTTAAAAACAAGGCGCCCATGATCCATAAAAGTCCGAGCTTCAGCCAAATAAAAACGGCGACCAGGCCCAGCTGGACTACTCTCCCGGCTATCTCCGCTACCGCGACTTTATCCATTCGCAGATGCTTCTGGAAAATGCCCATCAAAATTTGGGCGCCCGAAAGAAACCAAAAACCGAGTGACCCGATCAAAATCGCCCAGCGTGTCTGCGCAGAATAAGGAAAGGCGAAGCTTACTGCCGGCGCTAAAAGAAAAACAAAAAGACTGCTTAACAGCCTTAAGCTGAAAATGTTGCTCGCAATTTTTTTCTCATCGGCCCCTTCTCTAGAAATATCCCGTACCAACAACTGATAAAGACCGCCGTCGGCCAAAACCGAAAAAATTGCTCCGAAGGTCAGCACGATTGAATATTCGCCCCATTCGGTTTTAGTCAAGTATCGGGTTATCAACCCGATGGTAACTAAAGCCAGCAGCGTGCCAAAAACCCTGGTCGCCGCGGAAAGAATTGCGTTGAGGGCAATTTTGCGCGCCAGCATAAACTCGCTTTAATAATTACCGACATCCTGAAGTAGCGCTTTAGTTACACCGCCCTAACTAGCAGCCGGTTTTATCACTACTCGCCGCTGGTCGCCTTCGCCTTCCGATTCGGTTTTAATGCCCTCAAAACCGGCCAGCGCCAAATGCACGACCCGCCGTTCGTAAGCGTTCATCGGCGGTAGCCAGCGCGTTTGCCCCTGCGCCGCTTCGGCCGCCAAACTGCGCGCCGCCTCCCGAATAGACTCCAACCGTTCTTTTTGATAATCGTTAACATCAATGATAAAACGTGCTGGCTCACCGCATTTTTTTGAAGAGATGACGCGGACTATTTCCTGCAGCCCCCTTAAGGTCTCGCCTCCGCGACCGATTAAATAGGCGGCCTGTGATGACTGAATATTGAAACGCAAAAACATCGCGTCGCTTGAATCCACAAAGGTGTCGCCCTCAAAATCCATTACCTGCAATAGTTGCTGCAAAATATTTTTAATTATCTCCGTTTGTTCTGGCAACATTTTTTTTCCTTAAAATTAGATACTGCTGCCCGATGCCGAATAAAGTCGTGGCCACCCAATAAAGAGTCAAACCCGCCGGCAGCTTCAAAGAAATAAGCAGAGTCAGTATCGGCATAAAATATGTCATCTGTTTATTAAGCATGGCGCTGAAATCCTTGCCGGCGTCTTTGGTTTGATTGGGCTGCATCATTTTGGTCTGGACAAAAGTCAACACGCCCGCCAGCACGGCGAGCCCAATATTCACTTTTGACAAATCAATAATTCCCAGAAACATCGGATTAATTGTCTCCGGCCGCAACACAAAAGAATACAAACTGCTTAATTTAGAAGGATCCAAACCGCTTAAAAAAACCCGATAAAGCGCGAGTAAAATCGGCAACTGAATCAGTAGCGGCAGGCAGCCGGAGGCCGGATTCACGCCGTTAACCCGGTAAAGTTCCATTAGGGCCTGCGATTGTTTAACGCGGTCGTTTTTATATTTTTCCTGTACCTCTTTAATTTGCGGCTGAATCTTGGTCAGCGCCGCTTGCGATTTAATTGATTTTTGATTTAGGGGATACAGCAGCAGACGGATAATCGCCGTTAAAAGAATAATCGCTATCCCAAGATCATGATAGGGAATGACATTATATAAAAAAATAAGTCCGTTGAATAACGGCCGAAACAATCCCTCGTTAAAAATTAACAATATAATATTCATTGATATTTCCTCCCTTGATAAATTAGTTTAGCGGATCATAACCGGCCGGCCCCCAAGGATGGCAGCGCATAATTCTTTTGGCGGCTAGCCGCAATCCACGACTGACACCATAGCGTTCCACCGCTTCACCGGCATAAACTGAGCAGGTAGGGAAAAAACGGCAAGCCGGCTTACGCCGCCCGCCAAAAATTCCCTGGTCCGGAGACAGCGCCAGTTGATAGATCTTTATTAAAATCAAAATGCCTTTTTTTATCATGCGCGTTAACATTTGTCAAACAGCTTTAATGCCGTTTCTTCAAGCGTCCGATATTTCGCCCCGACGGCGGCCTCTTTAACAATTAAAACCATGTCCAACCCCGGCTTAATTTTTTGCTGATGCAACCGAATAATTTCGTTGAGCTGCCGCCGCACCCGATTTCGCGCCACCGCTTTTTTTGATACTTTTGCGCTTACCACAACTGCGAACCGAGAAATACTTCGATTATTCTTCGCTGCCAAAAAAGAAAAATATTCGCTCTGAAAACGCCTGCCACGCGCAAAAATATCTTGAAATTCTTTTTGTTTACTTAACCGATATGGTCGTGCTAACATAAGTTAAGCCACGGTACATTCTGCCGGCAAAACGGCACACAATTTCGTCTTTTTTGTCAAAGCAAAAAATTTCTTGGCCCCTAAACAGCTAACCGCGCCCGATTCTTACGCCGGCGCCGAACTAAAACGCGCCGCCCGTAATGCGTTCTTTGCCGGACTAAAAACCCGTGCGTCCTTCTCCTTTTTTTCTTTTTTGGCTGATAAGTCACACTCATTTTTTGTGCCCGCGGTTCTTTTTGCCTGGGTTTTGCGTCCCAAACCTTATATCGCCGCGCGCTATTTAGTCCGTTAATCTTTCTTTTATTTTCAGCTTTAAGTATAGCTTTTTAATGCCTAAAAGTCAACGCGAACGCGATTAAAAAATTAAGCTCATTTTCCTGGCGAAACGCTTTTTTCTTCCTTCCCCTTATCCTCCACAGTTTATCAACAAAATCTGCTTTTTTGCCTCTTTTTTCGGTATTTCTGGTTCTTGCCTGCCATGCTATAATTTTTAATGCGCGGATAAATAAACTTTAAGTTTATAAAGTTATGACCCTTGAGAATCTCTGGCAAACCGCTTTGGGCGAAATTGAATTGAATATCTCAAAAGCTAATTTTATAACATGGTTCCGCAACACGGGCGTTTTAAGGGTGGAGGAAGGCGCGGCTTTTATTAACGTTCCTAACGCCTTCAGTAAAGAATGGCTGGAAAATAAATATAATAAATTAATTTTGCGCGCCCTGCGAAATCTTTCGCCGGAAATTAAAGAACTAAAATTTCTTATCGGCCCTTCTTTCGGCCCTCCTTCACTCACTATAAAAGAATCGACCCATCATTACGCCTCTAAAAAAGAAATATCATCGCCGCTGGCTCAATCATTTCAAGAGCTCGAAATTGACAAAGAAACAAATCTTAACCCCAAATACACTTTTGATAACTTTGTGATTGGCTCCTTTAATGAATTGGCGCAGGCCGCGACGCACGCGGTGATTAACGCTCCGGGTGAAGTTTACAATCCTTTATTTATCTACGGCGGCGTTGGCCTCGGTAAAACCCACCTTCTTCAGGCCTTAGGCAACGCCGTACTGGAAAAATACAAAAAGGCAAAAAAAGTTAAATACACCAGCTCAGAAAAATTTACTTCGGAGCTCGTCAGCGCCCTGCACAACGGCAAGATAGAAGATTTTAAGCTTGGCTATCGTCAAATTGACATTTTAATAATTGACGATGTTCAGTTTTTGGCCGGTAAGGAAAAAACTCAAGAAGAGTTTTTTCACACTTTTAACTTTCTTTATCAGAAAAACAAACAAATTGTTTTAAGCTCAGACCGTCCGCCCAAAGCCATTGCCACTCTTGAGGAAAGGCTGCGTTCGCGTTTTGAAGGTGGTATGATCGCCGATATCTCGCACCCTGATATGGAAACGCGACTGGCAATTTTGAAATGCAAAACGGAGGAGAAAAAAATCATTATCCCTGATGAGGCCTTAAATTATATTGCGACACATATCCAAAAAAACATCCGGGAGCTGGAAGGCGCCCTTAACCGGGTTATTGCTTCAACTCGACTGTCAAATACGCCGATCACCGCTGATCAAGTTGCTAAAATTTTAGCAACCGTTATTTCGCCGCCCAAAAAAATCATGCATTATAAAAGCGTGATCCAAGCGGTTTCTGAATTTTATGATGTGACTATTACTGATATGCTTAACCGCTGCCGGCGAAAGGAAGTGGTTCATCCGCGGCAGGTAGCGATGTATTTGATGCGCGAAGAGCTTAAAAAATCTTATCCGTTTATTGGCGAAAAACTCGGTGGCCGTGACCACACCACTGTTATTTACGCCTGCAGTAAATTAACTAAAGAACTGGAAAAAAACGAATTACTACAACAAGAAATTCATCTAATTTTGGAAAAAGTTTACAGTAGTTAACTCTGGAAAAAATGTTAATATCTCTGTGGAAAAGAGGTAAAGGATTATCTTAAGAAAATTATCCTACTAAAAATTATCCACCCCCTCAAACAATTAACTGATTATTTATCCACAAGTTAAAAAAAGATTTTCTTTTGTATTCATCAGACAAATGGCACTTTTCCACAGAATTACCCCCTACTAATTACTTTAATATAGTTCTTAACGTATATTAAAATTATAAATTAAACCTTTTATGAAAATTACCTGCTTGCAGGAAAATTTAAAAACCAGTTTAAATATTGTCCAAAATATCATCGGTCGGAATTTAACTTTGCCGATTTTAAATAATATATTGGTGCAGACCGAGGGGGGGCGTCTAAAAATTTCCTCCACTAATTTAGAGATAGGAATCAATACCTGGTCGGCCGGAAAAATTGAAAAAGAAGGCGCGATTACCTGTCCGGCAAAAATTTTAACCGGTTTTATTAATAGTCTACCCAACAAAAAGATAGACCTGGAAACAAAGGGGGAAACTTTAGTCGTGCGGTGTGAAAACTACAAGGTAACATTAAAGGGGTTACCGGCAGAAGATTTTCCGTTAATTCCTAAAATAAAAGAACCCGCCTTAATAGAAATAGAAGCCAATATCTTAAGACAAGGACTAGCGCAAGTGGTTCAAGCCGCGGCTCTATCGGAGTCGCGTCCGGAAATAACCGGTATTTTATTTAAGATAGAAAGAAACAGTTTGATCCTAGCAGCCACAGACAGTTTTCGTCTGGCGGAAAAAACAATTTTAGATGTTAAAAAGGAAGGCGAATTGAGCCACTCCATAATCATTCCTCAACGAACCGTTCAGGAATTAATCAGGATATTAAGCGAACAAAATTCTTCGGTGAAGATGGTTTTAGGCAATAATCAAATTCTTTTTGAAATGGAAGATATTCAGGTAATCTCCAGAATTATCGACGGGCAATACCCAGATTATCAACAGATTATCCCGAAAAGTTTTTTAACCCAAGCCGTCATGGAACGGGATGAACTCCTGAATTTAATTAGGATCGCCGGTTTGTTTAGTAGTAAAATAAATGATATAAAAATTTCTTTGCGGGCGGGGCGCCTAGAAATATTATCTCAAGACCCGGATTTGGGAGAAAATAAATCTTATTTGGAAGCGGAAATCAAAGGGAAGGAGATAGAAACTACTTTCAATTACCGTTATTTACTGGAAGGTCTGATAAATATCGGGACAAAAAAAGTTTTTCTGGGAATGAATTCCGAGACCAGTCCGGCTATTCTTAAGCCGCAGGAAGCTAAAGAAAACTATCTTTACGTTGTGATGCCAATTAGGTTAAACTAACCAAGAGGCAGACGACAAAATACCTACTTTGTGGATCCAGTTAAGAAAAATTTTAACGGCAAAAAATCGGCTTTTTGGCGCCAAGCATCCGCTCGGGTTTTACGCGCTGCAGCAGGAGTGGGATAATTTAATAGTCGATATTTACGGAGAAAAATTTAGAGGAAAATCCAAACCAACTAGAATAAAAGGCGGAACTTTATTTATTGAATGCGCGAGTTCCATTTGGGCTAACGAACTGCGATTAAAAGGGAAGTTATTACTTCAGCTCGTGACCAAAAAATTTAAAGACGTCCCAGTGAAGAAGCTTAATTTTCACGGATAAAAAAAAGAGCGAGAGTCGCTCTTTTTTTTATCCGTATTAGTCAGTGTTAGCGGAAAAGCGTTGCTTGAATTTTATCCTCGGCGTGATTGTAGACGGAGTCGTAAATGCGTGCTTTTAAGGAGAATTGACCGATAGGCAGTGCTGGCGGTAAGGTGATATTTATTTGGTAGGGCGGCCCGAGTAATGAGCTGACGTAATCGTCATTCACAAAAAAATCAATTTGTTTGAGTCTTAGGGGGGCGGAAACGGAAACTTGCACGTTCATAATGGAGTTGGTGACAATAGTGTTGCTTGGCGGCGAAAGGATTTTAATTGTCGGCAGATTTTCTTTATTGTGAAGCGAATCGGAATCAGTTGAGGGTGGGAGAGGTTGGTTATAAGACGACCCTTGAAGGGCAAGCCAGCTTATCACGGCCGTCTCCCAGTTTTGGAATTGCGGGTCGTCAATCGGATTTGCCGGCGGGTCGCCTTGAGGCGTGTTTTTTTGGACGTAATACAAAACATTGTGTACTTCCGGAAACGTTTTTTCCATCACGAGTTCCGGCGGCGTATCGGCGGTTGCCAGCTGGCCGGTCAGGCTGTTAATTTTGACGACGCGCGAAGAGATATAAGATCCGTTAAGTACGGCTTTGTTTGCAATAATCGGTTCGGGTTTTGTGAATTGTTCCGGTTTGGCCGACAAGCAGAAGGACGGCGATTGGCAATTCTGCGTTTTTAGTTCGTAGGCCTTTTTAATGAAAGCGTGCCAAAAAGGGCCAGCCGCCGCAATGCCGGCGCCGGCTTTAGCCATCGCTGAGTTATCATTATTACCGACCCAGACGCCTACAGCCAACGAAGGCGTGTAGCCGACGGTCCAGGCATCGCGATATCCTTGGGTTGTCCCGGTTTTAGCAGCTACCGGGCGATCCGGAAAATAAAGCACGGAATTGGCGCCAAAAACCGGGGTTCTTGCGTTGTTGTCAGAAAGAATATCGGAAATCAGGCGAGCCATCTGGGGCTCCAGTACTCTTTTCGGGTTATTGCGAAATTCTTCTACCACGCTGCCTTTGCTGTCTTCAATTTTCAAAATCGCGGTTTTTTCCGATTTCATTCCTTCTTGAGCGAAAACGCCATAGCCCGCCACTTCATCCAGTAGCTTAACCGCGCCTCCTCCTAAAACCAAAGCTAAACCGTAATAAGGTTCATTGAGCGTGGTTATCCCCATATCTTTGGCAGTTTTGAGGGTGTCTTCAATGCCCGCCAAATAAAGCGTTTGGACCGAAGGGATATTAAGGGACTGCGCCAATGCTTGGCGCATGGTTACCGGGCCGCGCACCTTCTCGTCATAATTTCCGGGATGATAGCAATCAAGGCCGTATTGATCTTTTTCTTGTGAGCAGTCGGCCGGGCAAAGCGGATTGAATTCGGTTTTTAGGTCGAAAAGAACGGTGTCTGGCGTGTAACCCTTTTCAAAAGCAGTAACATAAGCAAAAGGCTTGAAAGAAGAGCCCGGCTGGCGTTCGCGTATTGCCACATTGACATTACCGTCATTCTCAAGATCAAAGTAATCGCGCGAGCCGACCATGGTCAATATCTGGCCGGTTTTGGGATCAGTCGCCACCAAAGACACATTATAGGCGCGGTATTTTTTCCAGTTTTCTTGGGCTGTGCTTGAAGCAAGCTGTTCAGCCAGCTGCTGTAAGTCCCAGTCGAGCGTCGTATATACTTTGAGCCCTGCCTTTTCAATGTAATCCTGGCCGTATTTTTCTTCCAGATATTCTTTAACATACATTACAAAGTGCGGGGCTTTAATGCCTTTTGATTCGGCGCTGAATTTTAGTTTTTCGTTTTTGGCAGCTTCGGCTTCAGCGCTGCTAATAAAATTCAAGCTGACCATGCGGTTTAAAACATATTCCTGCCGCGCCCTTAGTTCTTCCGGGTGAGAGCCAAAGGGAGAGAGGCGGCTGGGTGACTGGGGGAGAGCGGCGAGCAACGCGCTTTCCGCTAAGTCCAAATTTTTGGCGGGTTTGCTAAAAAAAGTTTGAGCAGCCGCTTCAATGCCGTAGGCATTTGAGCCGTAAGGAATTTGGTTGAGGTAGAAACCAAGAATTTCGTTCTTGGAGTACTTTCTTTCCAGCTCCAGCGCCAACACCGCTTCTTTTATTTTTCGCGACCAAGTGCGCTCGTCGCTTAAAATTGATTTTTTGATAAATTGCTGGGTGATGGTGGAGCCGCCTTGGCTGATGTCGCGGTTTATGAGATTATAAAGGGCCGCGCGTAAAATCCCGCGTAAATCAAGACCGATGTGATTATAAAAATTCGCGTCTTCAACCGCGATCGTCGCTTTTTTAACGTAATCGGAAATTTGGGCAAAAGGGACAACGGTTCTTTTTTCTTCGCCGTGGATATCATAAAGCAGCACCGTGCCGGTACGGTCAAAAATTTTCGTCGACTCCGTAATCTGCCGTTCGCTTATTTTTGCCGGGTCGGGTAGGTCTTTGGCATAATAGGCGAAAACCGCCGCAGCGCCTAAAACAAAAAAGGCGACAATAATTAAGGCCGTTTTTAAGAAAAACAGCAACCGGCGTCTCCAGAAAAACCGTTTTTGCTTCCTGTTTTGGTGATAAAAAATGCTGGCAGCCATTGTTCCTTATTGTGCCAAAAAATTAGATAATTTTCAAGAGGGAGGTGGTCAGGGGACGGCTTAAGACATTAAGCAAAGAGCCCCGCGATGCGGAGCTCTTTGGGTTATTCTTTAAATTGCTGCTTCTGGAAAACGATCAGGCGGAATGCGTTTTACACAGTTCTGCCAAAGGAGAGCTATTCTAGTTCTTCGTCGTCTTCCGGAGCCGACGGCTCGGAAGGGTCTGCGCTTTCTTCTTCGGGGATATCAATGCCGGGGACGGCCTCCTCAAGAGGTTCTTCGTCGTCTTGGCCGCCGGAAGGATCCTGAGACAGGAGAAAATCGCTGTTCATCTTTATATTTTTTTTAAAATTATTTTTTTGATAGTTCCACGACCTTTAGCGCGATTTGTGATCATTCTATTTAATTCTTTTTGAGCTGTCAACCCCGTCGAGACGGTTTAGCTGTTGATAACTAACAAATACGAAGCTCAACGTGAGCGAGGCCAATTTTTGGAATGCGCGCAGCAAATCGCCACGGCCAGCGCGTCGGCTGCGTCGTCCGGCTGCGGCGCTTCCTTTAACCGCAAAACAGACTTCACCATCTGCTGAATTTGTTTTTTCTCCGCGCGGCCATAGCCGGTGAGCGCTTGTTTAACCTGCAGGGGCGTGTATTCGTAAATCAACAAATGATTTTTTTGACCGGCTAATAAAATCACGCCGCGGGCTTGGCTGACTTTAACAGCCGTTTTTAAATTTTTAAAAAAGAAAATATCTTCAACCGCCAGAACATCGGGGCGGTATTTTTTAATCAAAGCGGTCAATGCTTCGTAAAGGTCGCCAAGGCGCTCCGCGGTTGTGCGCCGCGGGCTCGTTTCTATGCAGCCGAAAATCTCAAGCGCACACTCTTTGCCGCGTTCGGCTTTAACGAGGCCATATCCTATAGCTGCCGTTCCCGGATCAACGCCAAAAATTAGCATGTTTTTTAAAAATTAACGTTTGAGAAAACTTCACTGACATCATCGTGGTCGTCCAGTATTTCAAGAAGCTTTTCCAGTGCGCCGCGCATTTTTAGGTCATCAAGCGGAATTTCGTTTTTTGCCGCCCACTCAAGCGAGGTTTCAGCGATGGCCACGGTCTTTCCTTCCAGCGCTTTTTTGACTTTATCCAGCTGTTCGGGTAAGCAATAAATTTCTAAATTTGCGGCATCAATCCAGCGCAAGTCCGTCGCGCCGTTATCAATAGCCAGCAGCTCCAGCTCTTCATTACTTAAGCGGCTTGGCGGATTTTTGTTGATCACTAAAACGCCCCTCCTTTCAAAAAGCCAAAGCACCGAACCGGGATTTGCCGATTTGCCGTTGTATTGTGTTAATAAATGTTTGAGTTCAGAAAAAGTGCGGTTTTTATTATCGGTTGTTCCTTCAATTATGAGGGCCGAGCTGCCCGGGCCATAGGCCTCAAGAATGAATTCTTCAAAGATAATATCTTCAAGTTCGCCGGTGCCGCGTTTAATCGCGCGCTCAATATTTTCCAGCGGAAAATTAAAGCTACGCGCTTTTTCAATCGTCATACGCAGCGACGGGTTGGTTCCCTGATCACCGCCCTTTTCTCTGGCCGCCAGCGAAATCTGGAGCGACAGTTTGCTAAAAAGCTTACCGCGCTTGGAGTCAGTCAGCGCTTTTTTGTGCTTGATTTGCGACCATTTGGAGTGTCCAGACATAAAAGTGATTAGCGGATCGTTTTAATGCTAATTTTTTGCCGCCGGTCTGTCAATTGTTTTGTGCCGGAAATAAACTAAAAGTAGTGAAGCGCCAGCAGCCAAAATAATAATGCCAAGTAAAACAAAAACAGTTTTTGGTTTTGAACGGCTGGCGACCTCCTGTGAAGCGGCAATGGGGGGGTGGTTGCTTTCATTTTGCGGCGTCACGGCCGGGGACGGTAAATTTTCCGGCATTCCTGACCTTGGCGCTTCTGACGCTGGGCTTGGCGCGTTATCGCGTTTCGTCGCGACAACAACGGTTTCAATTATCGGCGTTATCGCCGGCGTCGCTGATAAAGAATTTGGACTTGCGTTGTTTTGCGGGGCTGGGGACGCGAGCTTATTCAGTTGGCCGGGCGTGGGCTGGCTTGTCCAAAGCCATTGGCCGTTATCGTCACGCATGCAGGAAAAATTTTGTTTGGCTTGCTGATAAGAAATGGCGTGGACAGTTTGGTTGTCTGGCCAGAGCAGCTTTATTGTATCGCCGTCATTGTTTAAAAGCGCTTTGGAAAAACTGATCACCAAATATTCGCCCGGCGCGATTTTAGTGTCAGTCGGAATTTGCTGGCCGCGGGCGGTCTCTTGCGAGTCGTTAATTTGCCAGCCGGTTAAAGTAATTGTTTCATCGCCGCCGTTATAAAGCTCAACCCATTCTGGGTCGTCGCTTACCGGATAAGGGAGAAATTCGTTAATCAAAATATCTTGCGAGAACTGATAGGCGGATTGGCTGGCTGATGGGGCGGGTGTTGGCGAGGGGGTCTGGTTTAAAGAAGGCGAAGCCGAAGGGCTCGGCGTCAAATTGACAAAAGCAGCCGGATTAAGAACGCTATTTGCTTTCCCGGGCGTGCCGCCGTCAATTAAGCTTTCTTTCAGGGCGTCGCCATCGCGTTCTAAAGTTTTGCCGTTGCCGGCTGCGCCCAGTTCTTTGGCATAAAGGATGCTGTCAATTTCCGCGCCGTTTTGGTCCAGCAGTTTCAGCGGCGCGGAAGTATTGTTTAAATTCATCACCGTATCAATAATTGTGCCAGAAAAACTCGGCAGATCAGCGGCGACTGTGACGGCATCTCCGGCTAAAAGCAGGTATCCGCCAGCCGGTATTGTCAGCGAACCGCGGCTGTTGTTCTTGGGCGGGGGATTGAGCGCGTGATTGGTGGCGGTATCGCCATCGTTGAATTTCCAGTCCGTCAAATCAACTTCTTGTGTCCCGGCGTTATAAAACTCAACCCACTCGTGCTTGTCATCGGTGCCCGGCAAATCATACATAAGTTCATTGATAATCAGTCCACCCGAAGCCAAAACGTTTTTTGGCGGAAAAATAAAAAAAGCCAAAACGATTAAAAAGACTGATAGTCTTTGGCTTGTTTTGGAAATATTTAGCCGCTTAATCATTCATTTTACAATAATTTTTCTTGCGCGCTTTCCGGGTATTTGAGGCGCAAGTGTTCGTAAGCGGTTTTGGTGACTTGCCGACCGCGCGGCGTGCGCGAGAGTAGCCCCAGCTGCATCAAAAACGGTTCGTAAAGCTCTTCAAGCGTGTTTTCTTCTTCGTTGGTGGCGGCGGCTAATGTCTGTAATCCGACGGGTCCGCCGGCAAATTTTTCAATAATGACCTTAAGAATCTGCCGGTCAATCGGTTCCAGTCCCAGCACGTCAATTTCCAGCATTCGGAAGGCCTCTTTGGTAATTTCCGCGTTAATTCGCCCCTCGCCTTTTACCTGCGCGTAATCTCGAACGCGTTTAAGCAGTCGGTTGGCAACGCGCGGCGTGAAGCGGGAAGAGCGGGCGATGTCATCTATTCCTGCAGGCTCGGCAACAATCCGCAAGAGCTCGGCCGAGCGCTGAATTATTTTTTTAATGTCTTGGAGCTGATAAAAATCTAAGCGGAAAGTTATGCCAAAGCGCGAGCGCAACGGTGAAGAAATTAGACCGGGGCGGGTGGTGGCGGCAATCAGCGTGAAGCGAGGAAGAGTCAACTGCAGGGTTCTGGCCGAGGGTCCTTTGCCAATGACAATATCAAGCTTAAAGTCCTCCATTGCCGGATAAAGCACTTCTTCAACCAATTTATTTAAACGGTGCGCTTCGTCAATGAACAAAATATCGCCATCTGACAGGTTGGTCAGGATGGACCCTAAATCGCCCACCCGTTCAATCACCGGCCCGGAGGTCGTTTTGATTCCCGTTCCCATTTCCTGCGCAATAATATAGGCCAGTGTGGTTTTCCCGAGTCCCGCCGCACCGCACAAAAGCACGTGTTCTATTGGTTCTTTCCTTTTTTTGGCGGCCTCCATCAGGATTTTCAGATTTTCTTTTATTTTATCCTGTCCTTGATACTCGCTAAGGCGGCGCGGCCGCAGGGTCATATCCAGACCGTAATCTTCTTCAGTTGAGCGGGGGTTGGTTAGCATAAAAATTTTTTGTCGGTCAGACCGCCAGTGGGAGGCGGGGGGTTGACAGACATATCCGGCTATGATAATATTATCAATCCAATTTTGAAAGACGATTTTAAGGCGGTTTCCTAAGGAGGGTCGCTTTTGTACCTAAAAACTCTCTTTAATCTGTAGGCGAAAGGCTTTTTATTTATTCAAATAGGCCTTGGCGGGATTTTATTTAGCTTCAGGATGCTTTGGCTGCGGCTGAAGCACTCCTCGGTAAAATCTTTATTTCCCCTCCTAGTAGGGGAGAACTTGCCTACAGATTAAAGGGAGTTTTTTGTTTTATGATTTATGATTGCGAGCCGACTACGTCTTCCAGCTCTTCCAAGGTGGTAACCCCCTGCAGCACTTTTAGCACGCCGTCTTGATACATAGAAACAAAATTTTGTTTTTTGGCCGCTTCCAGCACTTCGGCGTGTGACGGCGATTTAGTTATCAGTTTTTCCATTGCCGCGTCAACATGAATGACTTCGTAAATACCGACGCGGCTTTTGTAACCGGTATTGTTGCAGGCAGGGCACCCTTTGCCGCGAAATAATTTATAAGTTTTTACGATGCTGGGCTGGATCATTTTTGGCAGGCCGGCCAGCGCTTTTTCAATTTTTGTTTTTTCTTCGGCGGAAGGAGCGTATTCTTCTTTACAGTCTTCGCAAACGCGCCGCAACAATCTTTGCGCCATAATATCAATTAAGGCGGCGGATAAAATCGTCGGGTTGGCGCCCATATCAATGAAGCGAGGAATGGCGCCGGCGGCGTCGTTGGTGTGAAGCGTTGAAAAAACAATGTGCCCGGTCAGGGCTGCGTGCAGCGCCACCTCCGCTGTTTCTTTATCGCGAATTTCGCCGACCATAACAACATCTGGGTCTTGGCGCAAGATCGCGCGCAGGCCAGCGGCGAAGGTATAGCCGCGTTCCGAATCAACCTGAGTTTGAGTAACGCCGCCTAGATGATATTCTATCGGGTCTTCCAAAGTAATAATTTTTACTTCCGGATCGGTCACTTCGTTTAAGAACGCGTATAGCGTTGTTGTTTTGCCCGATCCGGTCGGCCCGGTCGTAATCAGCATGCCGTTTGGTCGCTGTATTTCTTTGGTAATAAAATCGTAGATATCATCGCGGAACCCAAGGTTTTTAAGATTTAGGTTAATAGTTTTTGGATTTAAGATGCGCATTACGATGTTTTCGCCATTCGGTCCGGGAATAACCGAAACGCGGACCTCAATGTCAATATTTTCCAGTCGGATAGTGAAACGACCATCCTGTGCTTTATCGCGTACGTTAATAACCATTTCTGACAAAAGCTTAATGCGCGCGAGCAGTGAATGATACGCTCTGTCAGATAAAAAAACCACATCGTGCAAAACGCCATCGATGCGGTAACGGATGAGCGCAGTTTTTTCTTTACTCTCAAGATGGATGTCGGAAGCATCGTTGCCAAGCGAGCCGGCAATGATAACTTCAACCAAAGAAGTCGCGTCGTCTTGCGGCAAGGAGTCAACCTTCTTTTTGATATCCTCGATAGTTTTAAGCTCTTGGCGCAGCCGAGTTATCGCCTCCGTCGTTATTTCCACTTTTCCTGTGATTTCTTTTCGTTCTTTGGCGAGTTCCCGGTAGAGGGCTAACGCTTTAGCTAGGCTGTGCGCTGAAACAATAAAAATCGAGCAGATAAAGTTTTTTGTCTTGAGGTCCTCAAGGATTTTTTGCGTGGCCGGTTTTTGCGGATCGCGAACGATAATTTTTAATTTATTCTCAATTCGTTGGAAGATCGCGATCTCGCCTTGGAGAGCGGTGGCTCCGTCAATCAAAAGAAGGGCGTCGGGTTGGATCGGCAGGGTGGCCAAATTGACGTAAGGGAATTTAAGCTTGGTAGCCAATTCTTTGGCGCGCTGTTCCTCTTCTGCCTGCACTATTCGCGCTAACTTGCTTTGGAAATCGATTTTCTTCTGGTCCGCCATAAAGTTTAAGTTAAAACGAACCCTTCTTAGAAAATTCTAAGGCGGGGACGAAGAGTTCTCGTTTTTAGTTTATGCTATCCCAGAGAATTTAGCAAGGCGGAAAGCCGCTCTTTGCCCGTTAGCAAGTCGACATCGGCAAGTTTAAGCAGTAGGCGGTTGTTCCTAAAAGTACCGGCTGTTTCCAGGCTGATTTTTTGTAAAACTTCCGGCTGTTTGGCTTGGGCCAGGGCCCAGAGCACGCAGTTCTCATCCGGCCATAAAAGGAAAATTAAAGCGGCCTGCGGAAAAATGTTTTCAATTTCTTCTAAAACGAAGACCAGATCGCGCGGCGAGCCGTCGGCCTCGCGGAAGTCCTCCGGCCGCGCCAGCAGCCAGATGATTTTTCTGATTTCATCATATTCCAAACGGCTGAGCAGGCGGCCCAGCAACCGTAAGCGGTTGAGAGGCTTTGTTTTATAGAGGTGTTGAACTATCAGTTCTCGGGCAGCGCCTTGCGTGATGAGTTGCGAAGCAAGGGTTAGCACTTGGGGGGTCGTGCGGGCATTCTGGAAGGAACGCGTTTTGACTATCAATCCGGTGAGCAGCGCGGTAGCAGTTTTTTCGTTTACCAGTTCCGGGCCGAGCGCGGTAATAAGATTGGCAATAATCTCGCCGCAGGCCGCGGCGGTGGTTTCCACCAAATTAACTTCGCCGAAATATTCATTGGCGGCTTTGTGGTCAATATTTAAAATGGGTTTTTGGAAAAACAGCTCGGTATTTTCTTCGAAAATTTTGCCCAGCGATTCTAAGTCCGGCGCATCAAGAGTGATAATCAGATCATAATAAAAAGGGCCCGGTTCCAGCTTGATATCGCGTTCTTCAATTTTTTGCGGTGTTGTCAGAAAGATTTTTAAAGTGGTATTTTCTGTTTCGTAACGCAGACGGGAAATTTTATTTTTGGCCGTGTCAATGGAAATGATAAAATCGCGCCAAGAGTAAAGCTGATTTTTAATGTTCTCCCAGCCGGATAAAAAGCTTAGTTCTTCGGGTATTGATTCTTGTGCCGCTATACCCACGCGCTTACCTAGTTTTTTCAATGCCTCACCCAACGCCAAAGCCGAACCTACGGCATCGCCGTTTAGACTTTCAGGCAGCGCAATCAGAACATTCTGATTTTTCTGGATTGTATCAATGGCTTGTTGAAGTGGGGAGAGCATAGGGGCGAAACTTCTAATTTCTAATGACTAATTTATAAATCGGTTCTGCTTTGTCCCGTCGTCCGGGGCGAAGGGGATCACATTGTCCCGCGTAGCGAGAGAAATTGGGAATTTCAGTTAAGTTATTATGTCAATTTAGCGCAAGTAAGAAAACCGGTCAAGACCTTGACAAATAGTGCGCATTGTGTATAATATAATATTACGGAAAATGGCTTAGATTAGCGGAAAATACCTTTCTTTAAAAAAGGAATACATAAACTTTCGGCTATGGAGGTGGGCAATGAAAATCCGAAACTGTTTTTTGCTGGTTGTCTTTTTGACCTTGGCGGCTCTCGGAAACGGTTGCGCCGTGGGACGCTACGCGACAATTAATGAAGTTTCTCAAGTTGATGTGGCTTCGCCTAATTTTCGGCCGGGTGCAAGAGTGCTGGCAGTTAATCACTATCAGGCCACTTGGTCGGAGCTTTATATAATCCGTGGTGTCTTGAGAGATCAAGAGGAAATAATCGCCAACCGCGATTGTCTGCCGGTTATTGTCAAAGAGCGATACATGGGCAAGGTTGTTCTTGGCCGAGCGATTGGTAAATGGATAACGGTGAAGAATATCGTTCTTGACGCCGGTTCCTCATACACGATTTTGGAAGTCGTGTATGGGAATGTATTGATGCGCCGGCAGATTTACAGTTACAGTTTTCATTATGTGCAGACGGATAGAAATCCGTTAGCAACGTGGTGGGAACATCCGTATTTTCACCATAGGTACTGGGCGAACCAGGTGATTCAGGTTTACGGTGCGGACTATCTCGGTCCGGACCATCTTTCATTGGATATCACGGTTTACCCAAACCGTTATATCCATGAGTTCATTAACCTGCTTGCAGAAGCGGGAGGAGGAGAAAAATGAAGACGAGAATGAGTGTTGCGGCGTGGGCGAGGCTACTTTTTTTGGTGGCCTTTGCGTTTATGTGTGTTTCCATCGCCACTGCCGACCAAACGGTTGACTTGCGGCGGCCGCAGATTGACGGGCGTCTCGGCAAGGTCTGGATTGAGAATCCGAACGACCTATGGGTTTATCCGATCTGGATCAACCCGGAGCGCAATAACGCTGGCGTGCCGACGACGTCGCCAGATTATTGGTTGAGGTCCAATATGACTAAAGACCTTATCATCCCCGACGTATTCAATCCCCCCAAGTTCTATGCCGAGGCATGGGTCTGGGTGGATGACAAGTGGTGGGTCGTAACGGCCACTAGAGGTCTCATTGAAATAGAGACCGGTCTTCCCGGTGTGGGCGACTCACGCGGTAGCTACGGTTGCTATGGCTATGACTGGTGTCGGGGGATTAGACAGGATGAGTTTTATGACCCAGTCTGGTATACTCAACACTATCGTCGTGCAGCTGCGACAGTGTGTCCCGCTACGGTACCGCCTGTAACCAGCAAACCGGTAAAGCAAAAGTTAACAGTGACTGTCGTTGAACCGACCGATAGGTAGTTCTTCAGTATATGGTAAGCCGGACGGGAAAATTCCAAAATGGAAAATTCCTGTCCGGCTTTTTCTTTTGACTGTTTTGGAGTATGCTATTTCAAGGTATAATTAAAGGTATGGAATTTATAACCGATAGCGCCAAGCAAACGCAAAAACTGGCCGCAAAAATAATTGAGGAAGCAGCGGCAAAAAAGACCGGCGGCGCTTTAGTTTTGGCATTGCAAGGCGAACTGGGCGCTGGCAAAACAACTTTTGTGCAAGGGCTGGCTAAAGCGCTTGGCGTCAAAGAGCGCATCTTGAGTCCGACATTCGTCATTATGAAACATTTTAACATTTTAACATTCAAACGTTTCAGCAATTTTTATCACATTGACTGCTATCGTATTGAAAATCCGCGGGAGTTGATGGAATTAAGATTTACCAAAATTGTCGCCGACCCTAAAAATATTGTGACGATTGAATGGGCGGAGAAAATAAAAAAGAGTTTGCCAGAAAAAACTATCTGGCTAAAGTTTGAACATCGCGGGGAAGATGAGCGGTCTATAAAAATTTCTAATGGCTGATTACTCTAATTTCTAAATAAATCCCAATGTTTAAGGGCTGACATTATAAATTTGGACCGTTGGGCATTGATTAGGTCAATCAGGCATTAGACATCAGGTATTAGAAACTAAAATGGCATCATGATAGAAAAAAAGAATTTCAAAATCTTGGTTTTGATAGACGGCCATGCTTTGGTCCACCGCGCTTTTCACGCGCTGCCGCCGCTCAACACGCAGAAAGGGGAGCTGGTGAACGCGGTTTATGGTTTTGTTTTGATCCTGCTTAAGGTACTTAAAGAATTGAAGCCCGATTATCTGGCCGCGACTTTTGATTTGCCAAAACCGACATTTCGTCACGAAGAGTATGAGGCCTACAAAGCCACGCGCGTTAAAGCGCCCGATGAACTTTATCGGCAAATCGGCCGAGTGAAAGATGTTTTAGCCGCTTTTAACATACCGGTTTACGAAAAGGCAGGTTACGAGGCAGATGATGTTATCGGCACGATTGCCAAAAAAGCTGAAAAACAAAAAGAAAAAATAAAGAGCATTATTGTGACGGGCGATTTGGACACGCTGCAGTTGGTTAACAAACAGACCAGTATTTTTACTTTGCGTAAAGGAGTTAAAGACACGGTTCTATACGACGCTAAAATGGTGGAGGAACGTTACGGCTTGAAGCCCGAACAGATGGTTGACTTTAAAGGATTAAAAGGCGACCCCTCAGATAATATTCCCGGCGTGCCGGGCATTGGTGAAAAAACCGCGGTTGAGTTGTTGAAAAAATACGGCAGTATAGAAAATTTATACCGCGAACTGGAAAAAATGCGAGCGGGCAAAGAGAGCAAAGCTGTTGGCAAAAAAACGCCAATTAGCGAGAAGCTGCTAGATAAGTTATGGGAAAACAAAGAACAGGCTTTTTTCAGCAAGTATTTGGCTACAATAAAATTGGACGTGCCGCTGGAGTTTGATTTGAAAGACACGCGCGCGCGCGATTATGACCGCGAAAAAGTTGTAAAATTATTTAAGGAACTCGGCTTTTACAGTTTAGTTGAAAGAATTCCTTTAGCCGATGAAGCGGGCGCCGAGGCAGCAGCAGCCAGGGAACCATCGCCGAGAAAAGACGAAACAGAAAAAGGTGAAGTTTATGAAAAGATAGAACAGATATATCAAGCGGGTGCGTTTTCCAAAGAAATTTACGAACTTGAAAAGGCGCTCGTACCAGTCATTGATGAAACGGAGCGGAACGGCATTAAAATTGACGTTCAATATTTAGGAAAACTTGGCGGTCGGGTAAACAAGCACTTAGTTGATTTGGAAGAAAAAATTTATCAAGCCGCCGGATTAAACTTTAACATCAATTCGCCCCAGCAACTGTCACAAGTTCTTTTTGAAAAATTGCAGATTGGCACGAAGGGTTTGAAAAAAACGCCCGGCAAAGTTATCTCAACGGCCGCGCCTGAGCTCATAAAGCTAAAGGGCCAGCATAAAATTATTGATTTGATTTTAGAATACCGCGAGCTGATGAAATTGAAGACAACCTATATTGATGCTTTGCCAAAATTGGTGGCGGCGGACGGCCGGCTGCGCACAAGTTACGATCAGTTGGGCACGACGACCGGCAGACTGTCTTCCAAAAATCCTAATTTACAAAATATTCCGGTGAAAACAGAACTGGGGCGGGAAATCAGGCGGGCTTTTGTTGCGGAAAAGGGCTGTAAATTACTGGCGGCTGACTATTCGCAAATTGAACTACGCGTGGTGGCGACTTTAGCGCAGGATAAAAACATGCTGGCGGCTTTCCGCGAAGGCAAGGACATTCATTCTCTAACCGCAGCTGAGGTGTTCGGGGTTAAGCCGGAAGAGGTGACATCCACGATGCGGCGCGTAGCCAAGGCCTTGAATTTCGGCGTGATTTACGGGATGAGCGTGCATGGTTTTGCCGAAGCCGCAGGCGTTGAGTCGGCCAAGGCCAGGGAGTTCATCAAAAAATATTTTGAGGAATTTGCGGGTGTCGCGCGCTACGTTGACAAAGTGAAAGAAGAAGCGGCTAAGAACGGTTTTGTGGAAACGTTTTTTGGCCGCAAGCGCTTTATTCCCGAAATTAATTCTTCGGTTTGGAATTTGCGTCAAGCCGCCGAGCGCATGGCAATAAATATGCCGGTGCAGGGCACGGCCGCTGATTTAATGAAAATGGCAATGGTTGATATAAGCGAAAAGCCGAAGGTTAAAAGCGTCAAGTTGTTGTTACAGGTTCATGATGAATTGATTTTTGAAGTGTCGGAAGATGAAATTAAAGCGGCGGCGCAAGGAATTAAGGAAATAATGGAAAATGTTTATCGGCTTGACGCCCCTCTTAAAGTAGAATTGGAGACGGGTTATAATTGGGGCGAGATGCAAAAATTAGTTTTGCCGGAATGAAAAAAATATTTAAAAAAATCAGAAAATTTTTGCCGTTGATTTTGTTTTTGGCGGTGCTGGGTATCGGCGCATATTTGGCCTGGAGCAAAGACGGGCAAACTGTGGAAATCAGTCAGGGGGATTCTTTTCCTTCGGCCACGCCCGAATCGGCATTTCCCTTGAGTCCGATCAGCGGTCTGTCTTGCGCCGATGCCGCGCGGCGGCCCGTGGCCGTGATGTTAAGCGGCGACGCGGTAACGCGGCCGCTTTCGGGCATCGGCGAAGCGGATTTAGTTTTTAATATGTTGGTGACTCCCGACGGCATAACGCGTCTGATGGCGGTTTATGTCTGCGGCAATCCCAAAGAGATCGGCTCCGTGCGTTCTGCCCGCCACGATTATATTCCGTTGGCGCGCGGCCTGGACGCAATTTACGCGCATTGGGGGGGCTCGCATTTTGCGCTGGACAAACTTAATAAAGGCATCATGGACAATATTGACGCCCTGCGTAATCCCTATAGCGCGTTTTATCGCAAATCAAATATTGAGGCGCCGCATAACGGATTTGCTTCCATGAGCCGGCTGCTTGAAGCGGCAAAAAAACTTAGCTATCGGCTGGAAGGGCAGTTGAGCGGTTATCCGCATTTGGACTCAATACAAAAGGCAGCGCCAAGCGAAGCTAAAGCTCTGGAGATAGATTACGCGGGAAATTTTCAGGTTAAATATGACTATGATCCGGCGAGCAATTCTTATCTGCGCTGGCGCGGCGGAACCAAAGAGGTGGATAAAAATACCGGCCAGCAGATTGCCGCAAAAAATGTGGTTATCATTCGCGCGGTTTCGCGTCCTCTTGAGGGACAATATAATGATGTACAGGTGGAAGGCGAAGGCAAGGCCACAGTTTTTCGTAACGACGAACAAATTGACGGCGTTTGGAAAAAGAATGCCAGCGACCAAACAAGCAAGCTTTATTTTTATGATAACGCCGGGCAGGAAATAAAATTTGTGCCCGGTCAAATCTGGGTAGAGATAGTTGACCCAAGCCAAGGCGTTAGATGGGAATAATCCGATATGGTCTATTTTTTTTATGGCGCCGATACTTTTCGGCTCAAGCAAAAAATAAATTCCGTTTCGGCTCAGTATAAAGCCAAGCACAAAAGCGGGTTAAATTTTGACCGCTTTGATTTTTTACAGGCGGAAAGCCTCGACAGATTAAAGGCGTTTTTGGACGCCTACTCAATGTTTGACGAAAAAAAATTAGCGTTGGTTGAAAATTTACTTGGCAGTACGGCGGAAGTGCAAAAATCTGTTGTCGGTTACCTTGAAAAAAACGCGTTAAAAAATCCCGATATTTTTGTGATGATAGCGCAAGAGTTAAAATTAAACGAAGAGCGGAAAAAGACCGGCAAATATGTTTTGGGGAAAAAGGAGGCTGAAGATTTTTTTAAAAAACTAGTGGCAAAAGCCGAGGGCAGTGAGGAATTTGATTTACTTGTCGGCGCAAAACTTGAAAATTGGATAAAAAAGGAAGTAGAAAAAAATAACGGTCGTGCGGAAAGTGAGGCGGTTAAAAAGCTGGCCTTGTTTGTTGGCTCTGATTTGTGGCAGATGCAAAGCGAAATTAGTAAGCTGTTAAGTTATAAAAATGGCGAGCCGATAACCGAAAAAGATGTGGACGTGTTGGTTGGCGCAAAAAGTACGAGCGACATTTTTGGAGCGGTTGACGCGCTATCGCTGCGACAAAAAAACTCCGCGTTCAAACTGCTGCACCGGCAGTTGGCTCAGGGCGAATCAGAGATTTATCTTTTGAGCCGTCTGATTTCACAGTTTCGCAATTTGCTTTTGATAAAAGAGCAGCTGGAGCGTGGCGTGCCATTCTGTCAGCTGGATAAAAAATTAAAGCTGCATCCGTTTGTTTTGCGAAAATGTTGTGAACAGGCAAAAAATTTCAGCTTGCCGGTTTTGAAAAAAATCTATGAACGGTTGCAAGAAACGGACTTGGCAATCAAGGGGGGCAGAGCAGAGCCACAAACCGCTCTGGATTTGATTATCGAAGAGATAACCGGTTGAACTTTTCGTTTTTCGTCCGTGCAATACTCCCATACTATCTAGTATGGGAGTATTGCACGGACGAGGCGTAGAAACAAAAAATCGTCCCGCAATCCGCGGAGCGATTTTTTTTGGTTAAAAACTATTTAAGCAGCGATTTCATTAAGCGGGATTTTTTGCGGGCCGCGGCGTTGAGCTTAATAATTCCGCGTTTAGCCGCTTTATCGATGGCTTTGTAGGCCGTCGGGATTAATTTCAGCGCCTCCCCTTTTTTGCCGGCCACAACCAGTTTTTTGATTTGCTTGGTTACATTTTTCATTACTTTGGTGCGGGCCAAGTTCAATTGATTGAGTTTTTTTGCTTGTCTTAGCGCTTTTTTGGCGGCTTGTTTAATCGGCATAAAGTTAAGTTAAAAGTGAAAGGTGAAAAGTTAAAAGTTTTTCAATAGAAACATAGCAAAGTTTTCAATTTTTTGCAAGGCCCTTTAGTCTTTCTATGTCTGTTTTGATTCGCATCGCCTCGTCAAATTGCAGATTACGATTAGCTAATTCCATCTTGAATTGCAGCTCTTTTAGGTATTCTTTCAGATACTCTTTTTGTGATTTTGCTGGGTCGGCTGTCTTCGGCAGCCCAACGATATTGGGCCGGATTTCTTTTTTTATAGCCTGCGGCCGGAGGCCGTGTTTTTTATTGAAGGCCTTTTGAATTTTACGGCGGCGTTCGGTTTCCTCAATGGCGCGTTTTATTGAATAGGTAATTTTATCGGCGTACATTATGGCAAGTCCGGCGGGGTGCCGCGAAACGCGGCCGATAGTTTGAATAAGCGTGGTTTCGTTACGCAAAAAACCTTCTTTGTCGGCATCTAAAATTGCAACCAGCGACACTTCCGGTAAATCCAGTCCTTCGCGCAATAAATTGACGCCAACCACGACATCGTATCTGCCAAGGCGCAAATCGCGCAGAATTTCCGGCCGCTCCAGCGTTTTTATTTCAGAGTGCAAATAATGTGTTTTGATTTTTTCTTCGGCCAAATAATCCGCTAAATCCTCGGCCATTCTTTTGGTCAGAGTTGTTACGAGAGAACGCTGTTTTTCGGCCACCCGTTTTTTGATTTCATTAATTAAATCAGGGATTTGGTTTTTAGTTGGCCGCACTTCAATTTCCGGGTCAAGCAAGCCGGTGGGGCGGACAAGTTGCTCAACGATGTGGCGGTTCGGGCGAGCTTTTCGTTCTCGGTCGTTCACGCCAGCCCTGCTTCGTTCCGCAGCTTGAGGGGCGGGGCGTCGGTCTTCACTCAAAGCTCGCCCGAACCGTCCGTCCGTTTCTGATTTTTTAATCTCGTATTTCCCGGGCGTGGCCGAAACATAAATAACTTGTTTGATTTTTCTTTCAAACTCGCTAAATTTCAGCGGCCGGTTATCCAGGGCCGAGGGCAAGCGGAAGCCGTAATTAATTAGCGTTTCCTTGCGCGAGCGGTCGCCAAAATACATGCCGCCAATCTGCGGAATGCTCATATGTGACTCGTCAATAAAAAGCAGAAAATCATTCGGGTAATAATCAAGCAAAGCGAAGGGCGGCTTGCCGGGCCGGCGAAATTCCAAATGGCGCGAGTAGTTTTCTATACCGTGGCAGTAGCCGACTTCTTGCAACATTTCTAAATCGTAATTGGTGCGGCGTCGCAAGCGTTCGGCTTCAAGCAATTTTTTTCCGCGTTTTAATTTTTTGAGCTGCCAATAAAGTTCGGCGCGGATATTAGCGAGCGCCGAATCTATTTTTTCCTGCGGCGAAACCCAGAACTTGGCTGGATAAATCATGGCTTTGGATTGCGGCAGTTCTTTGCCGATAAATAAATCTTTGAGCGAGGAAAGCTGGCGGGAGGTAATTTGCGTAATCTGGTTTGAACCAAACTCTACTTTAAGTACAGTCTCGCCCGTGGTCAGCCAAATTTCAACGATTTGTCCGCGCACGCGGAAGGTGCCGCGCTTAAAATCAATATCGGCGCGCACAAATTGCAGGGTGACAAGTTGCCGCAAAAAAGCCTGCCGTGAAATTCGTTGGCTCTTTTCAATTTCAACGCTCAACTGACGGTAGTCCTGCGGCGAGCCGATGTTATAAATGCAGGAAACCGAAGCGACAATTAGAACATCGTTTCTCGAAAGCAGGGCTTGGGTCGCGGCGTGGCGCAGGCGGTCAAGCTCGTCATTAATTTTGACGTCTTTTTCAATATAGGTGTCGGTTTGAGGGATATAGGCCTCGGGTTGGTAGTAGTCATAATAGGAAACAAAATAATGCACCGAGTTTTGCGGGAAAAATTCCTTGAATTCCTGGTAAAGCTGGGCGGCTAAGGTTTTATTGTGAGAAATAACCAGCGTCGGCTTTTGGAGTTTTTCCACCACATTGGCCATGGTGAAAGTTTTGCCCGAACCAGTCACGCCCAAAAGCACCTGATGTTTGGTGCCGAATTTTATGTTCTCGGTTATTTTTTCTATTGCCGATGGTTGATCGCCAGCTGGCTTAAATTTTGCCTGTAATTTGAACATATTTTTTGATGGGCCCGATTTTGGCTTACCAAAATTGAGGATCCTCGATTTTTCTCAAAATCAAAGATTTTGGAAAAAGCGAGACTTGCGGCTGGTCGCCGGCGGGGCGGAATTTGGGAATAAGCTTGAATAGAGGCATAAAGGTTGAAAAGGGATGGAGAAAGATATAAGATGGAGTAAGCGGGCTTAGGAATTCCAACTATGATTTCTTTTTTGGAGGGCAAAATTTTACTGAAGGCGGAAAAATACGCCATTATTGAAACCGGAGGTATCGGTTTTAAGGTTTTTTGTTCCGAAAAAACTTTATCTAAAATACCACAAATAAACGAAGCTGTAAAACTCTTTACTTATCTTTCGGTCAAAGAAAACGGTTGGGACCTGTTTGGTTTTTTAATCTTGGAGGAATTGGAGCTTTTTGAACTGTTGATTTCAATTTCCGGCATCGGGCCAAAGACCGCGGCCAACATTTTATCGGGCGCTTCGGTTGAGGATATTCAGGAAGCGATTGTCTTGGGCGACGAAACCATATTGTCGCGCGTTTCGGGCATCGGCAAAAAGGTGGCGCAAAAAATCATTATTGAGTTAAAATCTAAAGTGAAAAAACTGGCCAAAGGCACAGGCGAAAAATTCCGCGTGGCCGATGAGATTGAAATTATTGACGCGCTGGTGACTTTAGGGTACAAGATTTACGAAGCGCGCGAAGCAATAAAACAAGTGCCGGAAAATATTAAAAGCGTGGAGGATAAAATCAGGGAGGCGTTAAAGCGGCTGGGAAGGAGATAAAAATTTCTAAGTGATCTAATCTCTAATCAAGCCCTAATGTCTAATGCCCAACGTCCAAAATTTAATTAGGTTAATTAGAAATTAGGAAATAGACATTGGTTTTTATGTCTTTGCTTCCGGGTAACATTTTAAAAGAGGACTGGAACCGCTTTGTTTTGGAAAATGGCGGCTCTTTTTTGCAGTCATTTGAATGGGGCGAATTTCAGAAAAGTTTCGGGCGGCGAATTTTTCGGTTCAGCGGCGATGATTGGCAGGCGCAATTTATGGAAATGATAATTCCGGTAATCGGCAAAAAATACTGGTATTGCCCGCGAGGACCAGTGGTAGAAAAATCAAAAATCAAAAATCAAAAATCAAAAGTACAATTCAAAATTAAAAATTTAATAAACGAAATAAAAAAAGCAATTGATAAAAATGCAATATTTTTTCGTCTTGGACCGGAGTGGGAAATAGAAAACATAAATAGTCATTCTGAACGGAGCCCCGTCTTGACGGGGCGAAGCGAAGAATCTCACGAGAATACGGCGGACTTATATGCTAGCGCACGAGATTCTTCGTCCCGCGCGGCGGGACTCAGAATGACGAAATTGTTTGAAGAAAATGGTTTCAAACGGCTTCCCTACGATATTGAACCAGCGCAGACCTTGATTTTGGATTTAAATAAAGGCAGCGAGGAATTATTAGCCGAAATGCATCCCAAATGGCGCTATAATATCAATCTGGCGCAGAAAAAAGGCGTGGTAATAAAAAAGATAACCAGCCGCGATGCCGATTTTGATGAATATTTCGAAAAATTTTATCAGCTGCTTGATAAGGGAACGGCCGAACGGCAGAAAATCAAGCATCATCCAAAAGATTATTACTATAAACAATTAACTATAAGCAGCAAACACTTAAGTGCGGAACTGTTCGTGGCCGAATACGATAAAAAAGCGGTCGCGGCAAATATCGTGGTTTTTTTCGGCAACCGCGCGACATATGTGCACGGCGCCACGGACAATGAGCATCGCGCGCTGATGGCGCCGCATCTTTTGCAGTGGCGGCAAATTTGCGAGGCCAAAGGCCGCTGCTTGAGCGAATATGATTTTTGGGGCATTGCCAACGAGTATTCTTTTAACAAGCTAAAAACTACTTGGGCTGGCATCACCCGTTTCAAAAAAGGTTTCGGGGGGCGCGAGATGAATTATATCGGTTACTTTGATTGGCCAATTAGCAAAATTTGGTATTTGATTTATAGAGTAGCGCAGAGAATAAGGCGATGAGAAAACTATTAAAAAAACTAATCCCCGATTTAATTTTCTACTGGTACCATTGGAAGCTAGCTTTTCTTGCGGCGCTGGTTTATGGTTTTTCTTCGCGCAAGCTCAAGGTTATCGGCGTGACGGGGACAAAGGGGAAATCAACTGTGGTGATGCTGGCCGGCAGAATATTGGAAGAAGGGGGACATAAAATCGGTTGGATTTCGTCTCTCTCAATTAAGGCGGGTGATAAAGAATGGATGAACCCATATCATATGACTATGCCCGGCCGGTTTTTCATTCAAAAAACCTTGCGGCAAATGGTGAAAAACGGCTGTGAGTTTGCAATTGTTGAAGTGACTTCGGAAGGCATCAAGCAACACCGGCACAGATTTATTAAGTGGGCGGGCGCGGTTTTTACTAACTTGGCGCCGGAGCATATTGAGGCGCACGGAAGTTTTGAAAAATACCGCGCGGCAAAACTGAAATTATTTACGGCAGCTGCGAAAAATAAAGAGAGTTTCGGGGTTTATAATTTTGATGATGAAAATGCGGAGTGGTTTTTGAAAGCGGGGATAAAAAATAAAATTGTATACGGCAAGTCATTGCGAGGAGCCCCGCATTTGCGGGGCGGCGCGGCAATCCCGCGGGATTGCCGCGCTTCGCTCGCAATGACGGATATTCGTCTATTCGCGAGCGGAAGCGAATTTGAGATCAATGATATAAAATTCAAAACCAATTTGCTGGGCGAGTTTAATGTTTATAATTGCGCCGCCGCGGCAACGATTGGGCTGGCTTGCGGCGTGCCGCTTGAAGCTTCTAAGCAGTCGTTAGAAAGAGTGAAATCAATTCCCGGACGCTTGGAGATTATTGACGAGGGACAGAATTTCACGGTGGTGGTTGATTTGGCGCACACGCCCGATTCATTCGCCAAGGTTTTTGGGTTGTTCAGGGGCTTGCCGTACGGCCACATCATTTCTGTTTTTGGTTCGGCCGGCGGCGGCCGCGACAAGTGGAAGCGGCCGGAACTTGGGAGAATTGCTTCAGAAAATTCGGATGTCGTGATAATCACCAACGAAGACCCATACGATGAGTTGCCGGAGCAAATTGCGAAAGAAATCGTGGCCGGGTGTCAAAAGACGCAGCCGGAAATAATTTTAGACAGACGCGAGGCAATCACGAAAACATTGTCTTTGGCGCAGGCAGGAGACGCTGTTTTAATACTTGGTAAAGGGACAGAACAAACGATGGTAATTGGCGGCAAAAAGATTGAGTGGGATGACAGAGCTATAACGCGAGAAGAGCTAAAAAAAATAAAAACCAAAAATCAAAGTGCAAGATTATAATATAAAGTTCTTGACTACCCGTCTGACTTAAAAATATAGGCCTTTGACGATAATTCGCCCGAGGCAATGCCGCTCGAGTTTATTGGGTGGCCTTTTCTTTTTTGCTGAAGGTGCTATAATGGAAACATAGGTAATAGCGTAGCATCTTTATCGGTTCTTTCACCAAAATCGAGAGCCAGAGAGGCGCGGTGCCTTAGAGGGGCCCATAACCCCGACGGAATGCTGTTCCCCGAGGCCTACCGTATTGCCCCAGCGGTACGCTTTCGGTCTGCAGCGCCTGCAGTTCGATTCTGCCAAAGCTCTCGTCAAGGGTTGTTCGTGTCTAGGAACGCGGGCAACCCTTTTATTTTTTGGGCGGAGGAAAATACAGTAAGTCAGGGAATAAATTTCTGATGCCTAATTTCTAAAAAATTTATAATATAAAAACGCAAATATCTAATATATATGATTTTGCGAAAAGATTTAATCAAAATTACCGATTATCTTTGGGAAATACCGAAAGATTTTCGCAGCGATATGTGCGTGCCCGCGCGAATTTACGTTGACGAAAAACTGTTGGGAAAGATCTTTGAAGACCGTTCGCTTGAGCAGTTGGTTAATGTGGCGACTTTACCGGGCTTGGTGAATTGGGCGCTCGCTATGCCCGATATGCATGAGGGCTACGGTTTTCCGATCGGTGGCGTGGCGGGTATCAGCGCGGAAAACGGCGTTATCTCGCCGGGTGGCGTGGGTTATGATATCAATTGCGGCGTGCGGGTCTTGCGCTCGGAATTGACCCTTGAAGAAATTAAGCCGTACTTGGAAAAGTTAATGAATCAAATCCAACGTGATGTGCCGTCTGGCGTCGGCCGCGGCGGGCTTTTCCGTCTGGACCAAGAATCGCTGAAAAATGTCTTGGAGCAAGGAGCAAAATATTTGATAAGCCGCGGGCACGGCGAGGCGGAAGACGTAGAGCATTGTGAAGAAAAAGGCAATATGTTTGGCGCGCAGGCCGAGGCGGTTTCAGAAAAAGCCAAGTCGCGCGGCCGCGGACAACTGGGCACGCTCGGTTCGGGTAATCATTTTTTGGAAGTGCAGCGTGTTGATGAAATTTTTGACGAAGCAACCGCGCAGGCGTTTGGTTTGTTTAAAGGCCAAATAACAATGATGATCCATTCAGGTTCTCGCGGTTTGGGGCATCAGGTTTGCGCTGATTATGTTTCAATTATGCATCGCGCTTTGTCAAAATACGGGATTCAATTGCCCGATTCAGAATTGGCTTGCGCGCCGTTTAATTCAGCGGAAGGGCAAAATTATTATTCGGCGATGGCGGCATCAGCCAATTTCGCTTGGGCGAATCGGCAGATGATGACGCAGCTTGTCAGGCAGGCATGGCAACGGATTTTAGGGCCAAAAAACGAGCTGAAATTAATTTACGACGTGGCGCATAATATTGCAAAGATTGAAAATCATAACGGCGCGCGTCTTTGTATTCACCGTAAAGGGGCAACCAGAGCTTTTGCGCCGGGTAACAAAGAATTGCCGGAAGCTTATCAGCAAACCGGCCAACCGGTTTTAATTCCGGGCACCATGGGCACGGTTTCCTATATTTTAGCCGGCGCGGCAGGAGCGGCCCAAACATTTTTTTCTGTGTGCCACGGCGCCGGCCGGCTTTTAAGTCGGCACGCGGCGCTGCGTGTGGTGCAGGGCAGTGAATTAAAAAAACAGCTGGAAGAACTGGGGATTGTGGTGCGCAGTTTATCGCTTAAGGGTTTGGCGGAGGAAGCGCCGCTGGCTTATAAAGATATTAATAATGTAGTTGAAGTGGTAGCTAAAGCCGGTTTGGCAAAAAAAGTCGCGCGGCTGAAACCGCTCGGTGTGGTGAAAGGATAAAAACAAAATTTAAATCCCCCGACGCGTTTTTTGCGCCAGGGGATTTTTTGTTTTGCTCTATTTTTCTAGCGAGGCTTTAACCAAGGTTTTAATCAGTTCCTTGAGGCGCGCTCGCTTGGGGTTAATGCATTGTTCCGGCCGAATGTTTATCGCGCCGATCTGCGCCCGGGCAACTGGTTGCGCTAAGTCTGCCAAATTCGGCGACGGCATTTCGCCAATAAAATCCGGGGATTCATAAGCAGGGTCTTTGAGGCAGTCGGAATCATTCAACATCTCCATTGCCAGGATGCGTCTTTCGGTTCCGAAAAACTCTGCTGGAATGGTAAGCGGCCGGATGACCGCAATGTTCGCTTTTTTTTTCAACGGAAATAGTGGGATGAACCCGAGCGTTCCGCTTTGCTGAAGCATATAAAAGGCGTTGACATAGTGTTCTTGCCAGCCGGGTTTTGGTAGAACGTAGAGGCGCCGGCCAAAACCAATCGCCTGAAGTGATGGGTCGCCCGCCTTGACCAGAAATGCGGAGAGCCGTTTAGTCGCCGGAAATTCCAACTGTGTCAATACCTGTCTTGTTAGCTCTATGATGCCGGAACGCGTTTCGACGCCGTGCCCCACTTCATCGCTCGGAATAGTTTTTCCGCACTTGGGGCAGGAAAATTGTTGGCGGACGGGTGCCTCAACGGGTTCGTCTTTTGTCAATCGTTTAGATTCGTTTTCTTCCTTTTTAGGTTTATCTTTCACCGGCCCGAGGTTCGTGTGGCAGGGCGTGTGAGTTAATATTAAGGGTAGCGGTGTCGGTTTGCCAAAAGCCGAGAAAAGGCGGCAATCAACCTCAATTCCTCCGATTTCTATTACGCCGGTCCATTCAGCAGATGCGGTGGCCATTTTAACCTCCTTGTGGTTGTCGTTTGATATTGATAAGAGCAAGGAATGCAAACTAAATATAATGATAAGATATCTATTTTGTCAAGAAAGCGCGCAGGAGATTTTCTTTTTTGCGCGCTAAAAAAAGAGCCCTCATTTGATGAGGGCCGTTTGGGACGTATAAATTTCTTCGGGATTTTCCATTTCAACAAACTTTTCGGGGATAAACCCGTATTTTTTGTTGAATTTACGGGTGATCTGTTTGTGCGCCTGCGCGGCGGAGTAGGCGTGAGTATATATCGTTTCTGCTCGACCGCCGGAGCGCACGAATTCCGTGACCAAAGCGCCGTAAAGTTGTTTATTGGCCAATTTTCCCTCCTTGAGAGAAGAAATTGAGTGGAAAAGAGCTTTAAATTATTATCTCATATATAAATCAGATTGTCAATATTTGCCGGAAAAAATAAAATGGTATAATGGTAGAACGATGAAAAACTATTCTCGAGCCAGAGCGAGCCGCGGCAAGACGGCGTATCGCACGCCAAGCGGTTTTCGTTATCGTAAGGCGCAAGCAGTTGAAAAAATCCGACAAGAAAAATATTCGTGTCTCCAGTCGCCAAAATAAATTCTAATCAAATGGCAAAATTCTGTTATCTCAACGGTAAAATTATACCCGAAACCCAGGCTGCTATCAGCGTGACCGATATTGGCATCCTGCGCGGCTACGGGGTTTTTGAAGTAATGCGGACATATCAGGGCAAGCCGTTTCTTTTCAAAGCGCACTGGGCGCGTCTGTTTGAATCTGCCAGAATTTTGAATTTGAAAGTTCCCGTTTCCGCAAAAAAAGCGCTGGATATTATCAGCCAGCTATTTAACAAAAGTAATTTGTGCGAAGTAGTGGTGCGGATTGTTTTAACCGGCGGCCAGTGTACCGATACAATGGGGGTGCGCTATAATAAAAATAAGCCGACTTTTTTGATTCTATTATCGGCCGCGACCGAACTGCCGGCTATAATTTATCAAAAAGGCATTGCGCTAAAAACTTTTGAACACCAGCGGGAGCTGTCATCAATAAAAAGCATCAATTATCTCACCGCTGTCAAATTAAGAAATTCAAAAGAAAACCTGGGGGCTTTTGAAATACTTTACGTTTTCAAGGGGTTAGCGCTTGAGGCAACAACCAGTAATTTCTTTATTTTCAAGGGAAATCGTTTAATCACGGCCAAGGACAAAGTGCTTTCCGGCACAACCAGAAATTTTGTCATCGGTTTGGCAAAAAATAGATTTAAGGTTGAACAGCGGCCGGTTAAATTAAGCGAATTAAAAACGGCGGACGAGGCCTTTATTACGGCGACGGGCAAAGAAATTATTCCGGTGGTCAGAATTGATAATTTTAGAATCGGCGATGGCGCGGTCGGTGCAAATACCAAGATTTTAATGCAGATGTATCGGGAACACATCAAAAGACTACGGATTGCTAATTAGTACGAATATGTGTCCTTTCTTTTGAAGATAAAAAAATATTGATTCGTATATTCGTAAATCATTCGTAATCCGTAGTCCATAGTAAGCTTATGAGATTACATTTTTACGGCGGCGCCAAGGCGGTGACCGGCGTCAATTATTTGTTAGAAACAGAGCGCGTAAAAATCTTAGTTGATTGCGGGCTTTTTCAGGGTGAGCGGGAATTGGAAAAGAAAAATTCTGAGTCCTTTGCTTATTTGCCGGATCAAATTGACGCGGTGATTGTCTCTCATTCTCACCTTGATCATGTCGGCCGTTTGCCGCAGCTCGTGCGGGCAGGTTTTCGGGGAAAAATCCTTGCCACGCCTCCGACGATTGATTTTACGCGTTTGATTTTGGAAGACAGCGCGCATGTGCTGGAAGAAAAAGCCAGAAAAGCGGGTGTGGCGCCGCTTTTTGCAAAACTTGATGTTGACGAAGTGATGCGTCGTTTTGAGTCGGTTGATTATTATCAAAAAACGGAAGTTGCCAGCGGTATTTCTCTTACTTTTCATGATGCCGGGCATATTCTCGGTTCGGCCATCATGGAGCTTGAAGCTGATGGCAAAAAAATCGTATTTTCGGGTGATTTGGGTAATCCGCCTGCGCCGCTTTTGCGGCCGCCGGATTTTATAACCAGCGCCGATTATGTTTTGGTTGAGTCAACTTATGGCGACAAAAATCACGAGCCTCCACAGCAGTGCAAGGAATTGATCGAAAACGTGATTGAAGACGTGATCGCGCGCCAAGGCGTGCTTTTAATTCCGAGCTTTGCCATGGAGCGCACGCAGCAATTGCTGTATCACTTAAATGACTTGGTTGAGCACCAGCGTATTCCGCCGATTCCAGTTTATATTGACAGCCCGCTGGCTTCGCGTATCACCGAGGTTTATAAAAAATACCCGCAGTATTATAATAAAGAGACGATTTTTAAGATAAAATCAGGTGATGATATTTTCAAGTTTCCCGGTTTACATTTCACGCCTACCACCAAAGAATCAAAAAAAATCAATGAGGTGACGCCGCCCAAAATTATCATTGCCGGTTCGGGCATGTCGCAGGGTGGTCGCATTGTGCACCATGAAGCGCGCTATTTGTCCGATCCCCAAAACACGCTGCTCGCGGTAACTTATCAGGCCGAAGGGACGCTGGGAAAACTTTTGGTTGACGGGGCAAAAAAAGTGGAAATTTTAGACCAGGAAGTTGAGGTTAGGGCGCGGATAGAAAAAATCAGCGGTTATTCAGCTCACGCCGACCAGCGATTTTTAATGAAGTGGCTGCGTAATTTTCAAAAACCTTGCTACGGCGAGCCGTGCCAGGCATTAAAAAAGATTTTTGTTGTCCAAGGTGAAGAAAAGGCGATCAAAACCTTGGCTGGTTTAATCCGCGATGAACTGGGCATTGAGGTCGATATACCGTCAATTGGTGAAACGGCGGAGTTGGAATAGACAAACCGAAGTTTTTTGCCTAAAATTAAAGATATGACCGAAGTGACTAAAAGCTATCTCAAATATAAAATTTGTGTTTCCGGGGCCGCGCGGACTGATTGTTGCGCGTCCGGCACGATGGAAAAAACTAAGGAAGTGGCGAGACAAATCGTGAAGCGAGGAGGCGTAGTTTTAACCGGCGCTACCACGGGCGTGCCGTATTGGGCGGCAATTAGTGCCAAAGAAGCGGGTGGTATTTCCATCGGATTTTCTCCCGCGGCTTCAGAAGCCGCGCACGTTAAGTCGTATCATCTGCCGACAGATTATTATGACGTGATAATTTATACTGGTTTTGAGTATTCCGGCCGGAATCTGATTTTAACTCGCGCTTCCGACGCCGTGATAATTATTTGCGGGCGGCTGGGCACGCTCAACGAATTCACGATTGCCTTTGAGGATAAAAAACCGATTGGTATTTTAACCGAAACCGGCGGCATGGCCGATGAATTAAAGGGTATAGTGGAAAAGGGCAACCGCGGTCCGGGCAAGATTGTTTACAGCAGCGATCCTGAAGAATTAGTCGAAAAATTGATGAAAATTATCAAGGAGGAAAAGAAAATAGAAGTGAAATTTGCGCCGGGCAGGGGCGGAGGGGAATAGCGGAAAATTCTAATTTCTAATTCCTAAAATGGTAAAAAATTTAGCGCTTTAGATGTTTGATTTTTAAGAAAGGGGGTGAGAAACATGGCAGGGGAAAAATTAATCGGAAAAATCAGCCATTATTTCGGCAATATCGGCGTCGGGATTATTGAGTTGTCTGATGTTTTGAATGTTGGTGACAAAATCCACATCAAGGGGTCAAGCACTGATTTTGAGCAGACGATTGATTCTATGCAGATTGAGCACCAAAACATAGATGTCGTCAAAGCGGGCGATGGCGTCGGCGTCAAAATGATTGAAAAAGTTCGCGAAGGGGACGAAGTTTATAAGGTTCTATAAATCATCAAGCATTTTAATGGAAGAGCATAATTTTGTTCCGTCAAAAGACAAGCTGGTAATTTCTTCAAAGAAAAAATGGGTGTGGCTTGGTGTTTTAATTGCGTTATTTAACCCCGTATTTGCGGGGTTAATCATCGGAGCTGTTTACCTGTCTGAGCCGGAATTGCGCAACGCCGGCAAAGTTATTGCGACGATCGCCATTTTATGGGGGGCAATTTTGTTTTATCTTACCCGTCAGGTCCTGCCGGCCGATCTTCTTGGCCTATAGGTTATGTTTGCTTATTTGCGAAATCACCAATTTTTGTACGCGGTTGCCACGCTCATCGGAATGATTGTGGGCGCCGGCACTTTTGGCATCCCTTATGTCATGACGCAATCCGGATTCGGGCTGGGTTTTTTTTATTTGGCACTGATTTTTTTTGCCGTTTTATCGGTCCATCTTTTCTACGGAGAGATAATTCTGCGGACGGACCAGCCGCACCGGCTGGTGGGCTATGCAGAAAAATATCTGGGTAACGGCGTCAAAAAAATAGTCACTTTCACCATTTTGATTGAATACTACGGCGCCTTGCTGGTTTATCTGATTTTAGGTGGAGAATTTTTAAAAATCATTTTTGGCCGGTGGTTTGGCGGCTCGGAATTTATCTGGGTGATTATTTTCTTTTTGCTGGGTACGGCGGCAATTCTTTGTCGCCTGAAGACAATCGCCCGAAGCGAATTTTTTATGACTTTGCTGCTTTTGGCGACAGTAGCGGTGTTACTGATAAAAGGCGCACCGCTGATTAACTTTCATTATTTTCGGGGGATTGATCTAAAAAATTTTTTCCTGCCCTACGGCGTGATTTTATTTGCGATGGCCGGCGCGGCGGCCATTCCCGAGATGCGGCAAATCCTAAAGGGGCAGGAGCGAAAATTAAAAACGGCGATTTTCTGGGGCACGCTGATTCCTGCTGTTGTCTATTTGCTTTTTGCGTTCGTGGTGGTGGGCGTAACTGGTTCGCAAACCACAACCGACGCCATCAGCGGACTTGTGCCGCGTCTTGGCGAATGGGTAGTGGGCTTGGGCGCTGTTTTCGGGATTCTGGCCGTCGTCACCTCTTACATTGTTTTGGGCTTGAGCTTAAAAAATATTTTTAATCAGGACTATAAAATCGCCGGCTCCGTCTCTTATCTTTTAGTGTGTCTTGTACCGCTTATTGCCTATTTTTTAGGCCTCAATAATTTTATTTTAATCATTGGTCTTGTCGGCGCAGTGGCTTCGGGTCTGGACGGCATTTTGACGGTTCTCATTTATCGGCGCGCTAAAAAACTTGGCGGGCGCCAGCCAGAATATAGTTTAAAATACTTTAAGATTTTAGGGAGCTTTCTGATCGCTATTTTTGCTTTAGGGCTTATCTACCAGTTAGTCTATTTGGTCGTAAAATAGCGGGCGAAAAATAAATCTTTTTTACGCCGAGCTTTCACGCCCGGGGTAAAGAAGATTTATTTTAGGCGCGTCCGGAGGCGCGGAGTATTAAACCCTGTAATTGTTCGTTTGCTCGGAAAAACAAAAACAAGTTTTTGTTTTTCGCCCGCTCACTTCGCAAATGAAATCCCTGTTTAAAATCGAAAAAGCACTTTTTTATTTCTTGGTATTTTTCCTGTTTTTGCAAAAACGGCTTATCTGGACGCCTTTTGGCGGTGAATTTAATGAATGGACGTCATTTTATCTTTACGCCACTGATATTTTAATCGTGGCGATTTTATTTTTGTGGCTGGTACGGGTCTGGCGAAAAGAGGGAAAGGTAAATTTTGGCTGGACGGATTTGTTGCTCGCGATATTTTTGCTGTTTGCCGGACTTTCAGTAATCACCGCAGAAAATCGGTGGCTTGGGATTTACGGCTTCGTCAAATTACTTGAATTTTCCGCTTTGTTTTTTTATGCCAAAAATAATTTTTTGGTGTTATTCAGCTGGCAAAAATTTTGGCAGATTTTTATTTGCAGCGCATTTTTACAAAGCATGGTGGCGATCATTCAATTTTTTAA
>Ga0315287_10000323_pt1 | contig 41594 bp, 33 predicted proteins | sample YL17G11_0_MG_FD_205037 | JGI IMG/M metagenome (GOLD analysis project Ga0315287, IMG submission 205037) | Sediment microbial communities from Yellowstone Lake, YNP, Wyoming, USA - YL17G11_0 | ecosystem: Environmental > Aquatic > Freshwater > Lake > Sediment | place: USA: Wyoming | collected...
TGCTGAACATGGTGGAAATGGCGTTCCGCGCCTACGACCCGTGCCTCGGCTGCGCGACGCACACGCTTCCCGGGAAGATGCCGCTGGAGATCACGGTCCGCGGCCCCGGCGGGGAGCGGCTGAGCACCCTCGCGCGGGATGTGGACGGCAAGGTACGGCGTGATGGGTGATGGGTGATGGGTGATAGGCAATGAGTGATGGGTGATAGGTGATAGGTGATGCAGCTTCGTCCGCCGCCGTCCGGGTCGTCCGGGTGGCGGCGGATTTCACATCAACCCACGCACGTCCAACCCGGCCAGGATCGGGGTCCGCCGGCGGCGCTCGGGCGTCCGCTCGACTGCGGGCCAGCACCCACACCTGCCGCCTTCCACGGTCGACTCGCGAGGTAGACCACTCGCGCGCCAATGGCCAGGGCCTCTGGGGCCCCCAGTCCTGCGCCTTCTCGATGCGGGCGGCGGCGTCCCCCGGGGCTGCGCGGGGGCCGGTGAAGACGACGTTGCCGCCATCGCCACCCGCTTCGCGCGCCCGACACTGATGCCGCGTATCAGCGCTACATGCCTGCCACTGCCTCTTCACCTCCCCCCGCCCGCATCCGAGACACCGAGGCCCCTGCGCTCGAATCGGATGCCAACCGGCAGATGCATGGAAACCCGAATGTCGCTGCCGGCGGCATGGCCGCAAGATGGCTCGCGTGAGCCCACTGGACTGCGCACGTGCTCGCGGAGGTGATCGGCCTTCGGAAGCCCGTTATCGCTGACGGCTGACCACCGGCTTTCGGGGGTCCGTCAAAGCGAAGGGCGCGGGCCGGCGGACCCATCCCGCCAACCCGCGCCCCATCACCTATCACCCATCACCTATCACCCATCACCTACCACCCATCACCCATCACCCATCACTCATCACCTATCACCTTATCACCCGCCATCGTCGCCCAGTGCGAGTACAGCTTCCACCGCGCGTCGACGTCGTGCTGGGCCAGCTCGCCGAGCGCCTTGGCGGCCGCCGGGTCCGCGTGCGCCAGCATCGTGTAGCGGGTCTCGTTGTTGGTGAACTCGGTCAGCGGCACACTCGGCGCCTTGGAGTCCAGCACCAGCGGGTTCTTGCCCTGCGCCGCGAGCATCGGGTTGAACCGGAACAGCGGCCAGTAGCCGCTCTTCACGGCCGTGTCCTGCTGGTCCAGGCTGCGGATCAGGTCGTAGCCGTGCGCGATGCAGGTGGAGAAGGCGATGATCATCGAGGGGCCGTCGTACGCAGCGGCCTCGATGAACGTCTTCACGCACTGCGCGTCGTTGGCGCCGATCGCCACCTGCGCCACGTACACGTTGCCGTACGCCATCGCCATCAGCGCGAGGTCCTTCTTCGCGGCCGGCTTGCCGCCCGCGGCGAACTTGGCGACGGCGCCGCGCGGCGTGGCCTTCGAGGCCTGCCCGCCGGTGTTGGAGTACACCTCGGTGTCGAGCACGAGGATGTTGACGTTCTTCCCCGAGGCGAGCACATGGTCCAACCCGCCGTATCCGATGTCGTACGCCCACCCGTCCCCGCCCATGATCCACACCTGCTTCTCGACCAGCGTGTCGGCGAGCGCGAACAGGTCCTTCGCCCGCGCGCCGGTGAGCGTCGTGAGCTTCGCCTTGAGCCGGGCCACCCGTTCGCGCTGCGCGGCGATGCCCGACTCCGACGACTGGTCGGCGCCGAGGATCGGATCGGCGAGGTCGGCCCCGAGGTGGTCCTTGAGGCCCTCGAGCAGCTCCCGCGCGAACGCCTTCTGCTTGTCGAGCGCGAGCCGCATCCCGAGGCCGAATTCCGCGTTGTCCTCGAAGAGGGAGTTCGACCACGCCGGCCCGCGGCCCGCAGCGTTCACCGTCCACGGCGTGGTCGGGAGGTTGCCGCCGTAGATGGACGAGCACCCGGTCGCGTTGGCGACGATCGTGCGGTCGCCGAAGAGCTGGCTCACCAGCTTCACGTACGGCGTCTCGCCGCAGCCCGCGCACGCGCCGGAGAACTCGAACAGCGGGGTGAGGAGTTGCACGTCCTTCACCGCCCCCAGGCTCAGCGCGGTGCGGTCGAAGTCCGGCAGGCCGAGGAAGTAGTCCCAGTTCAGCCGCTCGGCTTCCCGGAGCGGCGGTTGCGGCGCCATGTTCACCGCGCGCACATTGGGGTCGGTCTTGCTCTTGACCGGGCAGATCTCCACGCACAGCGAGCAGCCCGTGCAGTCCTCCGGCGCCACCTGCAGCGTGTACTTCTTCTCCTTGAGCTCCTTCCAGCGCGCGGGCACGGCCTTGAACGTGGGCGGCGCGTCGGAGAGCAGCGCGGCGTCGTAGACCTTGGCGCGGATGACCGCGTGCGGGCAGATCAGCACGCACTTGCCGCACTGGATGCAGATCTTCTCGTCCCAGACCGGGATCTCGAGTGCGATGTTCCGCCGCTCCCACCGGGCGGTGCCGGTCGGGAACGTGCCGTCCACCGGCATCGCGCTGACCGGCAGGAGGTCGCCGCGGCCCGCGATGATCTCGGCCGTCACCTGCTGCACGAAGGCGGGCGCCTCCTTCGGCACCGGCAGCCGCAGGTCGAACGTGCTGGACACCGTGCCCGGCACCTTCACCTCGTGCAGGTTGGCCAGCGCCGAGTCCACAGCCGCGAAGTTCTTCTGCACGATCTTCTCGCCGCGCCGGCCGTAGGTGTACTTGATCGCTTCCTTGATGGCCGCGATCGCCTCGTCCTTGGGCAGGACGCCGCTGATGGCGAAGAAGCAGGTCTGCATGACGGTGTTGATGCGTTCGCCCATCCCGGCCTGCTCGGCGACCTTCACGGCGTCGATCACCCACAGCTTCAGCTTCTTGTCGACGATCTGCCGCTGCACGGTGCGCGGCAGGTGGTCCCAGACGTCCCCGGGGCCGAACGGCGCGTTGATCAGGAAGACCGCGCCCTCTTCGGCGGCCCCCAGCATATCGACCCGCTCCAGGAAGCCGAACTGGTGGCACGCCACGAAGTTCGCCCTGGTCAGCAGGTACGAGGACTTGATGGGCTTCTTGCCGAAGCGCAGGTGCGAAACCGTGACGGCCCCGGACTTCTTGGAGTCGTAGACGAAGTAGCCCTGCGCGAAGTTGTCGGTGCCCTCACCGATGATCTTGATGGAGTTCTTGTTCGCCCCCACCGTGCCGTCGGCGCCCAGGCCGTAGAACAGCGCCCGGACCGCGTCGGGCGCCTCGGTCGAGAACGAGGTGTCGACGTCGAGGCTGGTGTGCGTGACGTCGTCGTTGATGCCGACGGTGAAGTGGTTCTTGGGCGCGGGCTTCGCGAGCTCGTCCAGCACCGCCTTCACCATCGCCGGCGTGAACTCCTTCGAGGAGAGCCCGTAGCGCCCGCCGACGATCTTCGGCACCTGCTTGAACGGTGTGCCGCGCGTCGCGAACACCTCGCTGATGGACGTCACCACGTCGAGATAGAGCGGCTCCCCGACGCCGCCCGGCTCCTTGGTCCGGTCGAGCACCGCGATCGCCCGCACGCTGGCCGGGAGGGCCGCCACGAACTGCTCGACCGCGAACGGGCGGTACAGGCGCACCTTCAGCACGCCCACCTTCTCGCCCCGCTCCGCCAGCCACGACACGCACTCGTCTGCCGCCTCGGCCCCGGAGCCCATCAGGATGAGGACGCGCTCGGCGTCGGGCGCGCCCACGTAGTCGAACAGCTTGTAGCTCCGGCCCGTGATCTTCGCGAACCGCTCCATCACGTGCGCCACCACCGCCGGCGCCGCCTGGTAGAACCGGTTCACCGTCTCGCGACCCTGGAAGTACACGTCCGGGTTCTGGGCCGTGCCGCGGATCACCGGCCGGTCCGGCGAGAGAGCGCGCGCCCGGTGCGCGTGCACCAACTCGTCGCTCACCAGGGCGTGCAGGTCCGCGGCCACCAACACCTCGACCTTGGCGACCTCGTGAGAGGTGCGGAACCCGTCGAAGAAATGGAGGAACGGGATCCGCGACTCGAGGCTGGCCGCGTGAGCGATGGCCGCCAGATCCGTCGCCTCCTGCACGGAGCCGGAGGCGATCATCCCGAAGCCGGTCTGCCGCGTGGCCATCACGTCGCTGTGGTCGCCGAAGATGGACAGCGCCTGCACGGCCAGAGACCGCGCCGCCACGTGGATGACCCCGGGCGTCAGCTCGCCCGCGATCTTGTACATGTTGGGGATCATCAGCAGCAGGCCCTGCGCAGCCGTGAACGTCGTCCCCAGGGCGCCGGTCTGCACCGCACCGTGCAGCGCTCCCGACGCGCCTCCTTCGCTCTGCATCTCGACTACAATGGGTACCGTGCCCCAGAGGTTCGGCTGGCCTTCAGCCGCCCACTGGTCGGCCCATTCGCCCATGTTCGAGCTGGGAGTGATCGGGTAGATCGCGATGACTTCGCTGAGCTGGTAGGCGACGCGCGCAGCCGCCTCATTACCGTCGATCATGACTTTGGTGCCAGACATCCGAGTCTCCGGGGTGGAGAGCTGATGGCCGAACAAGAGCTGCCATTGAGGGTCCGCGCAATTTGCATTCCCGGGGGGCCCCGCGCTCGGGCCCTCAGGGTCCGGCAGATCCTTGCGAAGGGGTGCGGAGGGCGTAAGTTCATTGGCTACAAGGGAATGTCCGTGGTCGGCGACCCCCTGCAGGCAGTGCGCCGGCCGCGCTCGGGCCCTCTCGCACAGGGGTCAACGATGCGAATCTCGTCCCGCGCGGCCGCCGCCGCGCTCGTGGTGGTAGCCCTCGCCCCCTCGCCCGCGCCCGCCCAGTCCGATTCTGCCACCGGCTCCGGCCTCTCCCTCTACGCTGAGACGCGACTCGTCTCCCGGTACATCTGGCGCGGCTACGGCCTCTCCCGGAATGCGGCGTCCCTCCAGCCGTGGGTCGAGGCGTCCCTCCCGTTCGGCCTCAGCGTGAACGCGTTCGGGACCAGCGCCGTGGACCACCACATGCAGCTCGATGAGGCGCAGCTCGGCGTCGGCTACAAGCGTGAGGTGGGCGACTGGGAGTTCGGCGCGGGTTACCTGCACTACATCATGACCGGCACGGAGACCGAGCCCAGCTCCGCCGCCGACCCGCTGACGACCACCACCAGCGGCGAGTGGTACCTCTCGGTGACCCGCAACTGGACCGACGGCTGGGCCACGCTGACCTACTCGCGCGGCAACGGCACGGGGAAGGGGAACAGCGTCAACCTGTGGATCGAGCGGGATTTCTCGTGGGGGAACGACCGCTGGAACGCACAGCCGTACGTCCAGGTGGACTACCTCGACGAGTACGGCGCGCCGTCGGGCTTCGAGAACCGCCTCTCGATGATCGAGCTCGGGCTGCCGGTCCTCTTCCGCGTGGGCCCGGTGCAGCTGCTCGCGGCCGCGCAGGTGTCGTTCATCCCCTCGCCATACGTGCGCGCGGCGAACCGCGACGCCGACGCCACCGGCAACATCGTGCTCCCCTGGTTCAGCTTCGGCATCGTCTACGAGCCGTAGCGCCGGGCGGCGCGCTTCAGGGCGTCGCGTCGGCGAAGTGCTGATCGAGCATCTGGCTGAAGTGCCCCGCCGGCGCCGCGCCGAGCACGCCGTCCACCACCTCGCCCTTGCTGAACAACGTGATGGTCGGGATGCTGCGGATGCCGTAGGTCATCGACGTCTTCTGGTTCTCGTCCACATTCATCTTGACGACCGTCACGCGGCCGGCGTACTGGTCCGCCACCTTCTCGAGGACGGGCCCGACCATCCGGCACGGGCCGCACCAGGGCGCCCAGAAATCCACCAGCACCGGCCCCTCGGACTTCAGGACCTCCTGCTCGAACGTCGCATCGGTCACGTCCTTCACGTTGTGCGCCATCTGCTCCTCAATGCGTTGTGGTTTCGGGAGCGGCCCTCCGCTCCACGTCTTCGAGCACGCCCTGCATCAGGGCGCGCACCTGCTCGGCGATCGGGCGGATGTCATCGCGGCCGGTAACGCCCAGCTGGGCCACGGGGTCGAGCACCGCCACTACACTCCTTCCCGGAGCGTCCGACGCGTGCACCACGACGTTGCACGGCAGCAGCAGGCCGATCGCCCGCTCGGCGGTGAGCGCCTGGTGCGCCAGCGGCGGGTTGCACGCGCCGAGGATCACGTAGGGGCGGAAGTCCACGTCGAGCTTCTTCTTCATCGTGGCTCTCACGTCGATCTCCGTGAGCACGCCGAATCCCTTTCTTGCCAGCGCCTCGCGGACGAGGGCGACGGCATCCTCGTAGGAGGCAGGGATCTCGACCTGGAATCCGTAGGGCAGGGCGGGCAAGGACATTCCTCGTCTCCTAGCGTCTGCGGCTGCGCGCCCCCGGCAGATCGCAGTGCCGCAGGCAGTTGAGCATCTGCACCACCCGCTGGTCGGCGATGGCGTACCGGACGTGCACGCCCTCGCGGCGGCCGCGCACGATGCCGGCGGCCCGCATCCGGGACAACTGCTGCGACATCGCGGCCTGGGGCGCGCCCAACTCCTCCTGGATCTCGCCCACCGTCCGCGCGCCGTCCTCGAGGCACTCGACAATGCGGAGGCGCACGGGGTGGCCGAGCACCCGGATCATCTGAGCTGCGTCGAGCAGCACGCGTGCGTCGATGGGGGCGCGGGTCATCTGCGGTTCCATAGCGACATTGTAATATAGCGATGTGGCTATGTCAAGGCCCACTGGGGGGTGGTGGCCGACGGGCCTCCTTGACGGGCCGGGTCGCGATCCGGCAGGATTGGGTATCCCTCCAGCGGCGGTCTCCGTATGTCGTTGCATTCCTTTGCGTTGGCGCTGACCTGCACACTCGTCGTCGTCGCTCGCCCCGCGAGCGTCCTCGCTCAGCACGGGGTCGCCGGCGCGCCCGATCCGTACGCCCTGACGCAGGTCCTTGCGGCGCCGTTCTCGTCCGAGCTGGTGGCGAGCGCCGATGGGCGCCGCGTCGCCTGGATCGCGAACGTCGAGGGTCTGCGCAACGTGTACGTCGCCGAGGCTCCGTCGTGGACGACGCGCCGGCTGACGCGGTATCGCACCGACGACGGCCAGGAGCTCGCGGGCCTGGTGTGGACCGCGGACGCCCGCGCACTCCTGTTCGTGCGCGGCGGCGACCGGAACGCGTCGGGCGAGTATCCGAATCCCGCCAGCGACCCGCGGGGTGTGCGGCAGGAGGTGTGGCTCGTCCCGCTCACCGGGGCCGCGCCGCGGCGGGTCGGTGAGGGGAGCGACCCGGTGCCCTCGCCCGCGGGTGATCGCGTGGCCTTCGTACTGCGCGACACCGTCTGGGCGGCGCCGCTTCGGGCGGCGGGCCCCGCCCGCGTGCTTTTCCGGGCGCGCGGCCGGAACGGTTCACCAGTGTGGTCGCCGGACGGAGGGCGGCTCGCCTTCGTGAGCCGGCGCGGGACGCACGCGTTCATCGGCGTGTACGATCTGCGGCGCGACACCGTCCGCTACGTCGCAGCGGGTGTGGATCGCGACGATCTCCCCAGGTGGTCGCCGGACGGATCGCGCCTCGCGTTCGTGCGCCAGCCGGGCGCGACCTTCCCGGGCGGGGGGCCGCCGCCGGCGAGCGCGCGTCCCCTGCCGCCGTGGTCCATCTGGATCGCGGATGCGATGAGCGGGGAGGGCCGTGAGGTCTGGCGGGCGCCCACGACTCCCGACGCGGCGTTCCCCTCCCAAGCGGGCGACTGGTCTCTGATGTGGGGTGCCGACGAGCGGCTCGTCTTCGCGGCGGAGCTCGGCGGCTGGCTGGGTCTATACGCGGTGGGCGCGCAGGGACGGGATGCGGTGCGGCTCACCCCGCAGGAGTGCGAGGTAGAGGGCGCGGTCCTTGAGGCGGACCGGAGGAGCGTGCTCGCCACCACGAACTGCGGCGACTCCGAGCGGCGCCACGTCGCACGCGTCGGCGTCGCGGGCGGCGAGCTCCAGGCGCTCACCGCCGGCCCGACCATCGACTGGGCGCCGGCGTCCCTTGCCGGAGGCGGCGTCGCCTTTCTTCGCTCGAGCGCGCGGCAGCCGGGCGCGCCGTTCGTCCTCGCCCAAGCGGGCGGCCAGCCGGAGCGCATCGGCGGTTTCGCGCCGCCATCCGGTTTCCCCGTCGAGGCGCTGGTCGAGCCGCAGTTCGTGACGGTGCGCACCAGCGACTCGGTGGAGGTGCGGATGCAGCTCTTCCTGCCGCCGGACGGTGCGCCGGGCCGGAAGCCGGCCGTGGTCTTCTTCCACGGCGGGCCACGCCGGCAGATGCTGGTGGGCTGGCACTACTCGTACTACTACCACAACGCTTACGCCTTCAATCAGTATCTGGCGAGCTGCGGCTTCGTGGTGCTCTCGGTGAACTTCCGCGGCGGCATCGGCTACGGGCGCGCGTTCCGGATGGCGCCGCGCACCGGCCTGAACGGCGCGTCGGAGTACACCGACGTGCTCGCGGCCGCGGCCTGGCTCCGGGCGCGGCCGGACGTGGACAGCGCGCGCATCGGACTGTGGGGCGGATCGTACGGCGGCTACCTCACCGCCCTCGGCCTGGCGCGCAACTCGGACCTCTTCGCCGCGGGCTTCGACCTGCACGGCGTGCACGACTGGTCGGCGAACCGCCAGGTTCCGGTGGGAGCCGCCGCTCCGCAGGCCGCCGAGTCGGCCCTCGCGATGTGGCGGGCGTCCTCGCCCGTGGCCGACGTGGCGCGTTGGCGCTCGCCGGTCCTGCTCGTCCAGGGAGACGACGACCGCAACGTGTCGTTCGCACAGACGGTGGACCTGGCCCAGCGCCTGCGGCGGCAGGGCGTGGCAGTGGAACTGCTCGTCTTCCCCGACGAGGTGCACGACTTCCTGCGACACGCCCACTGGATGCAGGCGTACCGCGCCGGGGCGGACTTCCTGATCGCCAGGCTGAGGGAGAGAAGGTAGCCGGGAGCCGGGAGCCGGGAGCAGGGAGCGAGGAGCAGGGAGCCGTTGGCCGGCCTGGCATTGACCTCTCCCCGGGGTGATCATTCACACATGAGTCCCCGCCTCAAGATCGCCTTCATCGGCACGCACGGCGTCGGCAAGACGACGCTCTGCTTCGACCTCGCCTCGCGCCTGAAGCGCCTCGACCTCGGTGTGGACATCGTCAAGGAGGTCGCGCGGAGCTGCCCCCTGCCGATCAACCAGGACACGACGCTGGAGGCGCAGGCCTGGATCCTCCACACGCAGATCGCGCAGGAGATCGCCGCCGGCGCGCAGTACGAGGCGGTCATCTGCGACCGCTCGGTGCTCGACAACTACGCGTATCTGGTGCACCGGGTCGGCCGGCAGCGGGGGTACGACGCGCTGGTTCGCGAGTGGGTGGGGACCTACGACGGGTTGTTCAAGGTGCCAGTGCTGCAGCCGCCGTCGTTCGACGGGAAGCGCGACGTGAGCCAGACCTTCCAGGTGGAGATCGACGCGGTCATCGACCGCCTCATCGAGGCCTTCAAGGTCTCCGCGCACCGTCTCGACCCGGCAGGCCGCCCCGGCTGGGTGGACGTGGTGCTCCAGGCGATGAGCCTGCCCTTCGTGCCGCCGCAGATTGATCTGTTCGCCCTGACCCCTGACGCCTGACCCCTGACCCCTCACTATGTGACAGTGTATTCCGGCCCACTCCCCCCTTCAGGCGGCGTAAGCCTCCCCCCCTTCGCCGAGATCGCCCCACACTGCACGCAGTTCGTCGCGTTCACCACGAGCACTTTCTTCCCGGTCGGATCCTCGCCCCACTCGTAGACCTCCGCGGGACACATCCGGATCCACATATCGGCCACGTCCGCCGGCACGTCGGTGCGCACGCGGAGGTGGTTGGGCTGCGTGTCGCGCGTGCGGTTCCCGCTGACGTAGACGCTCGAGAGCTTGTCGAAGGTGTACGTGCCGTCGGGTTTCGCGTACGTCCGCCCGCTCGGCGCGACCTCGTGGTCGGCGTCACTCGAGGTGCCGAAGCGCCACCCCGGGAAGACACCCGCGGTCGCCGTCATCAGGCCCGCGATGGCGCCGCCCGCGACGAGCCCGGCGCCGAACGCCTGCCGCACGTTGCGCACGCGGAAGAGGTCCCGCGCGATGAAGCTCGCACGCACCGCGGAGTCGTAGGAGTCGAGTGTGCCGGCGGCCCGCAGGTCCTTGCCCGCCTTCAGCGCCTCGAAGATCGCCTCGGCCGCCAGTATCCCGGACCACATCGCGTAGTGAATGCCCTTGAGCGCCGGCACGTTGACGAAGCCGGCGGCGTCGCCCACGAGCAGTGCCCCCGGCACCGCGAGCCGGCGGGGCAGGGCGTAGTACCCGCCTTCGGGGATGGTCTTCGCGCCCCAGCCGCGCTCGTGGCGCGTGCCGCCCGCGAGCACGCCGCGCACCAGGGGATGCAGCTTGAACTCCTGCAGGAGGTCGTGCGCCGACAGCGAGGCGTCCGCGTAGTCGAGGCCCACCACGAGCCCGATGGACACCTGGTGGTCACCCAGCGGATAGAGCCACGTGCCGCCGAACTCGCGCCACTTCCGCCCGCCGCGGAGCGGCCAGCCGAGGGTGTGGATCGCGCGGTCGAGCGGCTGCGGGACCTCCCAGACCTCTTTCACGCCGAGCGAGTACACCTGCGGGTTCGGCCCGCGGATGCCGAAGTGCTCGACCAGCGCCCGGGAGAGATGGCCGGTCACGCCTTCCGCGAGCACGGTGGCCTGAGCGTGCATCTCCACGCCCGGCTCGTGGTTTGCCAGCGGCCTGCCGTCGCGGTCCAGCCCCTTGGCGCCGGAGAGCACGCCGTGCACGGCCCCGTCCCGCACCAGCAGCTTCTGTGCGACCGTCTCATTCAGGATCGTCACGCCCAGCGCCTCGGCACGCTCACCGAGCCAGCGGGCGATCTCGCTGACCGAAGCGGTGAGGTTGCCGTGGTTCGACATCGGCGGCGGTGTGGGGATGCGGAGCGCCCCGGAGCCGGTGAGGAAGTAGACCGGCTCCTCGCTCACCCGCGTGCGCAGCGGCAGCTCGGCGTCAGGCAGGTCGGGGAAGAGCTTGCGGAAGGCGACTGGGTTCACCGCCGCGCCCGAGACGAGGTGGGCGCCGGGGTACTTCCCCTTCTCGGCGATCGCGATCGGGACCTCGCCGAGCTTGTCCCTCACCTCGGGAGCGCCATCGAGGAGCTGGGCGAGGCGGATGGCGCCGGCGAGACCGGCGGGCCCCGCGCCGGCGAACAGCACGCCGACGTCGATGCGCTCCTCGAGCCCGGCCACGGGAGCGGCGAGGAACTCCGAGGGATCGGACAGGGGCCGGTGGGCCCCGGGCACGTTTGTCACGCTGGCCTCCAGAATCGGCTCCTAAGCTAGCCATCGAGTCGGGGTTTGACGACGGTGCGCGCTTGCCCGAAGTGTGTTAGCCTTTTCGGTTATCGCTTCGACATCTCCAACCGGGGGACCGTGTGACGCGTCGGCGGTATGTGGTGGCAATGATGGCGGTGGCGCTCGGCGCTGCGCCGCTGGTTCGCGAAGTGGCTGCACAGCAGCAGCCGAAGAAGGTCCTGGTCATCGACTTCGACCAGCGGCAGGTGCAGGGTGGCCTCCGCGAGATCTTCGGCCGCGAGAACGTGAACGTCGGGCGGAGTCTCGCCCGGCTGGTTGCGGCGCGGTTGGCGCAGAGCGGCCTCCAGATCGTCGAGGCCTCCGGGGCCATCCCCTTCACGATCGATCCGGCGGCGGCGACCGCGGCGGGCCGGGCCGCCGGGGCGGACGCGGTCGTGGCCGGGACCGTCCTCGGCGTGGTGCCGGCGAACGCCCAAGGGAGCCGCAGCGGTCTCGCGATCACTGTGAGCGTCCCGAACATCGTGGACGCGAGCGGCTTCATCGACATGACGCGCGAGGACTTCCGCAGCACGCTGATCGGTCAGTTCACCGAGGAGTCTGTCGGCCAGCTCGTGACCGGCGTGTCCGGGATGCAGGGCCGCATCGGGGCGGTGACAGTGGCGCCGGTCGTGGCGGCGGCCCCGGTCGCGGCGGTGGTGCCGATGGCCGCCGCGCCGCCCTCGGGTCCCGTGGTCTACCCCTCGGGTCCGTTCGCGTGGGCGCCCTACAGTTTCCGCGGCGCCGAGCACTTCCGCTACCAGGTGCAGCAGCGGGAGGACGGCCAGAACACGGAGGGCTTCTACCAGCTCGACCTCCAGCCAGCCGGCGCCGGCCAGGCCCGGATGACGGTGCAGGGCCAGGTCGGTACCAGCTCCTTCCAGACCTCGGTGACGATTCCGATGGGTGAAGGGGGCGTCTCCGGCCCGCAGATGATGATGACCTTCCTGCCGCTGGTGCAGGAGAACGGTGACCGCGTCGAGATGACCCTGACGGAGTACCGGCCCTAGAGCGGGCTGGCATGCGGTCCACCGGAAGACCCGCCGGCGCCGTATCGGACGCTGCCCGGGCCCTCGAGGAGGGGGCACGGGTCTCGCGTGCGGCGTGCGCCAACCCGTTGCGGGAAGCTCTGCATCTGGTCCTCTGGCAACGTCACAAGTGGAAGATCGTAGGCCTGCTCCTGCTCCTGCTCACAGAGATGGTCGTGTTTCTACTCGCCAGCACCGCGGGGACGCACTTCTGATGAACACTCGGACCAACGTCGTGCGCGGCGCCGTAGTCGCCGCCATCCTGTTGCTGGCGGCCGGACTCGCCGTGGCCCAGCAGCCCTATCGCACTCCACCGCGGGTGGTGGTGGAGATGCTCGACGCGCCGCCGCCTCCGGCCACGTTCGTGAGCCCCGACCGCACCTGGCTCCTGCTGGCCGACCGCGCGGCGATGCCGACCATCGCCGACCTCTCGCAGCCGATGCTGCGTCTGGCCGGCGGGCGCATCAACCCGGCGACCAACGGCCCGTTCCGCGCCGTCAACTACGTCGGGCTGCGCCTCAAGCGGATCGCCGACGGGACGGAACACGCGGTGCGGACGCCGGCGGGTGCGAAGCTCGACTTCGCGGGCTGGTCGCCCGACGGGCGTCGCATCGCCTTCACGGCGACCACGGCCAGTGGCATCGCGCTCTGGGTGGCGTCGGTGGAGACGGGGGAGGCGAGCGGCCTGACCGAGCCGGTGCTCAACGCGACCACGGGCGCGCCGTGCCACTGGATGCCGGATGCCGCCGAGCTGCTCTGCCGGTTCGTGGCGGAAGGGCGCGGCGCCCCGCCGACGGCGTCGCGGGTCCCCGCCGGCCCGCACGTGCAGGTGGCCGAAGGACGCGCGTCGCCCGCCCCGACATACGAGGACCTGCTGCAGAACGCGGATGACGAGCGGCTCTTCGAGTACTACTTCACCGCGCGTCTGGGCCGCGTGAACGTCGCCACCCGCGCCGTCGCCTGGATGGGCGGGCCGGCGATTTACGACGGCGAGAACCCGTCGCCGGACGGGCAGTTCGTGCTCGTCGGGCGCATCCATCCCCCGTACTCGTATCACGTCCCAGCGAACCTCTTCCCGCACCTCATCGAGGTCTGGGACCGCGACGGCCGCGTGGTGCGGCGGATCGCCGACCTGCCGCTCGGCGAGCGCATCCCGATGCGCGGTGTGCGGACGGGACCGCGCGCCGTGCAGTGGCGGCCGGCGAAGCCGGCGACCGTCGTGTGGGCCGAGGCGCTCGACGGCGGCGACCCGCGGCGCCAGGTCCCGCACCGGGACCGCGTCCTCGTGCTCACCCTCCCGGCGGGCGACACCGCCGAGGTCGGGCGCACGGAGTTCCGGTACGGCGGCATCCAGTGGGGCGAGCGCGACGGGCTCGCGCTCCTCACGGAGATGGACCGTCCGACGCGCCGCACCCGCACCTGGATCCTGAACGCGGACCAGGCCGGCGTCGCGCCGCGGAAGCTCTTCGACCGCTCCACCGAGGACGCCTACGCCGACCCCGGCCGCCCGGTGATGCGGCCGACCGCGACGGGCGAGACGGTGCTGCTCCAGTCGGCCGACGGCCGGTCGCTCTACCTCGCCGGCGCCGGCTCGTCGCCGCGGGGCGACCACCCATTCCTCGACCGGCTCGACCTGCGCACTCTGCAGACCCAGCGGCTGTTCGGCGCGGCGGATCCGTACTACGAGACGGTGCTCGCAGTGCTCGACCCCGCGGCGTCGCGCATACTGACGACCCGTGAGTCGCAGGCCGAGCCGCCCAACGTCTTCGTGCGGGACCTCGCGCGCCGCACGCCGCCGCGCGTGCTCACCGACGTGCGCGACCTGGCGCCCCAGTTGCGCGGCCTCGGCAAGCAGCTCGTGACCGCCCGGCGCCCCGACGGCGTCCAGCTCTCCGGCACGCTCTACCTGCCGCCCGGCCACCAGGCCGGCACGCGCCTGCCGCTCGTCCTCTGGGTGTACCCGGCGGAGTTCGGCTCGGCCGACGCGGCGGGCCAGGTGCGCGGCTCCACCAACCGCTTCACGCGCATCACCGGCGCGTCGCACCTCTTCCTGCTGACGCAGGGCTACGCCGTGCTCGACAATCCGAGCCTACCCGTGGTGGGCGGCGACACGGCGAACAACACCTACGTGCCGCAGGTGGTGGCCGGTGCGCGGGCCTGGATCGACCGGATGGTCGAGATGGGCGTCGCCGACCGAGACCGCGTCGGCGTGGGCGGGCACAGCTACGGCGCGTTCACGACCGCGAACCTGCTCGCGCACTCGGACCTCTTCCGGACTGGCATCGCGCGCAGCGGCGCGTACAACCGCACCCTCACGCCGTTCGGCTTCCAGGCCGAGGAGCGGACGTTCTGGCAGGCGCGCGAGGTGTACAACCGGATGTCGCCGTTCTTCTACGCCGACAGCATCAACGAACCGATCCTGATGATCCACGGCGAGGCCGACGACAACACGGGCACCTTCCCCATCCAGTCGGACCGGCTCTTCGCCGCCTTGAAGGGGCTGGGCGCGCGCGCCGACCTGGTGACGTATCCCTACGAGGCGCACGGCTACGCGGCGCGCGAGACGCTGCTCGACTGCGTGGCGCGGATGATCGATTGGTACGACCGGTTCGTGAAGAACGCGGGTCCCGCGCAGCCCGCCCCCTCCAACTGAACGGCCGCGCCGTCACGGCCCGAGGAGGTGCCGATCCTTCTGGGCCGACTTGACGCCGAGTCCGGTGCCGAGGCCGAGCGCGAGGGCCGTGCCCGCGCCCACGATGGGCAGCAGCGCGACGATCGGCGCGGCGAGGAGTGCCGCCGCGGCCCCGGCGATCCAGGGAGCGGGCTTGGCATGCACCGCATCCACGAAGCGCAGGCGGTTGCGGACGAAGTTGCGGGTCCAGCCGAAGCCGCCGACGAAAGCGGCGCCGGCGGCGCCCAGGGCGATGAGTTCAGTGATCATAGGTACCACTACGATAGCGCCGACCGCGGGGATTCGCACGGCTCGCGCTTCCGCCGCCGCCCCGCGTGCGCCACATTGAAGGTAGGTCCCCGCATGAACCGCCCCGCTCCTTCCCTCGTTTCCGCCTTCGTTGGCGACCTCGCCGCATTGGCCGGCGCGGCGCTGCTCGTCGTGGACGGGTGGGCCGTGCTCGCCGGCGGCCCCCCGACGGCACTCGCCCCCGACCTCTCGCTGATCGCCGCGGGGATCGTGGCGCACGTGCTGGCGCGGTCGCGGTGGCGCGAGGGGCCGACGGTGGCGCTGGCCGCGTTGGTCCTGGGTGCCGGGCCGGCGGTGGTGCTCGCTCACCGGTGGTGGCTCGCGGCGGCAGCCGGCGCGGGGGTGGCGGTGCTCGCGCCGCACCTGCTCCTGCCGCGACGCTCGCGCGTGTGGGTCGTTGCCGGCGCGCTGCTCGGGGTGGCCGCCGCCGAGGCCGGCCGGGTCCTCGGACTCCTCGCGCCGCTCGTGCTCCTCGCGGCGGGGTTCCTGTCGCTTCGCCTGGCGCGGCGCCTCAGCGGGATCTCGGGCCGTCTTGCGCTGAAGCACGAGCAAGCGCTCGAGACCGAGCGGCGGCGGGCGGCGGGGCTCGAAGCGCAGGTGGCGCGCTTCCGGAGCGGTGAACCGGCGCCCCATCGCTCGTTCGTGCGCGTCGCGTTCTCCCGGCGCCTCGGCGTTATAGGTGCCATCGCGAGCGCCATCGCGCGCGACTTGCGACTCGCGGGCGCAGCGGGCGAGGAGCGGCTCCGCCTGGCGGGGTCGCGCTGCGCCGGTCACGCCGACCACTTGGCGCGACTGGCGTCAGGTGGTGCCGCCCGCGAGGAGGAGACCACTCTCGCGCTGCTCTGGCCGCGCCTCAGCGAGGCGTTCGGCGGCAGGGTGCGGCCCGGCCATCACGTGGAGTGGAAGGTGCCCGCCGACCTCCCGCCGGTGGCCGGGAGTTCATCGGAGTGGGTCCAGATCCTCTGTGCGCTGGCGGAGAACGCGCTCCATGCGATGCCCGACTCCGGCGTGCTCACCATCGAGGCCGTGGCGGCCGACGTGCCCGGCCGTGCACGAGTCATCGTCAAAGACAACGGTATTGGAATCCCGCCCGACCTTCTCCCCCACGTCCTGGAGCCCTTCCGCACCTCGCACGCCGAGGGTGGGGCCGAGGGGCTCGGCCTCGCGCTGGTCGCGTCGATGGTGGAAGCGCTGGGAGGGGGCATCATCGTGGATTCCGCGCAGGGACGGGGCACACGCGTCGAGATCGAGGTGCCGTTCTACGCCGCGGCCGCCGCACCCGCGATCGCGCCGATCCGCTTCGAGGGCACGGTGCTCCTTGCCGACGACAGCCGGGAGATGCGCTACGCGCTGCGGCGCCTGCTGGAGAGCTTCGGCCTCGAGGTGGTGGAGGCGGACAGCGGGACCGTCGCCCTGGCGCACTTCGCCGCCGCGCCGTCCCGGTTCCGCGCGCTCCTGCTCGACGTCGTGATGCCGGGGACGCCGGTGGAAGAGGTGGTGGTGCGAGCCCGCGAGATGCGGCCGGACGCGCCGGTCGTGCTCATCTCCGGCTACCACGTCGAGGGGCACCTCGAGAACCTGGTCGCCCTGGGCGGAGTGCGGTTCCTCCCCAAGCCCCTGGTGCGAGAGCAGCTCGTCTCCACGCTGAGGGACCTGTTCACCGTCGGCGCGCGCTGAGCGCCGCGCCGGAGTTCCCCGACGGCCTCGACTGGCTCAATACGTCCCGCCCGCTCACGCTCGCCGACCTCCGCGGCCACCTCGCCATCCTCGACTTCTGGACCTACGGCTGAATCAACTGTCAGCATCTGCTTCCGCAGTTGCGGAGGCTCGAACACGAGTTCGCAGATGTGCTGACGGTGATCGGGGTGCACGCCGGCAAGTACCCGAGCGAGCGGATCACCGCGCAGATCCGGTTCGCCACCCACCGCCTCGGCGTCACGCACCCGGTGGTGAACGACCGTCAGTTCCGTACCTGGCGCAGGTACGAAGTACAGGCCTGGCCGACGCTCGTCTTCGTCGGGCCCACGGGGGAGTACATCGGATCGCACGCCGGCGAGGCGTCCTACGAGTGGCTGGTGAACGCCATGGGCGAGCTGGTGGCATCCGCCGAGCGTGGGGGCGCGCTGCGACGCGTGCTGGGATCGGCGGCGGACTCCGGTGTGCTCCCGGCGCCGGCGTCGGCCGAGGGGCTGCGTTTCCCCACCAAGCTCGTCGCCGGCGGTGCGGGCCGCCTGTTCGTGGCCGATACCGGCCACGATCGCGTCCTCGAGGTCCGGCTCGATCGGGCGATGGCGGCGGGCACGATCCAGACGGTGATCGGGTCCGGCGCCCCGGCCCTGCGGGATGGGAGCTTCGCCGAGGCCTGCTTCACGCGCCCACACGGCCTCGCGTTCGACGGCCACACGCTGTTCATCGCCGACACCGGAAACCACGCCGTGCGCACCGCCGACCTCGAGACCCGCACGGTGCGGACGCTGGCCGGCACGGGCGAACGCGCACAGGTGGCGCAGTGGAAGCCGGCGCCGGGGCGCACGACGCCGCTCGCCTCACCGTGGGACCTCGCGCTCGTGGGCCCCAGCCTCTACATCGCGATGGCGGGACTGCACCAGCTCTGGGTGCTGGACGTGGTCGAGGAGACGGTGCGGGCGTTCGCCGGCTCCGGCAGCGAGCACGTCTCCGACGGGGTCCTGCGCGCGGCCTCGCTGGCGCAGCCGTCGGCCCTCGCGGCGGTGGGTGATCGTCTGTACTTCGCGGACGCCGAATCGAGCGCCGTGCGCTGGGCCGACCTCGCGACGCCGTTCGGGGAGCGCGCGGTGCACACCGTCGTGGGCACGGGGCTGTTCGACTTCGGCGACCGCGACGGTGTGGGCGACGAGGTGCGCCTGCAGCACGTGTCGGGACTCGCGCCCTGGGGCGGGGGGCTGGTCCTCGCCGACACGTACAACCACCGGCTGAAACTCGTGGACCCGGAGGCGCGCCGCGTGACGACGTGGACGAGCGCGGAGGAGTGCGGCGGGCTGAACGAGCCGGAGGGGGTGGCGGTGGTGGACGGCCGCGTCGTCGTCGCGGACACGAACCAACACCGGCTCGTGGTCGCGGAGCCCGGCGCGGACGGAACGCCCGAGTGCCGAGCGCTCGCGTTCACCGGGCGGTGAACGGCGCGGCTTGGCCGCCCACCCGCCGGGCGATGTTCTTCAAGGCGCGGCCACTTCAAGGCGCGGCCTCTTGTCGCGCGCGGCGGCGCCGCGTACCGTTCACGCTCCCGAGTCGCCGACTAATTCCTGGGCCGAGGAAATCACAGCCATGCCGCGTACTGAGTTCATCAGCACCGGGTTCTACGTGCCCGAGCGTGTCGTCAAGAACGACGAGTTCGCGCAGTGGATGGACACGTCCGACGAGTGGATCAGGACCCGCACCGGGATCAGGGAGCGGCATTGGGTGGCCGACCACGATACGACCAGCGGCCTGGCCGTCGAGGCGACCAAGATCGCCCTCGATCGCGCGGGGATGCAGGCCTCCGACCTCGACTGCATCATCTTCGCGACGCTCGCGGGCGACTATATGATGCCGGGGGCCGGCGTCTTCCTGCAGCGCAAGCTCGGCATCACGAGCATCCCGTGCCTCGACGTGCGCAACCAGTGCAGCGGTTTTCTGTACGGACTCTCCGTCGCCGACGCGTGGATCCGGATGGGGCAGTACAAGCGCGTGCTCCTCGTCGGAGCGGAGATCCAGTCCATCGGGCTCGACCTGACGACGCGCGGCCGCGACATGGCCGTCCTGTTCGGCGACGGCGCCGGGGTCGCGATCCTCGGGCCCACCGGCGACGACGGACGGGGTGTGCTGTCGACCCATATCTACGCGGACGGGCGCTACGCGGAACTGCTGTGGGCGAACCTGGGGGGCTCCGCCAATCGGCCGCGCTTCTCGGCCGAGCAGCTCGAGCAGGGGCTGCAGTTCCCGCAGATGCAGGGTCGCGATGTCTTCAAGCACGCTTCGACGCGAATGCCGGCGAGCGTGATGGAGGCCCTGAAGGTGAACGGCCTCACAACCAGCGACATCAAGGTCCTCATCCCGCACCAGGCGAACCAGCGGATCACCGAGATGGTGCAGAAGCAGCTCGGACTGCGGGACGACCAGGTCTGCGCCAACATCGACCGGTACGGGAACACGACCGCGGCGTCCATCCCAATCGCGCTGGACGAGTGCGTGCAGGCGGGCCGGCTCCAGCGGGGCGACCTCCTGGTCCTGACGGCGTTCGGTTCGGGCTTCACGTGGGGGAGCGCGGCGATCCGCTGGTAGGCACCACGGCTCCGCGCAGCTAGATTCCTTGGCCCATGAGCGCCCAGCCCTCCGCCGCGGACCTCGATCCGCTCTGCATCAACACCATTCGCACGCTGGCGATGGACGCCGTGGAACAGGCGCAGTCCGGCCATCCCGGCACCCCGATGGCGCTCGCGCCGCTCGCGTACCTGCTGTACACGCGCCATCTGCGGCACAGCCCGCGGCATCCCGGCTGGCCCGACCGCGACCGGCTGGTGCTCTCGGCGGGTCACGCATCGATGCTGCTGTACGCGACGCTGCACCTGACGGGCTACGACCTCCCCCTCGAGGAGCTGCGCAACTTCCGGCAGTGGGGCAGCCGCACGCCGGGCCACCCCGAGCGCGGCCACACGCCCGGCGTCGAGACCACCACGGGGCCGCTGGGCCAGGGCTTCGCGAACGCCGTCGGGATGGCGCTCGCCGAGGCGCACCTCGCCGCGCGCTTCAACCGGGACGCGCATCGTGTGGTGGACCACCGCACGTACGTCATCGCGAGCGACGGCGACCTGATGGAGGGCATCTCGCACGAGGCGGCCTCGCTCGCCGGCCACCTCGGACTCGGCAAGCTGATCGTCTTCTACGACGACAACCGCATCACCATCGAAGGCGCGACGGACCTGGCGTTCAGCGAGGACGTCGGCTGGCGGTTCGAGGCGTACGGCTGGCACGCGCAGCGCGTGGCCGACGGCAACGACCTCGCGGCGCTCGACGCCGCGGCGCGCGCCGCCCAATCGGAGACCGCGCGGCCCTCGCTCATCATCGTGCGCACGCACATCGGCTTCGGGAGCCCGAACAAGCAGGACACCCCCGAGGCGCACGGCTCTCCGCTGGGCAAGCAGGAGATCGCGCTCACCAAGCAGGCGTACGGCTGGCCGGCGGAGGAGACGTTCCGCGTTCCGGAAGCCGCGCGCGCCCACTGCGCCGGCTGCATCGAGCGCGGCGCGCGGGCCGAGGCGGCGTGGCGCGAGCGGGTCGCCGCGCACGAGGCCGCGCTGCCGGAGCTGGCGGCGGAGTGGCGGGCCGCCCTCGCCGGCGAGCTGCCGCGGGGTTGGGACACGGCGCTCCCGTCCTTCGGTCCGAAGGACGGGGCGCAGGCGACGCGCGCGGTGTCGGGAACGGTGCTGAACGCACTCGCGCCGGTGGTGGGGACCCTCATCGGCGGCTCGGCGGACCTCGCCCCGTCGAACAACACCTTCCTCCAGGGCGTTCGGGACTTCTCGGCGTCGCATCCCGAGGGCAGGAACCTGCACTTCGGCATCCGCGAGCACGGGATGGGCGGCGTGCTCAACGGGATGGCGGTGCACGGCGGCGTGCGGCCGTACGGGGCCACGTTCCTCGTGTTCGCCGACTATATGCGGCCGTCCATCCGCCTCGCGGCGATGATGGGACTGCCGGTCATCTACGTGTTCACGCACGACAGCATCGGGCTCGGCGAAGATGGGCCGACGCACCAGCCGATCGAGCACCTCGCGGCGCTCCGCGCCATCCCGAACCTGGTGGTGCTCCGCCCGGCGGATGCCGCCGAGACGGTGGAGGCGTGGCGCGCCGCGCTGCAGCGGGGCGACGGACCGACGGCGTTGGTCCTGACGCGACAGAAGGTCCCCGCGCTCGAGCGCGGTGGGAACGCGGCGGCGACCGGCCTGCGCCGCGGCGGCTACGTGCTGGCCGACGCGGCGGGAGGCGTGCCGCGCGTCGTGCTGATCGGCACCGGTTCCGAGGTCGCGGTCTGCCTCGGGGCCAAGGCGCTGCTCGACGCGGACGGTATCCCGACGCGCGTCGTGAGCCTGCCCAGCGTGGAGCTGTTCGCCGGGCAGCAGGCGGACTACCGGGATGCGGTGTTGCCGCCGGCGGTCCGCGCGCGGGTCGCGGTGGAGGCCGGCTGTACCTTCGGCTGGCATCGCTGGGTCGGCGACGGTGGTGCGGTGGTCGGTCTCGACCGGTTCGGCGCCTCGGCGCCGGCCGAGCGGCTGTTCGCGGAGTTCGGGTTCACCCCGGAGCACGTCGCGGCGCAGGCCCGCGCGCTCCTCGCGTAGGAGGCTTCCATGGCGCGCACCTCCGGCCCCGTCCACCCGGCTGCGGCGATCGCTCTCCTGGGCCAGAGCCTCTGGCTCGACTACATCCACCGCGACCTCCTCGAGGGCGGCGAGCTGCGCCGGCTGATCGAGCGGGATGGCATCCGCGGCGTGACGAGCAACCCCACGATCTTCGAGCAGGCGATCGCGGGGAGCGCGGCCTACGACGCGGCCATCGCGGAACTCGCGCGCACCGGCCGGGACGCCCGCGCCATCTACGAGACGCTGGCGGTCGAGGACGTCACGCGGGCGGCGGACATCTTCCGGCCGATCTACGAGATGACCGGCGGGAACGACGGATTCGTGTCGCTCGAGGTGGCGCCGGACCTCGCGCACGACACCGAGGGCACGGTGGCCGAGGCGCGGCGGCTGTGGGCGGCGGTGGACCGTCCGAACCTGATGATCAAGGTCCCGGGGACGCCGGCGGGCCTGCCCGCCGTCACGCGGCTCATCGCCGAGGGGCTGAACGTCAACGTGACCCTGCTGTTCGCGGTGGAGGTGTACGAGCGGGTGATCGACGCCTACCTCACGGGTCTCGAGCAGCGTGCGCGGTCGGGGCAGGCGCTCGAGAGCACCCGCTCGGTGGCGAGCTTCTTCGTGAGCCGGGTGGATACGGAGGTGGACAAGCGGCTCGAGGCGCGCATCGCGGCCTCCCCGGACGCCGCGGAGCGCAGCCGCCTCGAGGCGCTCCTGGGCGGCGCGGCCGTCGCCAACGCGGCCGTCGCGTACCAGGCCTACGTGGAGGGCTTCAGCGCGCCGCGCTTCCGCGAGCTGATGGCGAAGGGCGCGGCGGTGCAGCGACCGCTGTGGGCGAGCACCGGCACGAAGAATCCCCGCTACTCCGACACGCTGTACGTGGACCGCCTCATCGGGCCGGACACCGTCAACACCGTCCCTCCGGCGACGCTCCGCGCCTTCCAGGACCACGGGAGGCCGGTCCGCACCATCGACGCCGACGTCGAGGGCGCGCGCCGCTGGCTCGCCGGCATCGCCGCCGTTGGCATCCCGCTGCGCGAGGTGACCGACTTCCTCGCCGCGGACGGCGTCAAGAAGTTCGCCGATTCCTTCACCAGCCTGCTGGGCGCGGTCGAGGCGAAGCGGGCGGGGGCCCCGGGATGATGGACCTCGCGGCGCGGCGCCCCTTCGACGAGCTGGTCGCGGGTCGTGTCCACGAGGCGCGGACGTCGCTGCTGCCGCGGCTGTTCGCCAAGGACCCCACGCTGTGGGTGGAGGGCGAGCGCGAGGGGCGCGAGGTGGTGGAGCGGCTCGGCTGGCTCGATCTCCCGCTCGCGATGAGCGCGCACGTGGCGGAGGTGGAGCGGTTCGCGGCGGAGGTGCGGGCCGCCGGGTTCCGGCGGGTGCTCCTTCTGGGGATGGGCGGCTCGAGCCTGGCGCCCGAGGTGTTCGCGCGGTTGTCCGGCGGTTCGGACGGCGCGCCGACCCTCGCCGTGCTCGACACCACCGATCCCGAGGCCGTGCTCGTCGCGGAGGGGGTCGGTGACCTCGGCGGCACCTTCTTCCTCGTGTCGTCGAAGTCGGGCTCCACGGTGGAGTCGAGCGCCCTCGCCGCGTACTTCCTCGCTCGGACGGGCGGCAACGGCGCACAGTTCGCGGCGATCACCGACCCCGGCTCATCGCTCGCGCAGTTCGGAACCTCGCACGGGTTCCGCCGCGTCTTCCTCAACCCTCCCGACGTCGGCGGGCGCTTCTCGGCGCTGTCGCTCTTCGGCCTCGTGCCGGCGGCGCTCCTCGGTGTGGACGTGCGGCAGGTCCTGGCCGGCGCGCAGCACTCGTACGAGGAGTGCCGGACGCCGGACGGTCCGGCGGGCCACCGGGTGGCGCGCCTCGGGGCGCTGCTGGCGAGCGCGGTGGAGCAGGGGCGCGACAAGCTGACGCTCCTGATGCCGCAGGCTTGGGAACCGTTCGGGGCGTGGGTGGAGCAGCTCGTCGCGGAAAGCACCGGGAAGGGCGGCACGGGGGTGCTGCCGGTGGTGGGCGAGGCCGTGCGCGAGCCCGCGGCGTACGGCGCCGACCGGCTCTTCGTGGCGCTGTGTGCGCCGGGCGACGACGCGCGGCCGGAGGAGCGCGCGCTGTCGGCCCTCGCGAAGGCCGGCCACCCCGCGCTCGCGCTGCCGTTCGAGCCTCGGTCCGGCCTCGGCGCCGCGTTCTTCGAGTGGGAAGTGGCGACGGCGCTGTGCGGCGCCTGGCTGCGGCTCAATCCCTTCGACCAGCCGAACGTCGCGGAGAGCAAGGCGAACACCGACACCGTCCTCGGGCGCTTCCGGCGGGGCGACGTGCCCGCCCCGGTCCCCTCCGGCGTGCCGGGCGACCTCGCCGGGCGGTTCGCGGCGTGGCTCGCCGCCGTGTGTCCGGGGGACTACGTCGCGATCCTCGCTTACCTCGCGCCGACACCGGCCCACGACGCCCTGCTCGGGCGCCTGCGCGCGGCGGTCGGCGTCGCGACGGGCGCGGCCGTGACCGTCGGCTACGGCCCACGGTTCCTGCATTCGACGGGCCAGCTGCACAAGGGCGGCCCGCCGCGCGGGGCCTTCCTGCAGATCGAGGCGGAGGCCGAACGGGACGTGGAAGTGCCCGGGGCGGGCTACACCTTCGGGCGGCTCGAGCTCGCGCAGGCGCTGGGGGACATCGAGGCGCTCGAGCGTCGGGGGCTGCGGCTGCTGCGGGTGCGGGTGCCGGCGCGGGACGTGCCGGCCGCCGTGGACGCGCTGGCCGGCGCGGCGCGCCGACCCGTCTAGACGGCGACCGCCGCGGTCGGTGGCCCGTCCACGGGGAGGACGAGCCAGAAGGTACTGCCGCGACCGAGGGTGCTCTCCACTCCGATCTGCCCGCCGAGCAATTCCACGAACCGCTTGCAGAGGGCGAGTCCGAGCCCGGTGCCCTCGTAGCGCCGGGAGTGCGACGCGTCCACCTGGCTGAACTCCGTGAACAGTCGCTGTACGTCGTGGGGCGCGATGCCGATGCCGTTGTCGGACACCGCGATCCAGACGGCCTCGCGCTCCCGCTGCGGCTCTCCCGAGTCTGAGAAGAGCATCGGCTTGCGCACCGCCCGCACCACGATCTGCCCGCCCGTCGGCGTGAACTTCACGGCGTTCGAGATCAGGTTGAAGAGGATCTGCCGGACGCGTATCTCGTCGGCCCGCACCACCAGCGGTCCGTCGGCGAGGTCCAGCGTCACCGTGTGCTCCTTCGCCGTGACGAGGCTGCCCATCCCCGACCGCACGCTGGTGATGAGCTCACGGACGTTCGTCGGCGTGAGGTGCAGCTCCATCCGGCCGGCTTCGACCTTCGAGAGGTCGAGGATGTCGTTCACCAGGCCCAGAAGGTGGCGGCCGTTCCGCGAAACGGTCTGGAGCGCGTCCCGCTGGTCCGGCGTGAGCGCCCCGTGCGCGCCCAGCAGCAGCATCTCCGAGAACCCGATGACGGCGTTGAGCGGCGTGCGCAGCTCGTGCGACATGTTGGCGAGGAACTGCGCCTTCATCCGGCTGGCGCGCTCCAGCTCGCCGATCTTGATCGCGAGCTCGCGGCTGGCGTCCTCGGACGAGCGGTAGAGCCGCGCGTTCGCGATCCCGATGGCCAGCTCGGCTGCGACCTCCTCGACCAGCCCGATCTCCTCCTCGCGCCAGGCCCGGGCGATGCCCGCCTGGTGGAAGACGATCACGCCGATGGCTTCGTCGCGGAGCAGGATCGGCGTCACGAGCGCCGCCAGGGCCTGGGTGACGTCCGGGGCGCCGCCCGGGATGCGCCCGTCGGAGCGCGCGTCGGAAGTCTCGAGCGTGCGGCGCTCGCGGATGGCGGCCATCTGCAGCGGGAGCGTCGGGTCCGTCCGCGCGGAGACGGACGGCACCTCGGGCGCGTGCCACTCGCTCGAAGCGGCGAGGAGGTCGGTGCCGCGCCGCAAGCGCACGAAACAGCGCGAGGCGCCGAGGGCGGCACCGAGCTCGCGCACGGCGGACTCGAGGATGGTCTGCAGCTCGAGGGTCTGGCGGATGCGGCTGTTCAGGGCGTTGAGGAGGGCGGCGCGGCGCTCGCGCGTGGCCAGCTCGCCGATCGCGCGGAGGCTCTCGATGACGAGCGCCGTGTGGCTGGCGAGGTCGCGGAGCAGTTCCGTGTCGCGCGGCTCGTACGGGTGAGCGCCCCGCGGGTTCTCGGTGCCCAGCACGCCGATGCACCGGCCCTTCAGCATCAGCGGCTGTGCGGCCGAAGCTCGCAGGGTCACGCCTTCGTGCAGCGACCGGAACCCCCGGCCGTCCTTCGCCACGTCGTTGAGGACGAGCCGCTGGCCGGTGCGGACGACTTCCGCCGCGATGTTCCCCTCCCGCGGGACGACCGAGCCCACGAGGGGCGCGAGCACGCCGGTGGCCGCCTCGAGCACGATGCGGGAGCCGTCCGGCGTCAGGAGGGCGATGTACGCCGTGTCGGTGGACAGCAGCTGCCTGGCGCTCTCCGCCACGAGGCGCAGCACGCCACGCACGTTGCGCTCGGTCAGCAGGACCTGGCTGATCTCGTTCAGCCGCTCGAGGAAGGTTATGTGGCGCTGCTCGCGCCGCCGCTCCCGCGCCAGCCGCACGATGAGGACGAGGGCGACGCCGAGCGACGCGGCGAGGGCGATGACGGCGGGCGTCACGCCGGCGGGGGTCCCAAGACGCGGGTCATAAGACCAAGATAGACGCGGGCTCGGGGACCACCAATGGGGCGCGGCGGATGGGGCCGTCCACCGGCAGGAGGAACCAGAAAGTGCTCCCGTGCCCGTACACGGATTCCGCGCCGATCGTACCGCCGTGCTGCTCCACGAATCGCCGGCACAGCGCGAGCCCCAGACCCGTACCCTCGTACTGGCGGCTGTGCGACGTGTCGACCTGGGAGAACTCCTGGAAGAGGAGGCCCATGTCCTCCGACTTGATGCCGGGGCCGGTGTCTCCCACGGCCACCCACACCGCGTCGCGCGGTGCGAAGCTGGCCTGGTCGCCCGCGCGTTCTGCCGGCAGCGGCAGCGGCGCGTTGGTGCGTAGCGCTCGGATGCTGATCTCGCCGCCCGCGGGGGTGAACTTCACGGCGTTGGAGACCAGGTTGAAAAGCACCTGCCGGACGCGCACCTGGTCGGCCGCGACGACCAGGGAGTCGTCACTCAACTCCGTGAGCACCCGCTGGCTCCGCCGGCCGACGAGGCTGCGGGTGTCCAGCAGGATGCCGGCGACGAGCTCCCGGAGATCGGTCGAGGTCAGGTGGAGTTCCAGCTTCCCGGCATCGACCTTCGAGAGATCGAGCAGGTCGTTGATGAGCCCCAGGAGATGGCGACTGTTGCGGAGGATCGTGTCCACGCCGTCGCGCTGCGTCTCGTCCAGCACGCCCAGCGCGCCGCTCGCCAGCAGATCGCCGAACCCGATGATGGCATTGAGCGGTGTGCGCAGCTCGTGCGACATGTTCGCGAGGAAGGCGCTCTTGAGGCGGATGGCCTGCTCCAGCGCCACGTTCTGCTGCGCGAGCGCCTTCCGCGCCTGCTCGGCGTGCTCGAGGAGTTGCGCGTTCTCGATGGCGAGCACCGCCTGCTCGCCGAGACGTTCGAGGAGCTCGACGTCCAGGGGTCCGAAGCGCCGGCCGCCCCGCCCGTTGTCGCACCCGAGCGCGCCGACGATGCGGTCCCCCTGACGCAGCGGCACCATCACGCCGCGTTCCAGCCCCAGCTCGCGGTTGACCCCGGTGTACCCGCGCGGGTCGGCCGTGAGGTCGTCCACGACCAGTGTCTCGCCGTGCTCGATCACCCACCCGGGCATCGAGCCCTCGCGTGGCATCTTCTCGCCGGCCCTCGCCCGCAGCGGCCCGGTGGCGGCGGCCAGCCGCACCGACCCGCCGTCCTCGGTGAGGAGCGAGATGTGGCCGATCGTGGCGCCGAGGAGTTCCGAGGCGCCGTGCGCGACGGCGTCCAGGACTTCGGAGAGGGCGTGGCGCGCCAGGATCGCGCGGGTGATGTCACGGAGCAGGCCGCGTTCGCGGGACTGCACGGCCGATTCCCGGACCGCACGCTCGAGGGACAGCGCATCTCTGCGACGTTCCCAGCGGCGCACCGCCCAGCCGGCCAGGACGGCCGCGGCACCACCCGTCGCGACGAACGCCAGGTGGAGCGTTTCCAGCTACCGCTCGCGCATCGCGGTGACCATCGCGCAGAACTCCTCGGTGAGGCTGGGGTCGAACTGCGTGCCGGCCCGCGCTCGGATCTCCGCCACCGCCCAGTCGACGGAGATCCTCGCCCGGTAGGGGCGGCCCGTGGTCATCGCTTCGAAGGCGTTGGCGATGGCGAAGACCCGGGCGACGGTGGGGATCGCCTCGCCCACGAGGCCGTCAGGATACCCGCTGCCGTCCCAGTTCTCGTTGTGGTGCCGCACGACCTCGAGCGCGCGGCCGAGGCCCGGCACGTTGCGCAGGATGTCGGCGGCGATAGCGGGCCGGCGGCGGATCTGAGTGTGCTCCTCCTCGGTGAGCGCCCCCAGCTTGGTGAGCAGGCCGTCGGGGAGGGTGAGCTTGCCGATGGAGTGCAGCAGGAAGCCGCGGAAGACGTTGGGGTCGGATGCGAGGTCCGGCGCCACCCGCTCGCAGAAGAGTTGGGCGAGGCGCGCCGGCCGCTCGGCCTCCAGCGGGCTCAGCCCCTCGCGGGCGGCGAGCGCGAGGGCGAGCGCCGCGACGGTCCCGGTGTACGTCTCCTCGAGCGCGAGGTAAGTGCGCTGCAGCTCGGTCACCTTGTCCTGCAGCTTGCTCGCGAGCCGGTCGGCGTACGCGGTGGAGAACGTCTCGGCGAGGTTGCGCCGCGGCTGGAGCACCGGTTCCGGCTGCCCGACGGCCCGCGAGATCTCGGCGAGCAGCTCCCGCGGATCGAGCGGCTTCACGAGGTAGGCCGAGGCGCCCAGCCCCATCCCGAACTCGCGGTCCTTCGGATCGGTGTACGAGCCGGTGTAGAAGACGACGACGATGCCGGCGAGGTCGGGATCGGTCTTGATCGCCCGGCAAAGCTGGAAGCCGTCGAGGTTCGGCATCAGGATGTCGGTCACCACGATGTCGGGCCGATCGGTGCGGATGTGCCGCAGGGCCACCTCGCCGTCCTCCGCGGTGGCTACCTGGTAGCCGGCACTCTGGAAGACGCCCTTGAGCGCCCGGCGGTTGTAAGCGAGGTCATCCACTACCAGCGCGCGCACGGTCCCCTCCCCATCGGTTCCTCTGTGAGATAGCCCTCCGGGCGCGGTGGGGCAAGCCGAAGGGCCTCCCGCGGAGCCGCGGCGCCGCCGGTTGTGGCAGCTCGCGTCAGGCGGCCGGGCGGTCGCCGGCCAGGGCGGCTTCTCCGGCGTCGGCGAGGAGGCTGAAGGCGAGGACCACGAGCGCCACCGCGGAGGCCGGTGCCAGGGCGACCCACGGCGCGCTCAAGAGCGCTTCGCGGCCCGAGGCTATCATGTTGCCCCACGAGGGGATGGGAGGCTGCACACCGAGCCCGAGGAACGAGAGGCCGGCCTCGAGCATGATGGCGTTGCCCACGCCGAGGGCGGCGGCGACGAGCGCCGGGGCGAGGGCGTTGGGGAGCACGTGTGTCGCGACGACCCGTGCCGGGCGTGCGCCGAGGGCGCGGGCCGCCTCCACGTACGGGCGGCCGCGCACGGCCCGCACCTCGGCGCGGACCAGCCGCGCCACGGTCATCCACCCGGTGAGACCCAGGGCGAGCACGACGAGCGGCACTCCCGGCTCGAAGAGAGCCACGAGCAGGAGGAGGAAGGGGACGCGGGGCACCGCCAACGCGGCGTCGGTCACCGCGACGATCGCGCGGTCCAGGAGGCCTCCCGCGTATCCGGCGAGGGCGCCGGCCGCGATGCCGACCAGGAGCGCGGTCAGCGCCGCGAGAACACCGACTGCGAGCGATACCCGCGCGCCCGAACAGAGCCGCTCGAGCAGGTCGCGGCCGAACCGGTCGGTGCCGAACAGGTGGAGCGTGCCCTCCGGGGTGGCGCCGAGTGGGGGGACGAAGCGGCGGGCGACGACGTCGTCCAGTTGCACGGGGGGCGGCCCGAGGAGCTGGGGCCCGACGAGCGCCGCCGCGATGGCCACGGCGATGATGAGTCCGCCCAGCACGGCGCGCCGGTCCCGCGCGAGGCGGGCGAGAAAGCCGCCGGCGCCGCTCACGAGCGCGCGTCCACTCGCGGGTCGAGCAGGGCCGCCAGCGTATCGGCGAAGAGGTTGCCGAGCACCACGAGCACGGCGTAGACGGCCGTAGCGGCCATCACCACGGGGTAGTCACGGGCGAGCACCGCCTGGACGGTGACGCGGCCCATCCCCGGCCACGAGAAGATCGCCTCCACGAACACCACGCCCGAGAACAGCGCCGGCAACTGGAGCCCGAGCAGCGTCACCACCGGGAGCAGGGCGGTGCGCAGCGCGTGGCGGACCAGCACGCGCCGCCCGCTGAGGCCGCGGGAGCGGGCGGCGGCGACGAACGGCTGGCGCAGGGCATCCACGAGGCCGGCGCGGGCGAAGCGCGCCATCCCGGCCGCGCCGATCACCGTCAGTGTGAGCACCGGCAGCAGCAGGTGCCTGACGCGGTCGGCGATGCGCTGGGCCGGGGTGAGGAAGTCGGCGCCGATGCTCTCCGCGCCGATGGCCGGCAGACGGAACGCGGCGGGCCAACCCCAGAGCGCGGAGCCATAGGAGAAGACGAGTACGAGGCCGAGGGCGAGCACGTAGGCCGGGAAGGCCTGCAGCACCGAGGTGACGGCCGTGAGAGCGGTGTCGAGCGCCGAGCGCCGCCGCAACGCCTGCAGCGCGCCGGTGGCCAGTCCGAGCAGGTAGGTGAGCAGGAGGCTCACGCCGGCCAGCAGGACGGTCGGGCCGATTGCGTCGCCGAGGACCTGTGTGACGGGCCGGTGTTGGGCGATGCTGGTCCCCCAATCGCCGCGCGCGAAGTCGGCGAGCCACGCGAGGTACTGAACGGGCAGCGGGCGGTCCAGCCCGAAGGCGTGGCGCAGTTCCTCGGCCGCGGCGGCGTCGGCGCTGGGGCCGAGGTAGAGCCGGACGGGGTCGCCAGGCGCGAGATGCAGACCGGCGAAGGTGACGGTGAGCACCAGCGCCAGGATGGGGAGCGCGGCGAGGACGCGGCCGGCGATGTACCGCAGCATGTCCTGAAGACTGGGTGCTCGGCGGTGCGGTGTACAGTAGTGCGCGGGCGCGCAGCGGTCTTGCGGCGATTCGGTGGCCAGTCAGTGCCATGCGGGCTATTCTACTACGCCGCCATGCGCGCCCTCCGGTTCATCGCGCTCACCTCGCTCCTCGGCTGCGCTCCGGCGCCGCCGGCGGGCACGGTGTTCTACGCCTCCGGCGCCGACCTGCAGTCCATCAACCCGCTGCTCACGATCCACCCCCTCGCCAAGCAGGTGCAGCGTCACGTCCTCTTCCTGACGCTGGTGCGCTACGACAGCCTGCTCCGGCCCGAGCCGTACCTCGCCGAGCGGTGGGCGTTCTCGCCGGACCGGCGGACGCTCACGCTGGAGGTCCGTGGCGACGTGCGTTGGCACGACGGCGCCCCGACCACCGCGCGCGATGCCGCGTTCACCCTCCGTGCGGCGCGTAGCCCGCGGACCGGCTATCCGCGCGCCGCGGACCTCTCATGCCTGACGGACGTCCAGGCGCCCGATGCCCGCACGCTGCGCCTCGACTTCTGCCGGCCGCAGGCGGAACTCCCCGACGTGCTCACGGATCTCGCGATCCTCCCGGAGCACCTCCTCGGTGCGCTGGCGCCGGAATCGCTGCGCGTCGCGGCGTTCAACGAGCGACCGGTCGGCAATGGCCCGTTCCGGTTCGTCGCGCACCAGCCGGGCCGCCGGTGGGTCTTCGAGACGAACCCGGCGTTCCCGCGCGCGCTCGGCGGCCCGCCGGCCCTCGGCCGGCTGGTGATCGTCGTGGTGGAGGAGCCGTCCACGAAGCTGGCCGGCCTCACCAGCGGCGAGCTGCACGTGGCGGGCATCCTGCCGATGCACGTGAGCGTGGTGCGGCGCGTGCCTGGGCTGACCGTGGTGGACTACCCGGTCCTGATGTCGTACGGGATCTTCTGGAATGCACGGCGTCCGGTGTTTCAGGAGCCGCGACTCCGGCGGGCGCTGACCCTCGCGCTCGATCGGCGCCAGATGGTGGCGGCCTATCTCTACGGATTCGGCGAAGTGGCCGGCGGCCCCGTGCCGGCGTCGCACCCGCGGGTCGTCCCGGTTCCCGTCGTGCCCTTCGACCGCGCCGCCGCGCGTGCCCTGCTCGACTCCCTCGGCTGGCGCCCGGACGCGAACGGTCTCCGTCGTCGCGGGAACGGGGAACTCGCGTTCACCCTCACGACCGTCGGGTCGGCCGACAACGTCCTCGAGCAGATGATCCAGGCCGACCTGGCCGCCGTCGGGGTCCGGGTGCGGATCCGCCAGCTCGAGCTCGGGGCATTCCTGGCCGGCGCGCAGAGCCCCTCGCGTGAGTATGATGCTCTCGTGACCGGCATCCCCGGAGACCTGAGCCTGGGCTACCTCGGCGCCCTCTTCGACTCCCGCCGGCGGGGCGAGGCGCAGCAGTACGCCCAGTACGCGAACCCGGCCGTGGACGCAGCGCTCGACGCCGGCGACCTCGCGGCGGTCCAGCGCCTGGTGACGGCCGACGAGCCGGTGTCCTGGCTCTACCACGCGCGCGGCGTGCAGGGCATCAGCCGCCGCCTGCACGGCGTTCGGATGGACCTGCGCGGCGAGCTTTCCACGGTGCGGCGCTGGCGCCTCGGGTCGGCACCGTGATCGTTCGCGCGCGGGCTCCGACGCGCCTCGATCTGGCCGGGGCGTGGACCGACGTGCCGCCCTACTCGGCGCGCGAGGGTGGCGCCGTGGTGAGTGCCGCCATCAGCCTCTACGCCCACGCCGTGGTGCGCCGCCGCCGGGGCGGCGTGAGGCTGCACGCCCTCGACTACGGCGCCACGGTTTCGGCGCGGCGCGCCTCCGAGCTGCCCGTCGAAGGAGATCTCGCCCTCCTCGCCGCCGCGGCGCGAAGCTACGGGCCGAAGGGCGACTTCGAGCTGGTGACGCGGGCCGACTACCCGCCCGGATCGGGGCTCGGCGGGTCGGGCGCGATGGGCGTGGCGGTGGTGGCCGCGCTCGGTGCCGCGCGGCGCAAGACGCGCATGGCGGTGGAGATCGCGCGGGTCGCGCATCGCCTCGAGACCGAGGACGCGAAAGTCCCCGGCGGCAAGCAGGACCAGTACAGCGCCGCCCTCGGTGGATTCCAGTTCCTGGAGTTCGCGGACCCGGCGGTGTCGGCCACGCGGCTCGATCCCCAGCCGGACTGCCTGCGCGAGCTGGAGCAGCACTTCGTCCTGTGCTACACGGGGGCGTCGCGGCTCTCCGGCACGACCATCGCCCGCGTGATGGAGCGCTACGCCTCCGGTGACGCCGCGGTGACGGCGGCGCTCCACGGCATCAAGGCCTGCGCGGTGGCGATGCGCGACGCGCTGCTCGTCGGCGATGTAGGGGCGGTCGGCGAGATCCTCGCGGAGAACTGGCGGCACCAGCGGGCGCTCGGGCCGGAGATGGAGACGGCGGCGATGCGGACGCTCGCGGACGCCGCCGCGCGCACCGGGGCCAAGGCGTTCAAGGCGTGCGGCTCCGGAGCGGGCGGCTGCCTCGTCTTCCTCGCGCCGCCGGGCGAGGAGCACGCCGTCGGGGAAGCGCTCCGCGAGGCGGGCGGCACCGTGTTGAAGTTCACCTTCGACCAGGCGGGCGTGGAGGCGTGGACGTGCCAGGAGCGGTAGAGCCGTGAGCCTGCTGTGCTCGCGAGAAGGGATCGCCGGTCGCCGTGCGGTGATCCAGAGTTCGCCGGACCTCGTGGCGCTGCGCGAGCACCTCGCGCGCGACCTCGCCCCGTTCCTCGATCGGCCGCTCCACATCCCGGCGGAGAAGGCGCTCCTCTCCCGCTGGGGAAGCCTATGCCGCGACGACCGCGCGGACCTCGGCTTCGACCCGTTCTCGCCGGAAGCGCAGCGGTGCACGCGCTGCGGCCGGGTCTGGTCCACCGAGCAGGGCCGGCGCTGGTGGAACTACTGGTACCAGCTCTGGCTCGCTGAGCGGGTGCTGCTCGCGGCGCACCTCGCCGCCTTCACGGGCGACGAGCGTCCCGCGGCACGCGCGGTGGAAGCGCTGGGCGCGCTCGCGGAGGCGTATCCCCGCTATCCGAACTGGGACAACGCGCTCGGCCCGAGCCGGCCGTTCTTCTCCACGTACATCGAGTCGGTGTGGGTCCTGCAGCTGGCCGCGGCGTCGGCATTGCTGGACGACGCGGGCCTGTTGCCCACCGCGCTTCGCGAGGTGCTCGCCGCGCGGCTCTTCGCGCCGAGCGCCGCGCTCATCGAGGACTTCCCGGAGTCGGCCAACCGGCAGGTGTGGCACGCGGCCGCGCGCTACGCCCTGGGCCGGGTCCTCGCCGACGACGCGATGTGCCGCGATGCCGCACACGGGCCGCGCGGGATCCTCGCCACGCTCGACTCCGGCCTCCGCGCCGACGGGCTGTGGTTCGAGGGGGAGAACTACCACTGGTTCGCGCTGCGGGGCCTCGCCTGGGGCGCGGAGATGCTGCGCACGGGGGGCGATACCGATCTCTGGACCGAGCCCGGCGGGCTGGCCGCGAAGTTCCGGGCCGCTTTCCGTGCGCCACTGCTCACCGCGCTGCCCGACTTCACCTTCCCGGCGCGCCGGGACGCCAAGTTCGGCGTGTCGCTGCGCCAGCGGCGGATGGCGGAGTTGTGGGAGCTGGCGTGGGCCCGGCTTGATGCAGCGGAGACGGCCTCGCTGCTGCGGCACCTGTACGACCCGTCCGTCCCGGTCGTGGACGACGGCGCTCGCACCATCACCGACATCGAGCGTGCCGAGCCGCCGACGGGCGTGCGCCGCGACGGACTCGGATGGAAAGCGCTGGCATGGATGGCGCCGGCTCTCCCCGAGGTCCCCTCCGACGCCTGGCGTCCGGGCACGGTCCACCTCGAGGCCACGGGGCTCGCGATCCTCCGGCGCGACGAGGGGCGCACCTACGTGGGTCTCGACTACGGGGACAGCGGGGGTGCCCACGGCCACCCGGACCGACTGAACCTCACGGTGCACGCGGGCGGCGTGCCGTGGCTGGTGGACTTCGGGACCGGTTCGTACGTCACCCAGAGCCTGGGGTGGTACCGCACGACGTTCGCCCACAACGCGCCGGCGGTGGACGGCGCCTCGCAGTTGCCCGCCGACGGCCTCTCGGTCGGCTTCGACGACGCGGGTGACTATGGGTGGGTGTGCGCCCAGCTTCCCGACAACACCGCGTTCCACGGTGTGGCGCTCCAGCGAACCGTCGTGGTGGCACCCGGCTACGTGCTCGACGTGGTGCAGATGATGAGCAGCGCCGGCGACCGGACGCTGATGCTCCCCTGGCACGGGCTCGGCCAGGCGGCCGCGGACGAGTTGGGGGTGACGTTCACGCGGCCGGACGGCGTGTTCCGCGTCGTCCTCGGCGCGCGCCAGCCGTTCCGTGTCGAGATGCACCGCGCGCCGGGGCCGCCGGGCCACGACCCGGAGGAGCTGGAGTTCCCGCTCGTGATCTCCGAGGGCGAGCAGGTCACGCTCGCGGCTTGCGTGGACCTCGGCGCGGGAGTCGAGGAGCTGGACTGCGTCGAGAGCACGTTCATCGTCCGGCTCGCCGATGGCTCGCTCCACACGCACGAGGCGAACGACGACGGGTGGCTCATCGACCTCGGTCGCGGGGACCCCATCGCCCTGGGCGGCCTCCGCGACCTGCCCGAGGAACCGCTCGTGGCGCCCGAGGCGCCGCCGGCTCCGGTGGCGCGCATCCCGCGCGTCGCGAAGCCGCCCGCGCTGGACGGGAGCTTGGACGGGTTCGAGACGAGCGCGCCGCTGCTGCTCGAGGGCGCGGACCAGTTCCGGCGGGCGGAGGAGCCGTGGCCGGGGCCCGAGATGTTCTCGGCGCGGGCGTACCTGAATGCCGCCGGCTCCACGCTCTACCTCGCGGTGGACGTCGTCGCGCCCGAGCCGTTCTTCCGGTCCGCGGAAGCGCCCGATCCCGAACTGGAGAACGAGAACCCGGACATCCACACCGACGGCGTGCAGGTGTACGTGGACGCCGCCGGCTACTTCGGCTGGCTGGTGGTGCCCGATCCCGACAGCGCGCGCCTGCGGGTCGCCGCGGTGCGGGGGACGGATGCCGAGCCCACGATGGTCACGGATGGCGCGTGGGCCCAGACCGAGCGCGGCTACCGGCTCACGCTCTCCATCGAGATGCCGCTCGAGATGCACACGTTCGGTTTCGATCTGTGCGTCAACCGCGGCCGCGAGGGGCGGCAGCGGCGCGTCGGCCAGCTGGTCTGGTCCGGCGCGCGCGGGGCGCGACTCTTCCTGGCGGGCGACCGGGCGCTCCCCGGCGCGCTGCCGCTCGTGGAGGTCGCGCCGTGAACGGCCCGCGGGCGTTGAGGGCTCGCACGTGAACGATTGGGCGCGCCGCGCCTCGGACGCGGTGGCGGGATTCACCTCCACGCGCTCCAAGGGCCCCGACGCGATGTTCGGCGGGCCGGGCGGGCCGACGCACGTGGTGCGCTCCGAAGGGGTGCGCGTGCACACGGCCGACGGCCGCGCGCTCATCGACTGGACGATGGCTCTCGGCGCCGTGTCGCTGGGCTACGCGCATCCCGCGGTGGTGGAGGCGGTGGAGCGGGCGGCGCGGGACGGAACCGTGGGGCCGCTGCCGCCGGTGCTCGAAGTGGAGGTCGCCGAGCGGCTCTGCGGGGCGTACCCGGGAGCCGAGCAGGCGCGGTTCTTCAAGACCGGCGCCGAGGCGGTGCAGGCGGCGGTGCGGCTCGCGCGCGTGGCGACCGGCCGCGACCGCGTGCTGCACTGCGGCTACCACGGGTGGCTCGACGGCGCCTACGCCGGCGCCGGGGTCCCGCGCGCCGTGGCGGAGACGTGGGCCTCGATTCCCTTCGACGACATCCCCGCGGTGTCGGTGGCCATGGGCGCCGGAACTCCGCCGGCCGCGATCGTCGTCGAACCGGTGGTGGAGCACGTCCCGAGCATCGAGTGGCTGCGCGCCCTGCGCGCCCTGGCGGATGCGAGCGGCGCGGTGCTGGTCTTCGACGAGATCAAGACGGGCTTCCGCCTCGCGCGCGGCGGCGCGGCCGAGCTGTGGGGCGTGCGGCCGGATCTCGCGGTCCTCGGCAAGGCGCTGGCGAACGGCTTCCCGCTGGCGGCGGTGGTCGGACGCGCGGACCTGATGGTGCGAGTCAGGGACACGTGGATCTCCTCCACGCTCGCCACCGAGTTCGTGTCCCTCGCGGCGGCCCGCGCCGTGCTCGACGTATGGGAGACGACCGACGTCGCCGCGCACATCGCCCGCGTCGGCGGCGCGATGCTCGACGGCCTGCGGCCGCTCGCCTTCTCGCGCCGGTGTGATGTAGCGGGCCTCCCCGCGATGTGGTTCCTGCGCTTCGCCGACGAGGACGACGAGCGCCGGTTCCTGCTGGGGTTGGTGGAGCGCGGCGTGCTGCTCAAGCGCGGGGCGTACAACTTCCCCAGCCTGGCGCACGGCGATCGCGAGGTCGCGGCCACGCTGGAGGCGGTCGCGGCGGCGCCCGGAGCGGGCCCGGCCGCGCCCGGGGAGCGGACGCCGTGACGGGCCGCCCGCTGATCGACGTACACGCGCACTTCCTGCACGAGCGGTGCGGCCGCGCCGACTGGGCCGGGCGGAACGCGCGGCGCCTCGAGGTCGGCGAGCGGATCGGCGTCACGCTCCACATCGCGTCCATCCTCGGCAGCTGGGGCCACACGTCGCCGACGTACTTCCCGTCGGTGGAGGACCTCGCGTACGGGAACGCCGCGCTCCGCGCCCTGCAACGCGAGCACCCGTCTCGCATCCGCGGCTACGTGGCGGTGAACCCGAACTTCACCGTGGACGCGCTCGCGGAAATCGAGCGCGGGCTCGCGGAGGGGATGGTCGGCATCAAGCTGGCGGCGAGCCGCCGCGCGAGCGACCGGCTCCTCGACCCCATCGCGCGGATCGCCGCGGAGCGCGGCGTGCCCATCCTCCAGCACGCCTGGCAGCACCGGCGCCGCGAGGTCCCGAACCAGGAGATCTCCGACGCGCTGGACCTCGTCGCGCTCGCCGGGCGGCACCCGCTCGCGCGGTTCATCCTCGCGCACATCGGCGGGGGCGGGGACTGGGCGCACTCGTTGCGCGCGCTCCGGGACGTGCCCAACGTCTGGGTGGACCTCTCCGGGAGCGGCGTGGATCGCGGAATGCTGGAGCTGTGCGTGGACTGCGTGGGCGTCGGGCGCCTGCTGTGGGGGACCGACCTCACGATGGACACGGGGATCGCGAAGCTCCGGGCGCTGGCGGGCCTGGTCGAGCCCGCCGGGCTGGAGATGGTGCGGTGGGGGAATGCGGGGAGGGTGTTCGGGGGAAGCGTGATGGGTGATGCGTGATGGGTGATGGGTACTGGGTGATAGGTGATAGGTGATAGGTGATGGGGGCCGCTTCCGGCTCCCGACTCCCGACTCCCGGCTAACGATGATCGACCACAACGCATTGATCGGGCCGTATCCCTTCCGGCGGCTTCCGGAGCCGACGCCGGCGCGGTTGCTCGCCGACCTGGACCGACTCGGCGTCGCGGCGGCTTGGGTCGGGCACGTGCCGAGCATCTTCTACCGCGACGTGGCCGCGGGGAACGACGAGCTGTTCGCGGCGCTCGAGCCGCACCGTGCCCGGCTGCTCCCCGTGCCCGCCGTACACCCCGGCTTCCCGGGGTGGGAGCGCGAGGTGGCGCGGGCCCGCGCAGCCGGCTGCCCGGCGGTGCGCACGTATCCGGCGCACTACGGGTTCGATGCCGCGGGCCCCGCGATGCGCGAACTCTGCGCCGCCTGCGCGGAGGCGGGCCTGGAGCTGGTGCTCACCGTCCGGCTGGAGGACGCGCGCCAGCGGCATCCGCTGGACGTCGCGCCGGAACTCGGCGGCGCGGCCATCCGGGCCGCCGTCCGCTGCGATCCCGCCGTGCGGCTGCTCGTCACCGCCGCGGACCGCGGCATCGTCGAGGAGGTGCACTTCGGCTCCACGCCGGAGGAGGCCGCGCGCATCCGGTGGGACGTCTCGTGGCTCTGGGGTCCGCCGGAGGACCACCTGTCCACGCTATTCCGCACGGTGGGCCGCGACCGGTTCGTGCTCGGCAGCCACTTCCCGCTCCGCCTCCCGGAGGCGGCGCTGGCGAAGCTGGAGCTGTCGTAGCCCGGATCGGTTCTCCGCTGCTAATTGCCGAGTTGTTTGTGGTGCAGGAGATCCTGTGCTGTCGGAACGATATAGTAAGCGATCGCCACACCGAACAATATCTTTGCCGCCAGCAGGCTGACAAAGGAGACTCCGATCGCCACCAGATAGATGACCGGCCCGGTCAAGATGCGGTGGTGGAATGACCGGATCAGCGGGGGCTGGACGGTGTCGCACATCAAGTGGCGGTTGTACGTGGCATACCACCAGATCAGATCCAGCAGGACGCCGCCCACCATCAGGTTGAGGGCATAGAGCACGACCGATATCTGCGCGTCGCCGTAGCGGACCAGCAGCGCGGTGGGGAACGGCACCAGCGCCATGCTCAACAGGAACAGGATGTTGAGCCACAGCATCAGGCGGTCGTGCTTGAGCACATGCAGGAAGACGTTGTTGTGCCCAATCCAGTAAATCCCCAGGACGACAAACCCGATGAACAGGGTGAGAAATCCCGGCAGCATGTTCGCCAGCGCCAGCGGCAGCTCCGCCGCTACCCGGTCGGGCGCGACTTCGGGGATCTTGAGTTGAAAAACCATCAGCTCGCGTTCAGGCGGACGTTGTCGGCGGCACCTTTCGCCTGGAAGACACTGGAAGTGGCGGCCCTGATCAGGGCCGGCAGCCCTTTTTCGGGCTTCTGAGGGGATACTGGTTGGGTCATATCCACGATCCAGATCGAATCCGGTTGGGGGACGGAAATCTCACTCGCCGTGCCGGGAGTATGCGGCGGCGCCGCGGTCTTGGCAACGCAGCGGGGGGAGTTGCACGAACTCAGCATATTGCCTATTATGACGTGCGCACAGCCGCATAACGGAGGAGTACGCACATTATAATAGGCGTAATGTCTGACCGAGAAGTCATGAAGGAATTCGGCCGGCGGCTGCGAGCCTACAGGCTCCAGCGCAACCTGGCTGCCGCCGAGGTGGCGGAGCGGGCCGGCCTGAACCGCAACACGGTGGCGAACGCGGAGGCCGGCGCCAATCCGCGGCTTGGCACGGTCGTGAAGATCCTCCGCGTGCTCGAGCGCCTCGAGGCCCTGGACGCGTTCCTTCCGCCGCCCGGCATTTCCCCAATGCAGCTGATCAGGACGGCCGGGAAGCCGCGGCTGCGCGCTCGCAGGCGGCCCCGTGGCTGAGAACCTGGCCGTGGCCGAGGTCTGGCTCTGGCAGAGGCTTGTCGGGGCGGTCGTCGAGGACACGGCCGGGGCGATCGCGTTCGAGTACAATCCGGACTTCGCGCGCCTCGGTCTCGAGATCTCCCCCATCAAGCTGCCACTCTCGCTGTCCGGGCCCGTCACTTTTCCCGAACTCGCCCGTGTGGAAGCGTTCGGCGGTCTGCCGGGAGTGCTCGCCGACGCGCTGCCGGATCGATTCGGCAACGCCGTCATCCAGAAGTATTTCGCCGACACGGGCCGGCCGGAGCGGGCGCTGAGCCCCGTGCAGAGGCTGCTCTACATCGGGAAGCGGGCGATCGGCGCGCTGGAATTCCGTCCCGCGATCAAGCTCAGGGCGACGCCCGCCGAGCGCGAGTCGATCGAGGTGGCCGCTCTCGTCGAGCAGGCGCGCCGCATCGTCGGCGGGGGTGGCTCGGCGGACGTGGCGGTGCCGAGGCTGATGAGTGTCAGCGCGTCGGCCGGCGGCGCGAGGCCGAAGGCCGTGATCCTCTGGAATCGGGCGACGAACCAGGTGCGCTCGGCGTTCGCCGTTCCGCAGCCCGGCGACGAGCACTGGATCATCAAGTTCGATGGCGCCGGGGAACTCGGCGCGCCCGACCCCTCACCGCGGCCGTACAACCGCATCGAGTTCGCCTACTCGCGCATGGCTCGGACCGCCGGCCTGGACGTTCCGGAGACTAACCTGCTCGAAGAGCGCCGGCTCGGGCACTTCATGGCCAAGCGGTTCGACCGCGTCGGCGCTGCGCGGCTCCACGTGCACACACTGGGCGGGCTGCATCACGTGGACTTCACCGTGCCCGGCCTCTTCTCCTACGAGCAGTATCTGCGCACCGTGCTCGCCATGAATCTGGGATACGGTGCGCTCGAGGAGGCATTCCGCCGCGCGGCGTTCAATGTTGTGGCGGTCAATCAGGACGATCACGTGAAGAACTTCGCGTTCCTGATGAACGAGGCGGGCTCGTGGGCCCTGGCTCCCGCCTACGACCTCACGTATGCCAAGGGCCACGGTTTCACGCGAACGCATCAGATGACGCTGGCCGACAAGAGCGGTGACTTCACGCGGGGCGACCTGGTGCGGATGGGGAGGGCCATGGGCATCAAGGCTGACGGGGCTCACGTCATCGAGCAGGTCGTCGCAGCGCTCGACACGTGGCCGGATGTCGCACGAGCGGCCGGAGTTCCGGCGAGGTACGCCCGCCGCATCGCCTCCGAGTTCCGTCGCCCCTGAACCCTTACCCCTGAACCCTGATATGACTGGGCGTCTGTCAAGGCGCACGGATTTGCGTGTCACGGATCAGACATGACTGAGCGTCCTTTCAGGCGCACGGATTTGCGTGTCACGGATTGCCCTGAGCGTGAGG